>ERZ773045.386-NODE-386-length-22829-cov-21.824888_pt1 | contig 22829 bp, 16 predicted proteins | sample MGYA00580635_ERZ773045 | MGnify/ENA primary metagenome ERZ773045 (study PRJEB29015, sample SAMEA2738115) | human oral metagenome | biome: human oral; feature: human-associated habitat; material: saliva | place: China | collected 2261 ...
CCAAGCGCTACATCCACCACTACAACTTCCCGCCGTACTCCACCGGTGAGACCGGTCGTGTGGGTTCGCCCAAGCGCCGCGAAATCGGTCACGGCGCCCTGGCCGAGCGTGCAATCACCCCGGTGCTGCCCTCGCGCGAAGAATTCCCCTACGCTATCCGCCAGGTTTCTGAGGCTCTGGGCTCCAACGGCTCGACCTCCATGGGTTCGGTCTGCGCCTCGACCCTGTCCCTGCTGAACGCCGGCGTGCCGCTGCGCGCACCCGTTGCGGGTATCGCAATGGGTCTGGTGTCCGACGAAGTGAACGGCGAGACCCGTTACGCTGCCCTGACCGACATCCTGGGTGCCGAGGACGCACTGGGCGATATGGACTTCAAGGTTGCAGGTACCTCCGAGTTCGTGACCGCTATTCAGCTGGACACCAAGCTCGACGGCATCCCCGCCTCCGTGCTGGCCGGCGCGCTGACCCAGGCCCGCGAGGCTCGCCTGCACATCCTGGATGTGCTGACCAGCGCCATCGACGCACCCGACGAGATGAGCGAGTACGCACCGCGCATTATCTCCGTGAAGATCCCGGTCGCCAAGATCGGTGAGGTCATCGGCCCCAAGGGTAAGATGATCAACCAGATTCAGGAGGACACCGGCGCCGACATCTCCATCGAAGACGACGGTACCGTGTACATCGGCGCAGCCGACGGCCCCTCCGCCGAGTCTGCCCGCGCCGCCGTGAACGCCATCGCGAACCCGCAGGTTCCCGAGGTCGGCGAGCGTTACCTGGGCACCGTGGTGAAGGTGACCGACTTCGGTGCCTTCATCTCGCTGACCCCCGGTAAGGACGGTCTGCTGCACATCTCCGAGATGCGTAAGCTCAACGACGGCAAGCGCGTGGTTGACGCCGAGGACGTTGTCTCCGTGGGCCAGAAGGTTCAGGTGGAGATCACCAAGATTGATGACCGCGGCAAGCTCTCGCTCGCACCGGTCGTTGAGGGCGGCGACGACAAGTAGTCACCCCGCCTAGCGATGAGGGGCGTTCGGCGCACCCGGTGCGGTTCACTCCCCGCCGGGTGTGCCGGGCGCCCCTTCGCTGTGCTTGCCCCCGCATCTTTTGACGCTCACCCGCCCCACCAACTGTGGACTGCCTACAGGTAGTGGGACGGGAAAGCTTACCTTCAGACGTACCTGTTGAAAGGTTCTTCTCTCTATGTCTATTTCCCTGCCCGTCGAGCTTGACGCCATTGCCGAGGAGCTCGACTACGAGCGTGGCCGCCTCATCTACGAGGGCGCGGGCGGCAACGAGGTGCGCCGCTCCATCCTGCCCGGTGGCGTACGCGTGATTACCGAAAAAATGCCCGGTACCCGCGGCGTGTCCGTCGGCTTCTGGGTGGGGGTGGGCTCGCGTGACGAGGCTCCCGGCATGCTCGGCTCCACGCACTTTCTGGAGCACCTGCTGTTCAAGGGCACCGGTACCCGCACGGCGCTCGACATTGCGTCCTCCTTCGACGCGGTGGGCGGAGAATCCAACGCGCTGACCGCCAAGGAACACACCTGCTACTACGCGCGTGTGCTCGACGACGACGCGCCCATGGCCGTGGACGTCATCACCGATATGGTGACCAACGCCCTGCTGGATCCCGCCCACCTGGAGCAGGAACGCGGGGTAATCCTCGAGGAAATCGCGATGGATCAGGACGACCCGACCGACGTCGCCTTCGAGAACTTCGTGGAGCAGCTCATGGGCGCCAACCCCCTCGGCCGCCCCATCGGCGGCACCCCCGAGGAGATTCAGGCGGTCCCGCGTGACGCCGTGTGGGAGCACTACAAGCGCTACTACACCCCGGATCGCCTGGTGATTTCCGCCGCCGGTTCGCTGGAGCACAGCACCATGGTTCGCCTCGTGCTGGAGTCGCTCACCCGCTACGGCTGGGACCTGCGGGAGGGCGTGGCCCCCGCGCCGCGCCGTGTGCGTACCGACAGCGGCATCGTACCGCTGAGCGAGCTGCGCGAGGTGCAGAAGGGTTTTGAGCAGACCAACATCGTGATGGGTTGCCCGAGCATCATCGCGGGCGACGACCGCCGCTACGCGTTGAGCGTGCTGACCAGCGCGTTTGGTGCGGGCATGTCCTCGCGCCTGTTCCAGGAGATCCGCGAGAAGCGCGGCCTGGCGTATAGCACCTTCGCGTTCTCCGGTGCCTACTCGGACGCCGGCTACTTCGGCATGTACGCCGGCTGCCTGCCCGCCAAGACCGAGCAGGTGCGCGAGGTCATGGGCCACGAGTTCGATAAGCTCGCGGCCGCCGGCATCACCGAGGAGGAGCTGCTGAAGGTGCGCGGTCAGCTGGCCGGCTCCACCGTGCTCGGCAGCGAGGACTCCGGCTCGCGTATGTCCCGCCTGGGCCGCGCGGAGATGGATTCTGGCCAGTTCACGAGCACCGACGAGCTGCTGGAGAAGATTCGCGCCGTCTCCCTCGACGAGGTACGCGATCTCGCTGCCTTCCTGGGGGAGCAGCAGATGATTACGACCATCGTGCGGTAGCTCGTGCGGGGCATTGGCCCCTCGCCGTTTGAAATAGAGCTACGGGAAATCGAAAGGCCCGTTGGTCACTCTTATGAGAGTGACCAACGGGCCTTTCAGCGCGCCTTCATCGCGTCAGAACCGTCACCGGGTTAGCGTCACCGGGCCAGCCGGTTCGGGTCGGTTCGACGCGGGTACTTGCGCTTTGTAGCTGCGACGCCGCTACTTCTTCTGTGCCTTGGCGATGGCCTGCTCCACGACCCGGGCATAGAGCTCCTGGCCGGCCGCCTCGGGGTGCACGCCGTCGGAAGCGAGCAGGCCGCTCTGGGTCTGCAGGGCCTGGCGAATCGCCGAGTTCCAATCCGCGATAATCACGCGGTCGGAGTGTTGGGAAGCAAACTCTCGAATCTTACCGTTCGAGTACTCGATCCAGCTCAGGTTGCGCGGGCCGTAACCGGTCACGAGCACCAGCTTCGAATCGGCGGGCATGGCCGCCAGCACCTGATCGAGCTGACCGTCCAGAATGGTCGAGTTTGCGGTCACCGACAGCACCAGGGTCTTTCGAATCTGACCGTTGGCACCCATGGACTTAATAATGGGCAGCGCGTTAGCGATGGTGCGTCCCTCAGCCGCATCAATCTGGGCCTCGGGCATCTTGTCGTAGAGATCGGGGGAGACGGCCACCACGATGGAGTCACCCACGACGGTCACCTGCGAGGAATTGATGGGGCCGGTGGCCTCCTGGGAGGCCGAGGCGCTTGCTGAGGCGGTGGCCTTCGCATCCTTTCCGTCCTTGGCCGTGGGGTTGGCCGAAGCGCTCGCGGAGGCGCTGGCGCGCGCCTCCTGTCGGGCCTTCAGACGTTCGGCCGCGGCGCGCTTGCCGTCCTCAACGGACTGCTGGGCGGTGGTCATGGCCGGCGCGGTGCGCACGGCCACGCCGGTCGCGCCGGCGGCCGCAATCACGAGCAGGGTCAGGGCGATGGGCAGGGCCTTAACGGTGGCGTTCTGGAAGGAAGCGATAACGCGGTTGGCGCTTCCACGGAAGCCGTGGCGTCGAATCGGGGTCTCAACCCAGCGGTAGGATATCTCGGCGATGGCGAAGGTCGCCACCAGCACGCCGACGTTCACCAGTGGGGAGCGGTCCGCGCCGAGCACGTAGTGCATGACCACGGCCAGCGGCCAGTGCCACAGGTACAGTCCGTAGGAGCGTTCGCCCACCCAGCGCAGGGGCGCAAAGTTCAGCAGGCGGCGCAGGGCCTCGGAGGCACCGGCAAGCATATCGGGCAGCATGCCCTGAATCACGCCGAGAGCCAGCAGGGAAGCGCCGAACAGGCCCCAGGGGATTGCACCGGGTGCCGATTCGGGCACGAGAACCGCGTAGGGAATCAGCGCGAAGAGACTCAGCCAGCTCACCATCACTCGAATGAACGCGACCAGGCCGAAGGGCTGGGCCACGCGGTACAGCGCCTTCTTACCGATAGGCGGGTACAGCGACCAGGGGCGCGCAAAGGCCAGCAGGGCGCCGAGCAGCAGACCGTACAGGTGAGTGTCGGTGCCGTAGTAGATGCGGCTGACGGGGGCACCGTTCATGAGCAGGAAGGTCGCAGCTCCCAGGGAAGCGACGATTCCCAGCACCATGACGGCGCTGAAGCGGCGCCAGCGGCGGCCCAGCAGCAGACCGGACGCAACGATCAGTAGGGGCCAGAGAACGTAGAACTGCTCCTCGACGGCAAGGGACCAGAAGTTCGTGAAGAGCTCCGGGGAGGTCTGCGCGAAGTAGTCGTTTCCGGCGAAGATGGAAATCCAGTTGGAGGAGAAGGTTGCCGCGCCCAGCAGCTGGCGTCCCAGGTTGACCTGGATATCGCCGCCAACGATGAGGCTCACGGGGCCCAGCACGAGAATCATGAGGGCGATAGCCGGTAGCAGGCGGCGGGCACGGCGAATCCAGAAGCTACCGAGCGCGATGCGGCCGTTCAGCGCACCCTCGCGCAGCAGGAGCGAAGTGATGAGAAAACCCGAGATGACGAAGAAGATATCCACGCCAATCATGCCGCCGGGCAGGACCGTGGGCCAGAAATGGTACACGATCACCAGAAGCACTGCGATGGCGCGCAAACCGTCCAAACCAGGCAGAATATAACGCCGGTTTGCTTCATATGGGCGTACAGAGGAGGTAAAGAGGGACTTCATACGGTCTGTGTGCTCCGAGGGACGGATTGAAAATTAAATACCAACCTATTATAGGTTTGATTTCATTAGATGACGTAGCGGATTGGTTATATGACACCGAAAGCCAGCACGTCAGCGCCGGGATTGGGGCGCGAGCGGGCGCTCCAGGAAGGCCGGCCGAGAGACGAGAAGAGGCCCCCGGAGGGTCGCGCGGTAGCGCATCGGCGATAATGGAGGGGAAGACACGGTGACGGGCCGCCCCACAACGGGCCTACCGCCACGGAAGAAGCCACCAGGAAGAAGCGAGGAGAGCGCATGAGCGAGAAGATTTGGAAGGTAGCGGTTCTTGGAGCCGCGGGCCGTATGGGTTCCGAGGCGGTTCGCGCCGTCAACACCGCCGAGGATATGGACCTGGTGGCGGCTCTGGGCCGCGGTGACGATCTGCAGGAGCTGGTCGACTCCGGCGCCGAAATCGTGATTGACCTGACCGTTCCGGATTCGAGTGAGGCCAACGTTCGCTTCGCGGTTGAGCACGGCATGCACGCGGTGGTCGGCACGACCGGCTGGACCCCCGAACGCCTGGACTCCCTGCGCGAGCTGCTGGGCGAGCACCCCGGCGTGGGCGTACTGATCGCCCCGAACTTCGCGATCGGTTCGATTCTGGCCACCGAGTTTGCGGCCAAGGCCGCCCGCTACTTCGATTCGGTTGAAATCATTGAGATTCACCACCCGAACAAGGTGGATGCCCCCTCCGGCACCGCGGTTCACACGGCCCGCAAGGTGGCGGCCGCTCGCGCCGAGGCCGGCGTGGGTCCGAGCCCGGACGCCACGACATCCGATCCGCTGGGCTCGCGCGGCGCGGTGGTGGACGGCGTGCACGTGCACGCGGTGCGTCTGCGTGGCATGGTGGCTCACCAGGAGATTCTGCTGGGCGACCCCGGCCAGCAGCTGGTGATTCGCCACGATTCCTTCGACCGCGCCTCCTTCATGCCCGGCGTGTTGCTGGGCGTGCGCGAGGTGGCGGCGCATCCGGGCCTGAGCGTGGGCCTGGACGCCTACATGAACCTGTCTTAGGAGGGCACGATGTCTGAACAGACTTCTTCCGAGGGTTCGCCGGCCCCCGCCGAGGCGCGAAGCCGCGGCCCCTGGTGGGCTTCGCTGCGCCTGTGGACGGCGTGCGCGTGCGTTCTGCTGGTGGTGACGGTGCTCATCCTGCCGCTGCCCATCGTGGTGCGCGCTTTCATTCTGGGCGTGCTGATTTTTAGCGCGGTCTTCGTGACCGTGGATGCCGGCGGGTTCGGCAAGACCTTCGCCGCGCTGACCTGCACGCTGCTGGTGCTGTACCTGGTGTACACGGCCGATCGTGGCGTGTCGCTGCTCCTTTCGGGTTCGGTGGCCGGCGTGGTGCTGGGGCTCGGCATGATTCTGCTGCCCGTGCTCGGCGCGTGGGCCCTGGTGCGTGAGATTCTCTTTGGAACGCGTATTCAGATGATGGCTCAGCAGCTGTCCGATTCGGGGGACTTGGCGGAGGATAACTTGCCGCGAACCCCGAGCGGTAAGGTGGACCGCGAGGCGGCCGCGGCGGAGTTCGAGTCCTTCGCGGCGGCGGTTGAGCAGGAGCCTGGGAACTGGAAGACCTGGTTCAACCTGGCCTGCATGTATGATGCGGTGGGCGAGCGCAAGCGCGCCCGCGCGGCGATGCGTAACGCGTGGTCGTTGCGCTCGGGCGGCGCCGCGAAGGAAATGAGCTAAGAGCGTCGAGAGGAGCGGTTGCGCTCCCGAAGGTTGAGGGGCTGCGCCAGGGGAGTACCCGGGGCGGCCCTTTTGCCGTATGTATGAGTATTAGTTCGGCGAGCCGGGACGGTCTATCGGGCCGGGGCCCGCGAGAGGTACCTCGGGAACCCGCTGCGGGGGTGCCGCGCGACACTATATGAAAATTTATGCGTTATATAGTAAAAATCTGCATTTCGGGGGTACCCTGGAAATATGTCTGAGAACCTATCTAACCCCGGTACCTTTGTTGAGCCCGTCTTCGGTCGCCTGCTGACCGCGATGGTCACCCCCTTCGCGCAGGACGGCTCCGTGGACGAGAAGCAGGTGGCAGACCTGGCGAACTACCTGGTCGACAACGGTCACGACGGCCTGGTGGTCTGCGGCACCACCGGCGAGTACTCGACCATGACCGATGACGAGAACGAGCGCGTCTTCCAGATTGTGAAGGACACCGTCGGCTCTCGCGCCAAGATCATTGCCGGCGTGGGTTCGAACGACACCGCGCACACCATCGAGCTGGCCCACCGCGCGGAGAAGGTCGGCGTGGACGGCCTGCTGGTCGTGACCCCCTACTACAACAAGCCGACCCAGCCGGGCGTGTACGCTCACTTCTCCACCGTGGCCAAGGCCACCGACACTCCCGTGATGCTCTACGACATCCCGGGCCGCGCGGGCATCCCGATTGCCCCCGAAACCTACCGCCGCCTGGCCGAAATTGACAGCATCGTCGCCGTGAAGGACGCCAAGGCTGATTTCGGCGCCGCAACCGAGGTCATGGCAACCACCGATCTGCACTACTACAGCGGCGACGACGGCCTGACCCTGCCCTGGATGGCGATGGGTGCCGTCGGCCTGGTGTCTGTGACCGCGCACGTGGCCCCGAACCTCTTCCGCGCGCTCATTGACGCGGTGGTGGCCCAGGACCTCGTGGAAGCGCAGCGCCTGCACCTGGAGCTGGCTCCGATCGTGCGCGCCACCATGGGTCGCGCCCCCGGTTGCGTGGCCGCCAAGGAGATTCTCGCCTGGCAGGGCGTGCTGGGCCAGCCGGTCGTTCGCCTGCCGCACGTGCTCTCCGAACCGGAGGTGCTGACCGCCATGCGCGAGGACCTGATGACCTCCAGCCTTGCCCGCACCCTGAAAAACGCATAAACTTTTATTCAGCTTCTTTTATACGTCCGGGCTAGTGTGCCCGGGCGGAGTGAAGCAGGTTAAGAGAGACTTTTGGCCGCCCACGCGGTAATTTGCCGCTTATAGCGAATTACCGTGAGGCATGCTTTCGGCACGCATGGAACGCGGCCCCCGACGCGGGCTCCTCGCCGTTACGACGGCGAGGGGTCCGCTCTGGCGTATTTCCCGAGGTGTTCGAAACGACCTTGACCCGCCGCGGCACCGATAGGCTGCAGGAACACGTCACATAACCCGCGGAAACCCCGGAACACTCGGAATACCCGGAAACTCCACAACATTTGGAACACTCCAGACCCGTATTCGGAGCGAAACTCGCCCCGGAACGCATATCGCTAGACTTCCCGTGACGAACGAGGATGCGAACGCAGGCCCGCACGCTAAGGCCCGGCGACTGAGCCCCTCGAACGAATCACGACACAACAGATAGTAAGAAAATAGAAAGAGGAGACACACGATGAGCGTCTTTGAAGCGAATCTTCCCCTGCCTCCCCGCCTGAAGAAGGACACCCTGCGCGTGGTGCCCCTGGGCGGCCTGGGTGAAGTCGGTCGTAACATGACCGTGTACGAAATTAACGGCAAGCTGCTGATTGTCGACTGCGGCGTGCTCTTCCCCGAAGAGTCCCAGCCCGGCGTGGACCTGATTCTGCCCGACTTCAGCTACATTGTCGACCGTCTGGACGACGTGGTCGCCATGGTGCTGACCCACGGCCACGAGGACCACATCGGCGCCGTTCCCTACCTGCTGCGCCGCCGCCCCGACATCCCCCTGGTCGGTTCCGAGCTGACCCTGGCACTGGTCGAGGCGAAGCTGGCCGAGCACCGCATCAAGCCCTACACCCTCGCGGTGAAGGAACACCAGGTCGAGCGCTTCGGCCCGTTCGAGTGCGAGTTCGTGGCAGTGAACCACTCGATTCCGGACGCGCTGGCCGTGTTCATCCGCACCAAGGCGGGTAAGGTCCTGCACACCGGTGACTTCAAGATGGACCAGCTGCCTCTGGACGGTCGCCTGACCGACCTGCGCCACTTCTCCCGCCTGGGTGAGGAGGGCGTGGACCTGTTCCTGCCGGACTCCACCAACGCAGAGGTTCCCGGCTTCACCCCGACCGAGAAGAACATCGGCCCGGTGCTCTCGAACGTCTTCCGTGACGCTCGCGGCCGCATCATCGTGGCCTCCTTCTCCTCGCACGTGCACCGCGTGCAGCAGGTGCTGAACGCCGCCGCCGAACGCGGTCGCAAGGTCGTGCTCGTGGGCCGCTCCATGGTGCGCAACATGACCATCGCCGAGAAGCTGGGCTACCTGAAGGTGCCCGACAACGTGCTCGTGGACCTGAAGAAGGTCGACGACTACCGCCCCGACCAGATCGTGATGATGTGCACCGGTTCGCAGGGCGAGCCCATGGCGGCGCTTTCGCGTATGGCTAACGGCGACCACAAGATTCAGATTGAGCCGGGCGACACCGTGGTGCTGGCCTCCTCACTGATTCCCGGTAACGAGACCAGCGTGTACCGCATCATCAACGCCCTTATGAAGCTGGGCGCCCACGTGGTGCACAAGGGCAACGCGAAGGTTCACGTGTCCGGCCACGCGGCCGCCGGCGAGCTGCTGTACTGCTACAACATCCTCAAGCCCAAGAACGTCATGCCCGTTCACGGCGAGGTGCGCCACCTGATTGCCAACGGCGACCTGGCCATCGAGACCGGCGTTCCCGCACAGAACGTGCTGCTCTGCGAGTCCGGCACCGTGGTGGATCTGCGCGACGGCGTGGCCACCGTGGTCGGCGAGATTCCCTGCGAGTACCTCTACGTTGACGGCCGTTCCGTCGGCGAGGTGACCGAGAGCGACCTGAAGGACCGCCGCATCCTGGGTGAGGAAGGCTTCGTGTCCATCGTGACCGCGATTGACCGCGCGACTAAGCGCGTGGTGACCGGTCCGGATATTCACGCTCGCGGTATCGCTGAGGACGACTCGGTCTTTGACGAGATCGTTCCGAAGATTACCGCCGCTCTGGAAGATGCTCTGCACCGCGCACCCGAGAAGGTGCACACCGTGCAGCAGCTGCAGCAGATTGTGCGCCGCACCATCGGTGCTTGGATTTCTCGCCGCCTGCGCCGCAAGCCCATGATCGTGCCCGTGGTCATCGAGAGCACCTCTCCGGACGCTAAGAACTAAATATCAGCGCGGCCGCCTCCCGCAGGTGGCATCGGCTTTCGGGCCGAGGCTGAAACGGGTTACCTGAAACGCAGGGGGCGGGGTCGATACCGAGTGTCGGCCCCGCCCCCTGCGCATCCGGCAGGGCGGGCTGGCTCGGCGGGTTTCGGCGGGCCCAGCACCCGCGTGCGACGCCCCATCGCAGCCGCTGCGCTCACTGATAACGAAGAAATCGTTAGATTAACGGGAAGGTTGATACTCTAAAAGGTATGGCTCCACGGACCACGAAGGGTCGTAGTACGACCGCTAAGTCAAAGAAAACCACCCGCAAGCGCACCACCTCCTCGAGGGGCGGTGCCCGTCGCGGTGCCGAGGCGACGAATCCTGTCGCCGGCGCCATCGCCTCCGTCTGGCTGAGCATTGCTCACGCTATTGGCGGGGCGGTGCGCTCGATTGGCACGGCGCGCACCGATCTGGAACCCGAACAGCGTCGTGACGGCGGCGCGCTCGTATTGCTACTCTTCGGCCTCATCAGCGCCGGTGTTGAGTGGTACAACTGGCGCGCCCACACCTCCCTCGGCATGCTGCGCGCGCCCCTGGACGCCTGGCACACGATGCTCGGCGGTATTTTCGGCCAGGGTGCCCTGCTGATTCCGGTGCTCAGCTTCGTGCTGGCCTGGTGCGTCTTCCGAGGCCCCGACCTGGTCAAACGCAATAACCGGGTGACCCTGGGTTCCCTGATTCTGCTGATTGCGACCTCCCTCTTCTTCGCCCGCCACGCCGGGCACCCGACCTTCGCGGACGGTTTCGAGGCCGTATGGGCCGGAGGCGGCGTCACGGGAGTAATCCTCGGCACCCCCATCGTTCGCCTGAGCGGGGGTATCGCGGCGGTGGAGATTCTGATTCACCTGCTGCTGGCGCTCGTCGGGTTGCTGGTCATGACCAACACCCCGATTCGCCAGATTGTGCCCCGCACCCGGTACCTGGTGGGCCTGGCCCTGGGCGAGAAGCCCAACGGCACCACCCGCGAGCGCTCCTCCTCGGATGATGCAACTCAGACCGTGGACCTGAACGCCGAGGAGCACGACCGCAGCTACCTGTACGGTGACGACGAGAAGCCGGCCCGAGCCTCTTCTTCGGGCGGTGGCCTGATGGCGCGCCTGCGCGGCTGGCTGGGCTTTGGCGTTTCCAAGGGCGATGACGGCCCCCTCGACGAGTACGCCGGTGACGAGGCCTTCGTGAACGCCGTGGTGGACGATGCCCACCCCGAGACCACCCAGATGCCCGTGCAGCCCGCCGACCCCGCTCCCGGCGCGCGTACCGGCGCCAAGCCGAACCGCCTGAGTCGCCTGCCCGGTCGCCTGAACCAGGCTCCCGCCGATGCTTCGAGCGGCCCCGACCTCTTTGACGTGGAGGCCTCTCAGGCTCCCGCCGCCCGCCTGGATCAGGTGCAGCGCGCCGCGGTGGCGCACGGCCGCATCCCGGGGGAGGAGCCCCTCTTCGATGTGGAGGCCTATGACGGTTTTGGCGGCGACTCCTCGCAGCAGGCTCCCTCCGAGCCCGCCCCGCAGACCAGGCCCCACGATGTGGTTCCGCCCGCGGGCGCACCCGCTCAGGAGGCCGGCCGAGGTGCCGCCGCGGGTCAGGCTCCGATTCCGACCCGCATGCATTCGGCCGGCGCGCATCAGGGCGCAAACCAGGGTACGAACCCTGGCGCGTCCCAGCAGGCGACACGCTCCGGTGGTGGCTTGTCCCGCCCCCTGCAGAACAACACTCAGACCGCGACCACCGAGCAGGCTCGTGGCGAGCAGGTTGTGCAGTCCTCCCGCGGCGCCTACGTGCTGCCCTCGGAGGAGATGCTGGTTTCCGGGCCGCCCGCCAAGGAATCCTCCGAGGTCAACGAGCACGTGGTTGAGGCCCTCACCAGCGTGCTGGAGCAGTTCAAGGTGGACGCCCACGTGACCGGCTTCTCGCGCGGCCCGACCGTGACCCGCTACGAGATTGAGCTGGGACCGGCCACGAAGGTGGAGCGCGTGACGGCGCTGAGCAAGAACATCGCCTACGCGGTGGCCAGCCCGGATGTGCGCATCCTTTCGCCCATTCCCGGCAAGTCCGCAATCGGCATTGAGATTCCGAATACCGACCGCGAAACCGTGGCCCTGGGCGACGTGCTGCGCTCCCCGCAGGCCCACGCGAACCACCACCCGATGGTCATGGGCGTGGGTAAGGACGTTGAGGGCGGCTTCGTGCTGGCGAACCTCGCGAAGATGCCGCATATGCTGGTCGCTGGTGCGACCGGTGCGGGTAAGTCTTCGTTCGTGAACTCGATGATTACCTCGATTCTGATGCGCGCAACCCCCGACCAGGTGCGCCTGGTGATGGTCGACCCGAAGCGTGTGGAGCTCACCGCCTACGAGGGTATTCCGCACCTGATTACGCCCATCATTACGAACCCGAAGAAGGCCGCCGAGGCCCTGCAGTGGGTGGTTCGCGAGATGGACGCCCGCTACGACGACCTCGCCCACTACGGCTACAAGCACGTGGACGACTTCAACAAGGCGGTGCGCGAGGGTAAGGTTCAGCCCGAGCCCGGCAGCAAGCGCACGATTCACGAGTACCCGTACCTGCTGGTAATCGTGGACGAGCTGGCCGACCTGATGATGGTCGCCCCGCGCGACGTGGAAGAGGCCATCGTGCGTATCACGCAGCTGGCCCGCGCCGCCGGTATCCACCTGGTGCTGGCTACCCAGCGTCCTTCGGTGGACGTGGTGACCGGTCTGATTAAGGCGAACGTTCCTTCCCGCATGGCGTTTGCGACCTCCTCGGTCACTGACTCCCGCGTGGTGCTGGATCAGCCCGGCGCCGAGAAGCTGATCGGTCAGGGTGACGCGCTCTTCCTGCCGATGGGTGCCTCGAAGCCGATGCGTGTTCAGGGCGCGTGGGTGTCTGAGTCTGAGATTCACGCCGTGGTTGAGCACGTGAAGAAGCAGGCGCCGACCATCTACCGTGAGGACGTGATGGTCTCTGCCGCGAAGAAGCAGATTGATGAGGAAATCGGCGATGACCTCGACGATCTGCTGCAGGCGGCCGAGATTGTGATTACGACCCAGTTCGGTTCAACCTCGATGCTGCAGCGTAAGCTGCGTATGGGCTTCGCGAAGGCTGGCCGCATTATGGACCTGCTAGAGTCGCAGGGCGTGGTGGGCCCCTCGGAGGGCTCGAAGGCTCGCGAGGTGCTGGTCCGCCCCGACGATCTGCAGACCACCCTGGCGCGTATTCGCGGCGAGGAGCCCCCTGCGGCCGACCCGTACGCGAACGCGGTGGATCCGGGGGAGCCGGTCACGGATTATTACGACGAATCCGATGACGAAGGCTCGGAGGACGCCTGGCAGCTGACGGGCCGCTAGGCTCACGCGTTATCCACATGCGCCCCGAACGTTCGGCGGTGCCCGATGAGGCACCCGTATAATGGACGTACGGGGCGTTTGTGCGTTCCCGATACCCTTCGGTGCCAATATTTGACGGTGGCTGTGCGCGTGCCTCGCGCGGTGTACGGCCCGCATCGAAACTGCAACACCGGGCTCACCCGTCGAGCCCGCCGATTCTAAGGAGCACCCATGAGCGACGCTCACACCCCAGCCCCCGCCGGTGAGGTCCGGGCGGTGCAGCCTCGCACGTCGAATTGGAACGTTCCCAACGTGCTGACGGTTCTGCGCATCATCGCGGTGCCCTTCTTCATCGTGGCGCTGGTCAGTGGCGGTACCTTTGGCGCCGACGACCCGACCCACCGCTGGCTCGCTTGGGTGATTTTCATCCTCGCGATGCTCACGGACTGGGCCGACGGCTACCTGGCGCGTTCCCGCAACCTCATCACGAGCTTCGGCAAGATCGCCGACCCGATTGCCGATAAGTTCCTGACCGGTGCCGCGTTCATTGTGCTCTCGGCCCTGGGCGAGCTGTGGTGGTGGGTGACCATCGTGATTCTGCTGCGCGAGTGGGGCATCACGGTGATGCGCCTGTTCGTCATCAAGTACGGCGTGATGGCGGCCAGCAAGGGCGGCAAAATCAAGACGGTACTGCAGACCGTGGCGCTGGTGCTGCTGCTCCTGCCGCTGGGTCAGCTGGGCCTGGGCTGGCTGGTGCCGGGCTGGGTGCTGATGGGCGCGGTCACGGCGATTACCGTGTGGACCGGCCTGGTGTACGTGCGCGATGCCTACAACCTGCGTCGCACCTGGTTGCAGAACCAGGCCGCGCAGAAGCAGCGCGCTCAATAGACGTTGATGGGGGAGTGGCTCATGCCGCTCCCCCGAACTGTACCCGGGGTGAGCGTTAGTGGCGCTCGAGCACCGGGGCGCTCGCGGAAGGAGCGGGTGCGTGAACGGGCGGTCGGGTCAGCCCGGCCGCCGGGAAAGGATGAATCATGGTCCCTCTTCTGAACGAAGGCACCCAGTCGGCTTCGCCCGAGCTGGCGCGTGCCGAGGTTTTTTCGGGTACCCCGCAGGCGGCGGCCCTGCTGCTGCGCGATGCGGTGCGCTCGTGCGCATCCCAGGAGCGTCCGGTGCAGGTGGCTACAGCTGAGTCCTTGACCGGCGGGGACGTAGGCGGCGCGATCTGCACGGTGCCGGGCGCATCGGCCTACTATCGCGGCGGCGTGATTTCTTACGCCTACGAGGTGAAGGCGCGGGTGCTGGGCGTGGATGCTCAGCTGCTTGCGACCGAGGGCGCGGTGAACCCGGAGGTGGCGGCTCAGATGGCGGCCGGCGCGGCGCGGGTGTGCGGTGCCGATTACGCGGTGTCGACCACGGGAGTGGCGGGGCCCGACCCCGCGGACGGCCAGCCGGTGGGCACCGTGTTTATCGGGGTGCACGCCCCGGGCGGGTGTGAGGTGTTCGAGCGCCACTACGACGGGGATCGCGCCCGGGTTCGCGCGGCGGCGAGCGCGGATGCGATTGCGCTGCTGGCCCGCGCGGTGCGGGGGAGCGCCTCCGGCTCTTTGAGGGAGATCCTCTAGGGCCCAGCCCCGCGGCGTGACCTGGCGGCACGTGAGGCACGTGAGGCGGTGCTCGTGAAGCTTTGGGGAAGGCACAGGGAAAGACTCGGGGAGGATATTTTACGATTCAAAGAATTTCCCAGTCTTCTCCCAGCTTCAAGGGAATAAACACATAGCTTGGTCTGTTTGAATGGATACAAGTCTGAAGAAGATGACGAAAACAGCGAGTTTTGTAGCTCGCATCCCAAAAATCAGTTAGGCTTAACTCTGTACAGTCCCGCGCGTCGGGAGGAACTACTCAGGAAAGTGATAAAGAAGCTCATGGCTAAGCAGCGCGTATCAATCAACGGTATTACGAAGTGGAAGGAAATCGACGAGACCCCCAAGCAGGTGGCTCCGGTCGTTGAGGAAGCACGAGTTGTTCCCCTCCGCCAGGCCATCGGTGAGGTTCTTCGCGATGTCCGCCAGCGTCAGGGCCGCACCCTGCGAGAGGTTTCGCAGCGTGCCCGCGTTTCCCTCGGTTACCTGAGTGAAGTTGAGCGCGGTCAGAAGGAAGCTTCCTCCGAGCTGCTGGCCTGGATTTGCCAGGCCCTGGACATCCCGATGTCCCAGATGCTGCGCGAGGTTGCCGATCGTATGGCCGTCGCCGAGGGCGTTCAGATTCCGGATACCGTTCCGGCTGAGCTGTCCGAGCGCTACAAGAACGACTACTACGTCTCTCTCTAAGACGTGAGGGTGCGGAAGCTCCGCACCGCTATTGGGCCGATGCCGTACACCCCGAACGGGTGTGCGGCATCGGTTCTTTGTCGAGCAATGGCGAGACGGAATTGTGAGAATGAAGAACTCGGGTGGGTGCTCCGCCAATGGGCACGCTGCCGTTGGGTACGATGAAGGAGGTCGCGATGAAGCTAAGTGAGTTTTGGGCGCTCATGGAGCACGAATTTGGCGCAGGATACGCCCCGGTGCTGGCTCGGGATCTGGTGTTGGGTTCCCTGGGCCACCGGACGGCGGCGGAGGCGCTGGATGCCGGTGTCAATCCGAAGACGGTCTGGTTTGCCATCTGCGAGGAACAGGAGATCCCGCAGGAGCGCCGCTGGGGCCCGGATAAGGAACCGTTGCGTTAGCTCGGCGCGTGCCTGGGCGGTGTGTCTAAACGCCGCGGGGATGCGCCGCAGGGAGCGTGGCGGCCGGATTACGGTGCGCCCCAGGCCTCGGAAGATGAACGCGCATCGGACGAGGCATCCTCGGGCGGGTTTCGAATATTCGAAAATATTTGCCGAAATCTTATGCGAGGTATTCGAAAATGCCTCGTAATTTTGTTCGATTCGTGCTAGACTTTTCCACATCGAGAATTTTTCGAAAAATCCGCGGGATTTTTCCACAAATCGTGAAAATGGCCTTATCCTGTCAGGCCGTGACCCTAGAGTAGTCTCAGAAGGAACCGGCAGGCGAAAAGCTGGGGCGACGAGCCCCGCCGATTCCTAGAAACATTATTACTGACACCACAAAGAACGAGGTACTAACGTGGCTAAGAGCACCAAGTCTCAGAGCGTAGCTCGCGTTCCCGAAGAGGGTCGCGCCAAGGCACTTGAAGCCGTCATGGCACAGATTGATAAGAGCTACGGTAAGGGCGCCGTGATGCGCCTGGGTGATAAGGAAACCACCACCACCGAGGTTATCTCTACCGGTGCCATCGCCCTGGATGCCGCTCTCGGCATCGGCGGCCTGCCCCGCGGTCGCGTGATTGAGATTTACGGTCCCGAGTCTTCGGGTAAGACCACCGTGGCCCTGCACGCCGTCGCTAATGTGCAGAAGGCCGGCGGCGTGGCCGCGTTCATCGACGCCGAGCACGCCCTCGACCCGATTTACGCCGCTAAGCTGGGCGTGGACATCGACCAGCTGCTGGTCTCCCAGCCCGACACCGGCGAGCAGGCCCTGGAAATCATGGATATGCTGGTCGGCTCCGGCGCAGTGGATATCGTGGTGGTCGACTCCGTGGCCGCGCTGGTGCCCCGCGCCGAAATCGAGGGCGACATGGGTGACTCCCACGTTGGTCTGCAGGCTCGCCTGATGAGCCAGGCTCTGCGTAAGATTACCGGTCGCCTCTCCGCAACCGGCACCACCGCGATCTTCATCAACCAGCTACGCGAGAAGATTGGCGTGTTCTTCGGCTCGCCCGAGACCACCACCGGTGGTAAGGCCCTGAAGTTCTACGCTTCGGTGCGTATCGACATTCGCCGTATCGAGACCCTGAAGGACGGCGCGAACCCGATTGGTAACCGCACCCGCGCCAAGGTTGTGAAGAACAAGATGGCTCCGCCCTTCAAGCAGGCCGAGTTCGACATCCTCTACGGCGAGGGCATCTCGGTCGAAGGCGGTATTCTCGACCTGGCCGTGGAGAACGATATCGTCAAGAAGTCCGGTGCATGGTTCACCTACGACGGTGAGCAGCTGGGCCAGGGCCGTGAGAACGTTCGTAAGCTTCTCAAGGACAACCCCGAGCTGACCGAGGAACTGCAGTACAAGGTTCTGGTGAAGCTGGGCATCATCGAGGAGGAGCCCGCCGAGGAGGCCGCAGAGGCCGAGGGCACCGAGAACGATCCGCTGGACGAGCTGGCCGAGGAGTTCTAAACCCTCGCCCGTGGGCCGTCCCCGATAGGATGTGCGGCCCGCTCGACAACGCGTGGTAATCGCCGTGCGCTGTGCTTTTCGCACGGTGCGCGGCGATTACCGTTTAAGCCGGAACCGGCGGCGGTGCGGCTCGATACAATGGGGGAGCGCCTCCAACCGGAGGCACACGGGCTCCGGCGGGTTAGAAAGAGAGGAGGGGACAGGCAGATGGAACGAAGCGTATTCGGCCAAGACGAGAACGCGCGCGGCGGCGAGCGTGACGGTATGCGCGAGGACGACGCCGGTTTCGCCGCCATGGACGCAACCGAACCTTTCTTCGGGTCCTCTCCGGCGCAGAACCTCGGTGGCGCGGTGTCGGGCACCGACGGCTTTTCAGGTTTTGAATCGGCGGACGGCGATATCACGGCTTACGGAGGCTTTGAACCCCTCACCTTTGAAGCACCCACCGCCCCGGCCGAGCTGGGAGCCTTCGAGGCACTGGCCTTCGAAGCGCCCGCGCCCCTGGCCGAGCCCGTCTTCGACTGGGGGGCTCCGCAGTACGCATCCGCGGAGCCTGACGCACCCGCCGTGCCGCGCCAGGCACCGGAGGCACCGGAAGCGCCCGTATCGCAAAAATCCGGGGCGCAAAGATCTGTAGCGCAAAAACCGATGGCACAGAAGTCCGGGGCGAACAGGCCCGCGAAAACACCGCCGGAAGCATCTCCGAAGACCTCCGCGCCCCAAGCAACGCGGGCGGTGGAAACCGAGCCCAAAAAACCGGCGCAGGCAAAACCGGCGCAGGAAAACGTAACCCGAAGAAACACAGCCCCGCGCAAGATTTCCGGGGAAAAGACCTCATGGAAGATGACGGCCCCAGAGGCAACCGAAGAGTTCCCCGATTGGCATCCGGCGGCCCACGGCTTCCGTGAGGAGCCCATCGCCCGCAACCTCGGAGACGACTACCCCGGCTACTTTCCGGTACCCGCGGCGCCCCTCGAACCCGCACCGGGTGGGGGAGCAGGGCAAGGCTCCGAGGAATCTTCGGAAGGCTCGCCGCGCCGCAGCCTGCGAGTGGATCCGAACCTGCCGGCCGTCTCCATCGACGAGGCCCCCGTGCGGGCCTTCATGCCTGGAGGCGCGGAACCCCGCCCCATGGCGGCCGGCCGCATGAGCCGGGCCGGGGCCGCATCCATCGGGTCGGGGCTTACCGCGGAGGAAAAAGAAGAGATTGAGCGCCAGGCACAGCAGCGGGAGAAGCAGCAGAAGAAGCGCTCGAGCAGGCAGAAGCCGAGCGAGTACAAGCGCGGATTCCGTCGCATGAGCCCGGCGCAGCGGGAGAAGATGCAGAAGCGCTCGCCCTACGCGCCCGCCTTTGGGGCCCGGCGCGAGGAAGAGGAAACCCATAAGAGCCCCGCGGGTCGCGGCTCGGGGAGCAACCTATTCAGGGAGGGAAGCAGCTTGAACGAGAAGCTCACCGCGGCCGAGGAAGCCTTTATTCGAGGCATTGCCGAGGAGGAGGCTCAGGGTATCGGCAACGGCAAGCGCCCGGCCGCGCCCCGAACCTCTCAAGCCTCCGGGGCTCGCGCGCCGAGAAACGGCGGGAGCGGCTCCGTGGGGATGGACGGACAGAGACCCTCCTGGAAGCAGAAGGTGCGTGCCGCCCGCGCCGCCGAGGAAGCCGACCCCTACACCCGGGCCAAGACTATCGTGTACAACCAGCTGGCCTACTCGGCAAAGACCAGGGGACAGCTGCGCAAGAAGCTCCAGTCAGAAGGCTTCGAAGCCGAGCTCATTGAGCCGCTGCTCGATAAGTTCGAGGCAGCAAAACTCATTGACGACGCCGAATACGCCGAGACCTTCGTGCGGCAGAAGAGCCGCACCAAGAAGCTCTCGCGCGCCGCGCTGCGCCGCGAGTTGGCCGAACGCGGGGTGCGCGGCGAGGAAGTGGAGAACGCCCTGGCCCAGCGCACCGACGAGCAGGAACGTGAGGACGCCGCCGAGCTGGTGCGCAAGAAGCTACGCCCCGGCATGGGCCTGAGCGACCGCGCCGAGAAGGATAAGGTCACCCGCCGCCTGCTGGGGATGCTTGCGCGCCGCGGCTACTCCTCCTCGGTATCGATGTCGGTAATCCGCGAGGAGCTTGCCGCCTACGGCGCGGAGGACGACCTCTGGTAAGGGCCTGCGGTAGGAAGACGGCAGGAGGACTGCGCAGCTACGCTCGGCACTATGACGAGCAAAAGGGTGAGCCCGCTACAGAGATATTCTGTGGCGGGCTCACCCTTTTCAAACCCTATAAAGCGCCCTGCCGAAGGCCTATGGCCGCTCCCTACTCGGGTGAGTCCAGACGCTTGGCACATTCGGCCAGGGTTGCATCCTGCGAACCCGAAATCTGCAGGAGCAGGCGCATCAGCTGCGCGCCCTCGCGGCGAATCATCGGGAGCAGAACTGCACGCGGGGAAGCGGAATAGAGCTCCACGAGCACGCACACCGTGACCGCGGTGCACACCGCGAGATCCTCGGCCAGGTGCGCCTCGAGCGGAGCATCATCGAAGAGCGCGGAGTACAGCGCCGGCAGGGCCCGCTGACGGTCCACCCGGTAGCGCGGGTATTCCGGTGACGAGGGGAAGCCCAGCATGGCCTCGACGAAGGGGAAGCCGCGGTGATGCAGGCAGGTGCCCTCAGCATCCACGATGCGCACCGGTGCGTCCTCGGCCGGGCCGATGAGCACGTTCTGCGGCGAAAAATCGCCCGAGGACAGCATGTAGACGCGTCCGCGGTTGAGCTTGAACTGCTCGGGAACGGGCGGACGCTTGGTGAAGAAGGGCTGCACCACGCGGCGGAAGCGGAAGGAGAGCTCCTCCACGGCGGGCGGCAGAGTACTGCGCGATTCGAAGTCTTCGGGAAGTTCAAAACCCTCGCGGTCCTCGAGGTGTTCCTGCTCGTCCACGCCGTAAATTCGCTTGAGGCCACGCTCGGCCAGCGCCGGGGATGCGATGGCCCCGGGGAATTGCGCCTTGCGGTCGGCGCGGGCCAGGTTCGCGCGGTAGCTTTCCACGGCCTCGCCCATGATGCCGGCGCGCGCCAGCGAACGGTAGGCCCCCACGTAGTAGTCCAACGCGTTCAGGGCATGCTCTTTGGTGCCCTCCGTCAGGGCGTGGGCGACAGAGTACTGCTCACCCTCGGCGGTTCCGGCGCTTACATCCTCGAGCGCGATGACCCGCAGCTCGGCATCGGCACCGTAGAACCGCGGGAAGAGCCCGGGCACCTGCTCGTTGAGGGCCGGCAGGCCGTAACGTTCGCGCAGGTAGCCGAAGCCGCCGGCGTTCTGCGTGGAATCCTTGCGGCGGTAGCGCTTAAGAATCAGGGAGGACGGCAGGGCCTCGGCGGCCTCCGCGGGGTCGGCTGCCTCAAAGTTCACACGCACCACGACCGAGCGCATGCCGGTGCCCAGAATCCGTACGCTCGCAAGGTCGCGGCCGCCGGATTGCTCCAGGCCCTTCACCCAGGCCAACATGCGCGAGAGGTTGCGGCGCATCGCGGCGGAGTCTGCGCTCGCCTGGGGTGGCACGGGGGTGTAGAGGGCGATGGCCTCCTCGATGAGGGCATCATCGGTAGAGCCGGCCTCGGCGCTAGGGGAGCGCTCGGCCTTGGTGGCGACCTCCTCCGGGTTTAGCGCCTCGGGAGCCTCCGCCTGCTGTGCGGGGGCATCGGAAGAGCCAGAGGAATCGTTCGGTGAAAAACGCGAAAAGTTACTACTAAGGGAAACCTGCATAGAGCCATTATCCCCCATCGGATACCCTATAGGGCATGACTTCGACCCTCAGCGATTCCGCCCAGACCCCCGAAACCAGCCCCCGCACCTACGAAGTGCGCACTTTCGGCTGCCAGATGAACGTGCACGACTCCGAACGAATGTCGGGTCTGCTCGAAGCTAACGGCTACGTTCGCGCTGAGGAGGGCGTCGAACCCGACCTGGTTGTTTTCAATACCTGCGCGGTGCGTGAAAACGCCGCTAACCGCCTCTACGGTAACCTCGGTCAGCTGGCCCCAGTCAAGCGCCGCCATGAGGGTATGCAGATTGCCGTGGGCGGCTGCCTGGCGCAGAAGGATCAGGACGCCATCATCGAGAAGGCGCCCTGGGTTGACGTCGTGTTCGGTACCCACAACATCGGCTCCCTGCCGGCCCTGCTGGAGCGTGCCCGCCACAACCACGAGGCGCAGGCCGAACTACTCGAATCCCTCGAGGTGTTCCCCTCGACCCTGCCAACCAAGCGCGATCACGTGTACTCGGGCTGGGTGTCTATCTCCGTGGGCTGCAACAACACCTGCACCTTCTGCATCGTGCCCTCGCTGCGCGGTAAGGAGAAGGACCGCCGCCCCGGCGACGTGCTCGCCGAGGTTCAGGCGCTGGTCGACGACGGCGCTATCGAGGTGACCCTGCTGGGCCAGAACGTGAACTCCTACGGCGTGGAGTTCGGCGACCGTCAGGCGTTCTCCAAGCTGCTGCGTGCCTGCGGTGAGATTGAGGGCCTGGAGCGCGTGCGCTTTACCTCCCCGCACCCGGCCATGTTTACCGACGACGTGATTGACGCGATGGCCGAAACCCCGAACGTCATGCCCGTGCTGCACATGCCGCTGCAGTCCGGCTCCGACAAGGTGCTCAAGGATATGCGCCGCTCCTACCGCTCCAAGAAGTTCCTGAACATTCTGGACAAGGTGCGCGAGCGCATCCCGAACGCCGTGATTACCACCGACATCATTGTGGGCTTCCCCGGCGAGACCGAGGAGGACTTCCAGGAGACCCTGAAGGTTGTGGAGCAGGCCCGCTTCTCCTCCGCGTTCACCTTCCAGTACTCGATTCGCCCCGGCACCCCGGCGGCGACCATGGAGAACCAAATTCCCAAGGACGTTGTGCAGGAACGCTACGAGCGTCTGATTGCGCTGCAGGACCGCATCGCCGGCGAGGAGAACCGCAAGCAGCTCGGCAAGACCGTCGAGCTGATGGTCGTGGCGGAGGCCGGTCGTAAGGCCGAGCAGACCCACCGCCTCTCGGGTCGCGGCCCGGACCAGCGCCTCGTGCACTTCTCGGTGCCCGAGGGTTGCGAGGCTCCCCGCCCCGGCGACATGGTGACCGTGCCGATTACCGAGGCCGGCTCCTTCCACCTGATTTCCGATCCGACCGCAGAGCAGTACCAGCTGCGCCGCACCCGCGCCGGTGACGCGTGGGACCGCTCCCAGGCGGATTCCTGCGGTACCGGCACCACCCAGGTGCCTGGCGCCCCGGTGGGTCTGGGCATGCCTACCATCGGCCTGCGCCCCTAAAACCTATAACGAATCATGCGCCCTGCTCTTCGGGCCCTTATCCTCACCGCAAGTGGGGCAGTGGGAACCGGTAGAATGGGGCGCATGACTATCTCCGAAACTCTGCCCGTTATCGCT
>ERZ773045.390-NODE-390-length-22637-cov-20.550040_pt1 | contig 22637 bp, 15 predicted proteins | sample MGYA00580635_ERZ773045 | MGnify/ENA primary metagenome ERZ773045 (study PRJEB29015, sample SAMEA2738115) | human oral metagenome | biome: human oral; feature: human-associated habitat; material: saliva | place: China | collected 2261 ...
TGTCCTTGTTATCGCCCACGCTGGTCAGCAGCGCGGCCATGTACTCCTGCGGGTAGTGCGCCTTCAGGTAGGCCGTCCAGTAAGACACCAGGCCGTACGCGGCGGTGTGCGCCTTGTTGAACGCGTAGTCCGAGAAGGGCAGCAGAATATCCCAGAGGGCCTTCACAGCCCCCTCGGAGTAGCCGTTAGAAATCATGCCGTCGTGGAAGGTGGCGTACTGCTTATCCAGCTCCGCCTTCTTCTTCTTACCCATCGCACGGCGCAGCAGGTCTGCCTCACCGAGCGTATAGTTCGCGACCTTCTGGGCAATCGCCATCACCTGTTCCTGATACACGATCAGGCCGTAGGTGGTATCGAGGATGTCCTTGAGCGGCTCGGCCAGCTCGGGGTGAATCGGCTCAATCTCCTGCTTGCCGTTCTTACGTAGCGCGTAGTTGGTGTGCGAGTTCGCACCCATCGGGCCGGGTCGGTAGAGCGCGAGCACTGCCGAAATGTGCTCGAACTCCTCGGGCTCCATGAGCTTGAGCAGCGCGCGCATGGGGCCGCCGTCGAGCTGGAACACGCCGAGGGTGTCGCCTCGGGCCAGCAGACGGTAGGATTCGGGGTCGTCCAGCGAGAGGGACTCCAGTTCCAGGTCGATGCCTCGGTTATTCTTAATGTTCTCGATGGCATCGGAAATAATCGTGAGGTTACGCAGACCCAGGAAGTCCATCTTGATCAGGCCCAGACCCTCGCAGGTGGGGTAATCGAACTGGGTGATGACCTGGCCGTCAGCCTCGCGGCGCATCACGGGAATCACGTCCACCAGGTTCTTGCTGGACATAATCACGCCCGCGGCGTGCACGCCCCACTGACGCTTCAGGCCCTCCAAGCCCTTCGCGGTCTCGAACACCTGGCCGTAAATCTTATCGACCGGGTCCTCGATGAGGGCGCGCAGATCGGCGGCCTCGGCGTAGCGCTTATCCTCTTCGTTGTACACGTTGGCCAGGGCGATGTTCTTGCCCATGACGTCCGGCGGCATGGCCTTGGTCAGGCGCTCGCCCACCGAGTACGGCTGGTCCATTACGCGGGAGGCGTCCTTGAGCGCCTGCTTCGCCTTAATGGTGCCGAAGGTGACAATCTGCGCGACCTTGTCCTCGCCGTACTTATCGGTCACGTAGTCGATGACCTCGCCGCGGCGACGATCGTCGAAGTCCACATCGAAGTCGGGCATGGAGACGCGGTCGGGGTTGAGGAATCGCTCGAAAATCAGGTCGTGGTCGAGCGGGTTCAGCTCGGTGATGCGCATCGCGTACGCCACCATCGAGCCCGCGCCGGAGCCACGACCAGGACCCACGCGAATACCGTTGCGCTTGGCCCAGTTGATGAAGTCCGCCACGACCAGGAAGTAGCCGGGGAAGCCCATGGAGGTAATGACCCCCACCTCGTACTCGGCCTGCTTGCGCACCCTATCGGGAATACCCTGCGGGAATCGGTAGTGCAGGCCCTTTTCGACCTCCTTCACGAACCAGGATTCCTCGTTCTCGCCCTCGGGCACGGGGAAGTTCGGCATGTAGTTCGCCTTGGTGTTGAACTCAACGTTGCAGCGTTCGGCAATCTCGAGGGTGTTCTCGCAGGCGCCGGGAATATCGCCGAAGATCGAGTACATCTCCTCGGGCGAGCGCAGGTAGAAGTTATCCGCGTCGAACTTGAAGCGCTTGGGGTCGGTCAGGGTCGAGCCGGACTGCACGCACAGCAGCGCCGCGTGGGCGGTGTGGTCTTCCTGCCGGGTGTAGTGCAGGTCGTTGGTGGCCACGTAGGGCAGGTTCAGTTGCTTGGCCAGGCGGTGCAGGTCCTCCTGCACGTTGCGTTCGATGTCGAGGCCGTGGTCCATGACCTCGCAGTAAAAGTTGTCCTTGCCGAAGATGTCGCGGAAGTCGCTGGCGGCCTGCAGCGCCTCGTCGAACTGGCCCAGGCGCAGGCGGGTCTGAATCTCGCCGGAGGGGCAGCCGGTGGTTGCGATCAGGCCCTTCGAGTAGGTCTGCAGCACCTCGCGGTCCATGCGCGGCTTGTACAGCTGGCCCTCGAGCGATGCGATGGAGGAGGCACGGAAGAGGTTGTGCATGCCCTCGGTGGTCTCGGCCCACATGGTCATGTGGGTGTACGCGCCACCGCCGGACACGTCATCGCGGGAGCCGTCGCCCCAGCGCACGCGGGAGCGGTCGGTGCGGTGCGTGCCGGGGGTCAGGTACGCCTCCACGCCGATGATGGGCTTAATGTCGTGGGCCTTGGCCTGGCGCCAGAAGTCGAAGGCGCCGAAGAGGAAGCCGTGGTCGCTGGTGGCCATGGAACTCATGCCCAGCTCCTTGGCGTAGCTGAAGAGGTCGCCCAGGCGCGCGGCACCGTCCAGCATGGAGTACTCGGTGTGCACGTGCAGGTGCGCAAAGTCTTTGGTTGCCACGGATATCTCCTGAAGGTGTGGGGTTTGTTCCGACCGATTCGTTTTGACGGTCGGCGGGGCGGTGCGGCCCCGGGGTGAGCCGTGCGGTACCGGGGCCCGGACGGCTCTCTTAACTGAGCTGGGGTGCGCGGTGCCTACCTGAGCTGCACGCGGCCCTCGCGCAGGGCGTCGAGCGCGTAGGCCAAATCCAGCGGGTACTCGCTGGTGAAGCTCATGCGCTCACCGGTGGTGGGGTGGTCGAAGCCGAGGCGGTGGGCGTGCAACCACTGGCGGGTCAGGCCCAGCTCTGCGCTGAAGCGCGGGTCGGCACCGTAGGTCAGGTCGCCGCAGCAGGGGTGACGCATCGCCGAGAAGTGCACGCGAATCTGGTGGGTTCGTCCGGTCTCCAGGTGCACCTCCACGAGGGAGGCCGGGCCGAAGGCCTCAATGACGTCGTAGTGGGTGATGGAGTTACGGCCGCCCTCAACCACCGCGAACTTCCATTCGTTGCCGGGGTGACGGCCAATCGGCGCGTCAATCGTGCCGCGCAGTGGATCGGGCAGGCCCTGCACCAGCGTGTGGTAAATCTTGTCGACCGTACGTTCCTTGAAGGCGCGCTTGAGCTCGGTGTAGGCGCGCTCGCTGCGGGCCACGACCATCAGGCCGCTCGTGCCCACGTCCAGGCGGTGCACGATGCCCTGGCGTTCGGCCGCGCCAGAGGTGGCCACAGAGATGCCCTCCCCCATCAGCGCGGAAATCACGGTGGGGCCGTGCCAGCCGGGTGAGGGGTGCGCCGCCACGCCGGCGGGCTTATCCACCACGACGATATCGTCGTCCAGGTACACGATGCCGAAGCCGTCCACCTTCTCGGGTCGAATATCGGCCAGGTCGCGCGGCGCGGGGGCGTCCACGACGACTAGGTCTCCGGCGGAGAGCTTGTAGGATTTGCCGACCTTCACGGCACGCCCACCGTTGGTGATGCTCACGTGCCCGTCGCGAATCCACCCGGAGGTGCGGGTGCGGGGCGCGTCGAGGGCTCCGGCGAGCGCAGCGTCCAGGCGCATGCCGGCCAGGGCGTCCTCAACGGTGAATTCGGCGCGGATGCGCTCCGCGGTGGTTTCCTCGCTCATGATTCTCTCCTCGCGCTGCGGTCTATGCTGTGGGTTGGCGGTCTGTTCTGTACGTCGTGACGTACCGTTAGGCGTCGGTGTTCTCGCCGGCGGCTTCCGCGCTCTTTAGGGTCTTAGCCTTCTTCGAGGCGCTCTCCTGCGGAGCCTTCGTGCCGTTGAGGTTCAGGCCTATGAAGTTTAGGAGCACGACGAGCGCCATGCACACGCAGATCGCCGAGTCCGCAACGTTGAAGATGGCGAAGTTCGGTACCGAGATGAAGTCGACCACGTGCCCGGAACCGAAGCCGGGCTCGCGGAAGAGGCGGTCAAAGAGGTTGCCGCAGATGCCACCGAGCAGCCCGCCCAACGCGAGGGTCCAGGCCAGTGAGCGCGTGCGGCGCAGCAGGTAGAGCACCACAATCGCGGCGGCCACCATGACGAGGGTAAAAATCCAGGTCACGTTCTCGCCCATGCTGAACGCGGCCCCCGAATTGCGAATCGAGTACCACCACAGCAGCCCGTCGATCACGGTGATGCGCTCCCCCAGCTGCATCTGGGTGACGACCAGGTACTTGGTGCCCTGGTCGATGGCGAACACGGCGGCGGCGAGCACCAGGGCGCTCAGCCAGGCGGTGCGTCCGCTCAGGATGCGCGATGCGCGGCCGGTGCTCTCGGTAGCGGTTTCCGCGGTGCGTACGGGGGCCGAGGATTCAGCGTGATTCGGGGTGGTGGGCAAGGCTCTCCTCGGGTCGTGTGAATAGTGGCGACGGTAGCGGGGCGGTCCCCGCGACGACGTGCTACGGTGCCCCTCTAGCTTAGCAAATGAGGGGAAATTCTCGTGCCCCGCCCGTCGCCTCACGAACGGGGGTCTACGGGGTGGCCGGGTCCTTCCAGAGAGCGCAAAATACCGCCCGGTTCCTTATCCGCGGCTTAGGCTGAACCCGGCAAAACGGGCCGATAAGAATCCGGACGGTAGCGCGCCTCGGCGGGGTCGCGCGGTGCTTTAGGCGGAAGCCTCGATGGACTTGAGGTTCTTCAGCTCCTCCACCTGGTTGTTCAGGTGGTCCAGCAGCTTGGTGCGGTAACGGCTCTCGAAGCCGCGCAGTGCCTCCACGGCAATCTCCAGCTCTTCCTTCTCGTCGGTCAGGCGGGCCAGGACCTCTTCGCGCTGCTGGCGAGCCTCGCTCACGAGGGCGTCGGCCTTCTTCTCTGCCTCGTCCAGCAGCTCGGCCTTGGCCTTTTCGCCCTGGGCCACGTAGTCGTCGTGCACCTTCTGGGCCATGGCCAGCAGGGCTGCGGCGTCCTGGGCGCCGGCGGCAGAGGGAGCCTCCTGGGAGACGGCGGCGGCCGGGGATGCGGGAGCCGAGGCGGAGAGCTGCTCCACCTGACGCTCCAGGGCGTCGCGCTCGGAGTACAGGGCACGCAGCTCAACGACGAGCTCGTCCAGGAAGTCGTCGACCTCGTTGCGGTCGTAACCGGACTCCTCGGTCACGATCTTAAAGCTCTTCGTAATCAGGTCTTCGGGGGTGATGGCCATGTGGCTTCTCCTCTAGTACGGGTTGGGTTCGAAGTTGAGTGCGCCGATGGGGCAACCCGGCGGGACCGTTCGGCCCCCGCATCGGGCGCGGTGTGCCGCATCGCGCAGACAGTCGTTGGCACCCATTTTACTATCATTGGGCCTCGGCTCCGGGGTTTCTGTCGTACAGACAACAAAATATGCGCATGGCGCAACGGGCCCGGCCCCCGCTCCCCCGGAGCGTTTGCGCACGTCCGTGGCCCATTAAGCGCGTGTATCCCGTTAAACGCGCGCGCCCCGCGGAATGTTGAGTAACATTCCGCGGGGCGACTCCAGGCTCCGATCGTTAGGAGAATCGGGCGGTCAGGCTCATCATGGGGCCCAACAGCATAGAGACGACCACGATCAGGATCAGGAAACCGGTATCCAACGCGACGTTGCCCACGCGCACCGGGGGAATCACGCGGCGCAGCTTCTCCATGGGCCAGTCCGTCACGGCGTAAACGGCGCTTGCGCACAGCAGGGCGACCCCCTTGGGACGCCAACCGGGTGCGAACATACGTACCCAGTCGAAGAGCATGCGCAGCAGCATGAAGACGTAGAACAGGTACAGCGCAATCGTCACGAGAGCGAAAAGATAACCCATTAATCAGTCCTTAGCCCTGGTCGAAGGGGAATTCGCCCTCGGAGTTGAAGTCTGCGGTGTTCTCGGAGTTGGCGACGCCCAGCACCTCGAGGTTGGAGGGGGTCAGCAGGAAGACCTTCGAGGTCACGCGCTCGATGCGGCCCTCCAGCGCGAAGGCCAGACCGGAGGCGAAGTCCACCAGGCGCTTGGCGTCGGCGTCCGGCATTTCCTCGACGTTCATAATCACGGGGATGTTCTCGCGGAACGCCTCACCGATAATCTTTGCGTCATTGTAGGAGCGGGGGTGGATGGTGGTGATACGACGCAATTCGTCCTCTTCTTCCTCGTAACCGTAGGTGTATCCGTTGGTCTCTTCGGGCTCGTAGCCCTGGTCGTAGTAGCCGTCGTTCGAGTAGGTGTCGGCGTACTGCTCGGTGTATTCGGTGTTCGGCACCGGGGCGTCCTCCCAATGGTCTGCGGGTTCGCTCGCGGGCTCGTGCCGGGGCTCATCGCCTCGGCGATCCTCGCGGGGTTCCTCCGCCTCGTCTGTGGTTTCGGGTGTGTACGGGTGTGCGACTGCGGGCGCACCGTGCTTGGATGCGGTGTGCTCCCCCAGCGAGCGGTCTCGCGCGGCGCGGTCGTCGGCTCGAGGCTCTTCAGCGCGGACCCCTACACGGTGGGCCTCCGCGCGGTGGTGCTCCCCGCCGCGACCCGACTGCTCGTGGGAGCGGGGCTCCTCGGGCGCGGTATCCGCGGTGTTGGAGTCCTGGGCGTCAGAGTCCTTGGCGTTGTAGGGCTCCAGGCCGAGGAAACCCGCCAGGCGGCTTTGCTTCGGCATGTTTCTCTCGCTTCGCTAGGGTACAGGGACAGGCTACTGAACGGGGGCGGCCGCCTGTTGCGGCGGTGCCTCTCGAGGAGCACCGCGGGCGGGCCCCTCGTTCAGAAGGTTCGGTCGCACGTCAAAACGTCGTGCACCGGCATGTATATATTACCAGCGTACGGGCTCTTCCAGCCGGTAGAACAGCGTCCGGCTTCTCACAGCGCGGCATATTCGCCCGCCGCTTTAGCGTGCGGGGCGTCGGCCCATGATGTCGCTGCCCACGCGCACGCAGGTGGAGCCCCAGCGAACGGCCGCCTCCAGGTCGCCGCTCATGCCCGCAGAGATTTCGGTCGCGTGCGGCAGGTGCTCGCGCAGCCGGGCCGCCAGTCCATAAAGCTTCTCGAAAGCGGCGTCCGGGTCCGCGTCCAGGGGTGCCACCGCCATTACGCCGGCGCACCGCAGGTTCGCGTGGTTCTCGATGCGTTCGGCCAGCTCCAGAAGCTCCGAGGCGCTCGTACCGCCTCGCGCTCCCTCGGCAGCGTGGCCGGCCGTCGCCTCCTCGGCCAGGGAGACCTGCACCAGGCAGTCCAGACCGCCGTTTTCCAGGGCCGCGGGGGCCGGCGCCTCCCCCGCCTCGTAGCGGGCCAGCTGGTTCGCGTAGGCCTTCGCCAGCGCATCGGCCAGGGAGGGGCGGTCCACCGAGTGAACGCTGGAGGCGTACTTCACCACGGACTTAGCCTTGTTGGTCTGCAACTGACCGATAAACGCCCAGTGCGGGGGCTGTACCGCACGCTGCTCGCAGTAGGCGGCCAGCTCGCGGGCCTTCGCGCTGGCCTCCTGGTCGCGGTTCTCACCGAAGAGGGTCACGCCGCCGTCCAGCAGGGCCGCCGCGTCGGAGGCCGGGAAGAACTTGGTCACCGTCACCAGGCGCACGGGCGCGCTCTGCTCGGTGCGCACCCCGCTGCGGTCCTGCTCCGCCACTCGAATTCGCTCGAGCACCCGGCGGTAGTTCTGCAGCAGCTGCTCGGCGCGCTCGGGAGTGTACTTCAAATCCTGCGCTTCGACGTTCACGTCAGGTCCCTTCAGTTCAGACATTTTGTTCTCCTTCAGCGACTCTATTCGGCGGGTTCCGCCAGCTTCTCAACCCACACCAGACCCGCGATGCGCCCGGGCTTCTCGCCGCGATTCGTAAACCCGCGGTGCGAGTACACGCTCGGTTCCTCGTACGTGCAGCGGGCGCACTCCGTGGATACCTCCACTCCGGCGGCCTCTAGCACCGCGCGAGCGCCGGCCGGCAGATCCAGACCCGGGGTGTTCGCGTCCGTCACCGAGTGAACCTGCGGGATCAGCTCGGTCGATTCGGCTCGCATCGCCTCGGGCACCTCGTAGCAGGCACCGCAGATGCTGGGGCCCAGCCACGCGGTGATGTGCGCAGCGCCCAGCTCCCGCATGCGCGCCACGGTGGTCTGCAGTACCCCGTCCAGCAGGCCGCGGCGGCCCGCGTGAGCCACCGCCAAAACGGGCACGGCCTTCTCACCCTCGACGGAACCGACCAGCACCACGGGGATGCAATCGGCCACCATAATCGCCAGCGGGCGACCCTCGACGCTCACCGCGGCATCGGCCACGGGGGCCAGCTTCGCGATGGCGCGGGCGCGCTCGACGGTGCGTTCTGCGGGGGCGCCCGGCGCGTAGGAGGCCGGGTCGTAGTCCTCGGGACGGGCCACCTCAACGCCATGCACCTGGTTCAGGTAGAAGAACGGTCCCGCACCCAACGCCTCCTCGAGCACCGCACGGTGGTTGAGGGTGCGCACCATGGAGGCGTCCATGCCGCCGCCGAGTTCATCGTCCACGTGCAGGCCCAGGTTCCCCGCCTCGCGGGAGGTAAACCCCACCCGCACGCGCCAGGGACCCAGGATGCGGGTGTCGGCGGTGGCCAACAGCGGAGTTTTGGGGGCGTTACTCATCATTATGTCTTTCTCGGGGCTGACGGGGTGCTCGGGTCGAAAGCGGGTAGAGCGAAGGGGAGCTGAGAACAGTTGGACTATTCTCAGCTCCCCTCCATCAAAACCCTACGGGGCGGCGTGCTGACGCACGCGGCGCGACTACTTCAGGAAGTCGGGGACGTCCAGGGTGTCGCGGCGAGCCGGTGCTTCCTCAACGACCGGGGGCAGATCAACGTCGAAGCCAGCGGCGCCGGTGGAAGCCGGAGCGGCGGCGGGAGCGTTGAAGCCGTAGCCGTTAGAAGCCGGAGCGGCAGCGTTCGAGCCGCCGAAGGAACCCTGTGCACGCTGGGGCTGAGCGGAGGCCGAAGCGTTCGAGTTGGTCTCGGGGTTCACGGCGTCAAAGCCAGCGGCAATCACGGTCACGCGAGCCTCGTCACCCAGGGCGTCATCAATGACGGCACCGAAGATGATGTTGGCGTCGGGGTGAGCCACTTCCTGAACCAGGCGTGCAGCCTCGTTGATCTCGAACAGACCCAGGTCGGAACCACCCTGAATCGACAGCAGCACGCCGTGCGCACCGTCGATGGATGCTTCCAGCAGCGGGGAGGCGATAGCCAGCTCGGCTGCCTTCACGGCGCGGTCCTCACCCGAGGCCGAGCCGATACCCATCAGAGCCGAACCGGCACCCTGCATCACAGACTTAACGTCAGCGAAGTCAAGGTTAATCAGGCCCGGGGTGGTGATCAGGTCGGTAATGCCCTGAACACCGGAGAGCAACACCTGGTCTGCCGACTTGAAGGCGTCCAGCATCGACACGTTGCGGTCCGAAATCGACAGCAGTCGGTCGTTCGGAATCACGATCAGGGTGTCGACCTCGTCGCGCAGAGCGGCAATACCGGTCTCAGCCTGGTTGGAGCGGCGACGACCCTCGAAGGTGAAGGGGCGGGTCACAACACCGATGGTCAGAGCGCCCAGGGAGCGGGCGATGCGTGCCACGACGGGTGCGCCACCGGTACCGGTGCCACCACCCTCACCAGCGGTCACGAAGACCATATCTGCGCCCTTGAGGACTTCCTCAATTTCCTGCGAGTGATCCTCGGCTGCCTGACGGCCAACCTCGGGGTTTGCGCCCGCGCCAAGACCGCGGGTCAGCTCACGACCAACGTCCAGCTTAACGTCTGCATCGGACATCAGCAGAGCCTGAGCGTCAGTGTTGATAGCAATGAACTCAACGCCGCGCAGACCAACCTCAATCATGCGGTTGACTGCGTTGACGCCACCGCCGCCGATACCAACGACCTTGATGACTGCCAAGTAGTTCTGGGGAGTTCCAGCGTCCATGTAATCCTCGATTGTTCCGTGTTCCAGCTTCGGAAGACCCCCAGCTCAATCTAAGCCTAAAGGTTTCCTCTAAAGAATGACTTTATCTGTTAGGATACCAAACTGTTTTTGGTGGTTCCTAGCTACACAGCGCAATTACCCCCTCTTTTTGCGGAATTCACACAAAAAGGGGAGGGAAAGCGCCCATTGGTAGTTCCCCTAACGGGTCACCGGTACGCGCGGGGCCGACACGTCATAGACGGTCACCTTCTGCGCTTGGGCACCTGAAGAGGCTTCTTCCTGAGCCCGTTGAGCTACCGCCTGGCGGAGCGACAGAAGCACCTTAGCCTTCAGCTCGCTCTCCTGGGCGGTACCCCACTGCACCGTCGTATTATCCCGCAGCGTGAGGGTAATACTCGAGGTTGAGGTCGCGCTCGCTTCCTTTACCTGAGCCAGAAGCTCAGCCGGCATCGCTGACAAGGCCGCCGAAATCGTGCGGAACTCATCCGAATGCTGCGGGTCATCACCATTCAATCGTACCAGGGGAACCGAGGTGCTCGGCTCGGAGGAAGACTCCATCAGGCTCACCCCGTCGGTGTCCACGGTATGGTAGGTCTCCCCCTCCTTGACGATTGCAATGGCGGTGCGCTCCTTCAGGGTCACCACCAGCTCGTGCGGCGGGCGGCTCTCCACCTGAACGCTGCGAAGCACATTGTCCTGACCGATCAGCTCGCGCACGCGCTTCTCGTCGATGCGTGTCAGCGGAACCCCGCGCAGGGGCTCCAGCTTCTGCTCCACCTGGGTGGTTTCCAGCAGGGAGGCACCGCGTACCGTGATGGTCTGAGTGGCCAGCAGGGGCGAGAAGAAGACCAGCACCACGTACAGCACCGCCACGAGGGCCAGCGCAATCGCCGTGTACAGCAGCTTGCGGGCCCGAGTGAGCGGGGTGCGCTCCTTGCGCGGACGCTCCTCGGCACGCAGGCCGTCCAGACCGGGATCCTTCAGGATGCGCTCGTGTTGCGCCTCCCGGCGCTCACGCTCGCGTTCCTTCTCGATCTCGGCGGCGCGCTGTCGCTCTCGCTCCACGCGCCAGCGGCCGAAGCGGCTTGCGGGGCGGGCCTGCTCGGCGGGCTCTGCGGGCTCGGTCTCAGCGGAATCGTCCCCCGCCGACGGGGAGTCGGCGGAAGTCTTCCGCGCGGAAGAAGCATCACCGTCGCCGGTCTTTTCGGCCCGGTCGGCGCCCTTTTCGGTCTTCTCGCCGTGCTTAGCGCTGGGCTTCTCCCCCGCCGCGTCCTTCGCATTTTCACTCCGCGCGCTTTCAGCCTGCGCCGACCGGCCGGATGCCTTCTCGGTCTCCTTGGGAGAATCTTCGAAGGCCTCCACGTCGAAGAGCTCCTGCGAACCGGAGGTAGCCGCGGGCACGCGACGAATCGCGCCGTCCACAAGGGCCACGCTCTCGGCACGAGCCGGGCTGGTGGGGCGAATCGTAGCCCCCGAGGGGCGACGACCCACGGTGGAGGCGGTGCCCGAGTGAGAACCAGAAGAGGTCTGAGACTCAGACCCGTGAGATCTCTTCTGCTCGGGGACACCGGTCGCGGGGGTCTGCGCGTCAGCGGTGGGCTGCGCCTCCGCCGCGTGCTGAGCCGCAGGCTGTTCCTGCGCAAGCTCCTGAGCGCGCCGACGAGCACGTGAGCGCGGGGCCTTCGGCGCGCGCGAATGCCCCTCCGATGGGGGCATGGGACTCATCGGCACAGCCTAAGCCTCCGACTTCTTGGTCAGGTCGCCGTCGTGACGAATCTGCAGGGCCTCCAGCAGGCGCGGGCCCAGAGCCGTCACGTCGCCGGCGCCAACGGTCATTACAATGTCGCCACTCTGAGCGTACGAGGCGATGTCCTCGATAGCGCTCTCCGCGGTCGCGTAGCGCACCTCGGAGAAACCGGCACCCGTAATCAGCTCGCTGGTCACGCCCTCAATGGGCTGCTCGCGAGCCGGGTAGATATCCAGCACGTAGGCGCGATCGGCCATCGACAGGGACTCCGCGAACTCCTTCGCGAACTCGCGGGTGCGCGAGAACAGGTGCGGCTGGAAAATCACGTACAGGTTGTGGCCGTCGGCCACGGTGCGGCCGGTCTGCAGGGCACGGAACACCTCGGTCGGGTGGTGTGCGTAGTCGTCGAAGACCTTCACGCCCGCGACCTCGCCGCGCAGCGTAAAGCGACGGTCAGCACCCACAAACTCACCCAGGGCGGCGGCGATTTCGGGGCCCTGAGCACCGGTCAGCAGCGCGGTGATGAAGGCGGCCGCGGCGTTCAGCTGATTGTGGATGCCGGGAACCTTCAGCGCCAGCTCCTGCTTGCCCTCGAAGCGCTCACCGCGACATTCGAAGGACCACTCCACCGTCGACGAAGAGGAGGAACCCGCGCTCGTAATCTCGCGGATGCGCAGGTCGGCATCCTCGGACTCGCCGTAGGTTACGACCGGCACGCCAGCCGCGCGGGAACGGGCGGCCAGGGAGGCGGCACCGGCGTCATCGGCGCAGGTCACCAGCACGCCGCCGGGGGCCAGCGAACCCACGAAGCGGTTGAACGCCTCAAAGACGCGTTCGTCGGTCTCGTAGAAGTCCAGGTGGTCAGGCTCAACGTTCGTCACCACGGCAATCGCCGGGCGGTAACGCACAAAGGAGCCGTCCGATTCGTCGGCCTCGGCCACAAAAATCGAGTCGGGGCCCTGCGCGCCCAGGTGCGCGTTCGTGCCGCGACCGGCGATCACGGTGCCCACGGCGAAGGAGGGGTTGCGGCCCAGCTGATCGAACATCACGGAAATCATGGAGCTGGTCGTGCTCTTACCGTGGGTACCGGCCACCGCCACCACCTGCGAAAGCCCCATCACGGCGGCCAGTGCCTCGGAGCGGTGCAGAACCGGAAGGCCCTGCGCGCGGGCAGCGGCCAGCTCGGGGTTATCCTCGCGAATCGCGGTGGAAATCACCACGGTATCGACGTCAACGATGTTCTCAGCAGACTGGGGCACGCTCACGTGGGCGCCGGCGGCACGCAGCGATTCAACGGCCGAAGATTCCGCGCGGTCCGAACCGCTCACGGTCACGCCGGCCTGCAGCATCAGCGCGGCGATAGCGCTCATACCCGCGCCACCGATGCCGATGAAGTGCACGCGACCCAGCGCGTCCATCGCGTGGCGCTCGGGGAACGGCGGGTTCAGGGGTGCCGGCAGCACCATCTCAAGATTCATCAGTTCAGTCATTAGTTCTCAGCTGCCTTCAATACTGCTTCGGCCATAACGCGAGCCGCGTCACGGATACCAAGTTTATAGGCTGCAGCGCCCATGCGCTCCAGTTCTTCGGGGTTTGCCATCAGCTCCGGAATCTCACGGGCAAACCACTCACCGGTGACTTCTGCGTCCTTCACCAGCAGGGCCGCGGAGGCCTCCACCAGGGAACGAGCATTCAGGGCCTGCTCACCATTACCAATGGGGAGCGGCACAAAAATAGCGGGCACACCCACCGCGGCAACCTCACTCACCGTGGCCGCACCGGCGCGCACCAGCAGCAAATCGGCGGCGGCGTACACGTCCTGCATGCCGTTGCTGAACTCAATCTGACGGTAGTTCGGGGCGCTCAGGGGCTCGCCGTTCTCGTCCAGAACGGTCTTGCCCTTACCGGTGATGTGCAGAATCTGGAAGTCCCACTCTGCGAAGCGATCACGGCAGGCCGACACGGCGTTGTTCAGGCTCAGCGCGCCCAGTGAACCACCTGTCACGATAACGGTGGGCTTTTCCGGGTCCAGGCCCAGGTTGCGGCGGGCTTTCGAACGGTGCGCGTCGCGGTTCAGGTAGGCAATCTCATCCTTCATGGGCATGCCCACCAGGGTCGCGTGCGGGAAGGGCGTATTGGGGAAGGCCACACCCGTAAACTTCGCGAAGCGACCGCCCAGACGGTTAGCCAGGCCGGGCTTCGCGTTCGCCTCGTGAATGACCACGGGAATCTTCGAGAAGAAGGCAGACAGGTACGCCGGCGGGCACACGTAACCGCCCACGCCCACCACGACGTCGGCCTCGGCGTCCTTAAGGATGCGGCGGGTCTTCGACAGGCCGCCCAGGAACTTCGCGGGGAAGGCAAGCGCCGCGCGATTAATGCTACGGGGGAAGGCCGCGCGGGGAATGAACTCGATATCGAAGCCGGCCGCCGGAACCAGGTCGGCTTCCATCTTGTCGGCGGTGCCCAGCATCAGAATCTTGGCGTTCGGTTCAAGGTCGCGAACGGCGCGGGCAATCGCAAGCATCGGATTAATGTGACCGGCGGTGCCACCACCGGCGAAGACTATAGAGGGTGCCTTCTTCGTCATAGGTCTCTCTCCCAATACATCGGTACAGCATCATTTTACGCTATCGTCCCGCACCACAGAGCGCGGCGGAACGCCCCCGACCGCGAGCTGTAGCGCAGGTCGGGGGCGCTTTGAAGGAACGCGGGGCCGAGAGGTAAGGCCGTTCTCGACCGCTGTCCACCTCGGCAAATCTCTCTACCGCTCTCCCCCACCGGGCTGACGGCGCGGCGACTGACCGTGCTGACGCTGCTGACGCTGAGCTCGGCGGGCGCGGTCCTCGGGATGCAGAGGCTGCAGGCCGGCCGGCAGACCACCGCGCTGATTCTGCGGACGACGACGCTCCCCCTGCCCGGGACGCCGGCCTCGGGTCTGCTGTTCCTTCGAGCCCTGCTCGGGACGCCGGCCTCGGGTCTGCTGTTCCTTCGAGCCCTGCTCGGCCGGACGCTGAACCGGGCGAGCAGGTCGAGGCTGCTCGGTCTTGCCGGGTGCAGCCTTGCCGGGGGCTCGGCGCTCTCGGGCCTTCTGCTCTCGGGTTTCCCTCGTGCGGGCCGCCTTCTCGCGGGCCGTCTTCTGCCGCTCGGCCTCCTCCAGGGCCTTCTGTCGCTCAGCCTTCTCACGGGCCGCTTCCTCACGGGCACGGCGAGCCAGCTTCTGCCGCTCAGCCTTCTCACGGGCCGCTTCCTCACGAGCCGCACGGGCCTCTTCGCGGGCGCGCTCTGCCTCACGCTGCTGTTTGATGCGCTTCAACTCGCGACGCTGCTCCGGATCAAAGCCCAACCAGCGCCGGACAAAACCGCTCAGGCTGCCCAGCTTCGACAGCGGATGCTGCTCCTGCATCAGGTGGCCACCGGCCTCGGCACGCTCCGCGGCCTCCTGCTCCACCACGGCCTGCAGGGGCAGGCGGCGCTTCCAATCGGCGTTTGCGCGGCGAATCTCGCGAGCGCTCTGGTTCTCAACGCTCGACGGGGCTGTCGCGCCTCGCAGGGGCGTCTGCCGGGCAAAGGCCAATAGTAGGCCCGCCGCGCACAGCGAAGACAGCAACGAGGAACCACCGTAGGAGACAAAGGGCAGCGGCACGCCAATCACCGGCAGAATACGGGACACCATACCCATATTGATGATGGCCTGAGAGGTCAGCCACACCATAATGCCGCCCGTCGCCAGGCGCACCAGCGGATCGGCGGTGCGCAGCATGATACGCACCGCACAGTACACCAGACCCACGTACAGCAGTAGAACCGCCATCGTGCCCAGAAGGCCCAGTTCCTCGCCAATAATCGCGAAAATGTAGTCGTTGTGGGCCTCTGCCAGGTAGTTGTACTTCTGGCGCGACTGGCCCAGGCCAACGCCCAGGAAGCCACCGGTCGCCAACGCCACCTCACCCGAGTTCGCCTGATCACAGTTAGCGTTCGTGCACGAACCCCAGATGCCGAAGATACGGGCCACTCGGTTCGGGCTACTCAAAACGCCCAACAGGGCCAGCGCGGCAACCGCGCCGCCAATCTGCAGCATTGACCGACGTGAGGCACCGGCCATCCACATCATGCCCAGGAAAATGAAGCCGTACACCAGGGCCGTACCCATATCGCCGCCGACCATAATCAGCAGAATCAGGGCGCCCACACCGTAGATGGAGGGGAACAGGGTACGCCAGAAGCTCCGCGAAATATCGCCCTGGCGGTTATACACCCACGCCAGCCACATCACGATTGCAAGCTTCGAGAACTCCGAAGGCTGCATCTGTACGGGGCCCAGCTTAATCCAGTTACGGTTACCGTTCACCTCGACGCCGATAACCACCACCGCCAACTGCAGCACCAGGGCCACCGCAAGCATCGCGTTCACCACGACCTGCTTGTGATACCACCCCACCGGAATATTCGTAATGACGGCCATCGCCACCACACCGAGCACCAGGAAGAGAATCTGCGAGGACACCTGAGAGAACGGTGACTGGCCCTGCGAAATCATGGTGACGCTCGAAGCCGAGAGCACCATGATGCAGCCGAAAATCGCCAAACCCAGGGTCGTCACCAGTAGCATGACCGGCACATCCCACAGGTCAGCCTTCAGACCGCGACGGTACAGGCGCTTGCCAAACGAACGGGCCGGTGCCGTCATCTCCTTCAGGGCAGTCCACGGGGACGAGGCGTGCCCGGTCTGTTCGGAACGGCCAGCCCGCGAAGACGCAGAACGCTTCGAGGATGCGCTGGTACTCACATGCCCTCCTAAGGCTTGGAACGCCGCAACCCACAGCGATGAATCGCGGCGGCGATAACAATTGGGAAAAGAGGCGGGGGTGGAACCCAAAACGTCCCACCCCCGAGAGCGCGGCTTAGGCGGCAGGGGCCGCGAACGCCGCTACGCGCTAGGGTACCGGCCGGGGCCGAATAGGCTACGACTGGGCCAGCTGATCGGCCACGGCGTTCGCAAACGCCTCGCCGCGCACCGCATAGTTCTTGAACTGGTCCATCGATGCCGCGGCCGGTGCCATCAGCACCGTGTCACCCGGCTGAGCGATCTCGGCGGCCTTCGCCACCGCGGCGTTCATGACGGCGATGCCGTCCGAGGGGTCGGCCACAGAGGCGGTCAGGTTGTAGGTCGGAACCTGCGGGGCGTGGTTGGCCAGAGCTGCCTTGAGACCCGCGGTGTCCGTGCCGATGATGAGCACGGCCTTCAGGCGCTTAGCGTGAGCGGTAATCAGCTCGTCGTACTCCACGCCCTTCGACAGGCCACCGGCGATCCACACCAGCGAGGGGTAACCGCTCATCGAGGCATTGGCCGCGTGCGGGTTCGTGGCCTTCGAGTCGTTCACCCACATGATGTCGTTGGCGTACCCCACCAGCTGGTTGCGGTGCGCGCCGGTCTTGAAGGAACGCAGACCCGCACCCACGGCCTTCGGCTCGACGTCGGCGGCACGGCACAGGGCGGCCGCGGCCAGGGCGTTCTCGACCGTGTACTGGGCCGGCATCTTACCCGGCGCGGGGGCCAAATCCTGCACGACGCCCAGTTCGAGCGCCTCGTTGTAACGGTTCTTCAGGAAGGCCCGGTCCACGATGATGTTCTCGGCCAGACCGAGCATCGACACGGCAGGCATCTGGGTGGCGCTGAAGCCAATCGCGCGAGCGCCCTCCACCACGTCGGCCTCCTCCACCATGCGCAGGGTGTCGGCGTGGTCGGTGTTGAAGATGCAGGCCACCTGGGTGTTCTCGTACACGCGGGCCTTATCGGCCTTGTAACGCTCGAAGGAACCGTGCCAATCCACGTGATCCTCGGCAATGTTCAGCACGACCGAGGCGTAGGGCGACAGGGAGAAGGTCCAGTGCAGCTGGAAGCTCGACAGCTCCACCGCGAAAAACTCGTAGGGCTCGTCGTCGGCAATCGCGTACACAATCGGCATGCCCACGTTGCCCACCTGAATGGATTTCTTGCCCGCGGCCTTCAGAATCGAATCCGTCATGCCCACGGTCGTGGTCTTACCGTTCGTGCCGGTCAGGCACAGCCACTTGGGGCTGGGGCGGCCGGCACGGTCGTTGAGGCGCCAAGCTAGCTCCACGTCACCCCACACCTGGATACCGCGCTCGTAGGCATCCAGCATCACGGGGTGGTCGGGGCGAATACCCGGAGAGGTCACGACCAGCTCGGGGTCCTCCCCTTCAACCTGCGGCAGGGCGAGCATGTGCTCGGGGCCGAACAGGCCGCTCACCGGTCCGTACGCGTTACGGTAAACCTGGATGCGCTCACGCTTCTCGGGGGTGTCTGCCCCGTCGATAACCGTGATGCGCGCACCCAACTGCGCGAGCACATCCGCGGCGGCGTCACCGCTGGTGCCCATCCCCACGACCACGACGCGCAGACCGGCCCAGGGGGCGTCCCAGCTGGTCAGCTGCGCGAGGCGCTCGTTCTCGTACACCGGGTTGACGGCAATCGCCTGGGCGTTTGCCTCGCGGCGGGCGCGCAGTGCGTCCTGTTCCATAGTTGACATTAGTGAATCACTCCAGAAGTCTGAGAGAACCAGTCGCCGAAGAAGAGAGCCAGGGCCACCAGCACGCACAGGGCGTTGACAACCCAGAGGCGGAACACGGAGTTCACCTCGCCGCTGCTGACGGTGCCGAGCTCCAGGCCCTTCTTATCGATTGAGTACTTGCCGTTCAGACCGGTCTTCTCCATGTGGTGGTGGAAGGGGGTCATACGGAAGTAACGGTGCGCGTGCAGGGGCTTCTCCCCCGCCGCAACCGAGCGCTTGCGGCTGACCTTGAAGACAAACTTCTGAACGATTACGGAGAAGACCTCCAGCACCGGAATCAGTGCCATGACCAGCAGCAGGAGCTCGGTGCGGGTGAACAGGGCGAAGGCAACCATCGCACCGCCCAGGGCCAGGGAGCCGGAGTCGCCCATGAAGATCTGCGCCTTCGAGACGTTCCACCAGAGGAAGCCGGCCAGGGAACCGATCAAGGATGCGGCAATCAGCGCCAGTGAACCCGGGTCGCGCACGTCGTAGCAGGCGGTGCCGGCGCCCGCGGTGCAGGCGTGCACGTACTGCCAGATGCTGATGGTCAGGTAGCCCGAGAAAATCGTCATCATCACGCCACCGGCCAGGCCGTCCAGGCCGTCGGTGAAGTTCACGGCGTTCGTGCCCGACAGGGAGATGAGGGTAATCCACACGGCCACCAGGATGGACCCAAACACCGCACCGGCGGCAAAGAGGTCAATCGGCAGGTCGCGCACAAAGGAAATCGCGGTGGACGCGGGGCGCGCGCCAGACTCGTTGGGGAACTGGAAAGCCAGGAAGGCGAAGGGAACGGTCACCGCGAGCAGGCCGATGGTCTTCTGACGCTCGGTCAGGCCCTCGTTGCCCTTGTGCCGGAACTTCATGATGTCATCCGCAGCGCCCACACCGAGCATGCCCAGGGTAAAGGCGATGGTCAGCCACGCGGTGGCGCTCGGCAGCGGCGAGGTGCCGAAGAAAACGGCGCTAATGCCCATGGTCAGCAGGTACGCAAGAATCGCCGCCGGGATGAAAATCAGGCCGGCCATGGTGGGGGTGCCCGCCTTGTACTGGTGGGCGGCGGGGCCCTCATCGCGAATCAGCTGACCAAGCTTGAGGGACTTCATCTTCTTGATGAACACCGGAAGCGCGGTCAGGGAGATAAGGAACCCGAGGATTCCTGCAATCAACACGGTAATCATGAAGCGTTACCCTTCGTTGGTGGTCTGTGCGGAGGTGCTGGACTCGGTACCGTCCAGGTGGGCGGCCAGGTGCTCGCTCAGGTCGGTAGCCTCAACAAAGTCGCCGGCGGAAAGCCAGGTCGGGGCCTCGTCCTCGGCGGAGCCGAAGCTCTCCTCGGCGAAGGCGAATTCGTCGCCCAGCAGGCCCAGCTTCGCGCCGTTCGAGGACTTGAAGAGCACAATGTCGCCGGGGCGAACCTCGGCGCGCAGAATCTGGGCGGCCTCCTGCGGGGTCTGAACCCAGGTCGCCTCATTGCCCCAGGAGCCTTCCAGGTGCGCGGCGTTGTAGATGGGCTTAGCGATGTCACCGATCGCGATGAGCTTCGAAATGTTCATGCGCACCACGAGGCGGCCGAGGTGATCGTGTTCCTGAACGGACACATCGCCCAGCTCCAGCATGGCGCCCAGCACGGCCCAGGTGCGGTGCGGCTGACCGGTCGCCGGGTCCACGGTGCGGCCCAACTGTGCGAGGGTGCGCAGCGCCGCCGCCATGGACTCGGGGTTAGCGTTGTAGGCATCGTTAATGACGGTCACGCCGTCGGCACGGTCGGTGCGGGCCATGCGCCACTTGGAGGCAGCCGCCGCGCCGTTGAGCGCGCGGGCAATCTTCTCGCCCGTAATACCGCTGTTGTAGGCGACAGCCGCAGCGGCCAGCAGGTTGTGCACGTGATGCTCACCGATCAGGCGGGAGGAAATCTCGTACTCACTGCCGTCGGGCAGGCGCAGCGTGAACTCGGGGCAACCGGCATCGGTGGTGCGCAGGTTCAGCGCCGCCACGTAGCGCTCGTAGGGCTGGCCGTTTTCGTCGGTCTTCTCCCCCACGCCGAAGTAGGTGACGGGGGCGACCGAGCGGGAGGCCATGCGTAGCACGCGCGGGTCATCCGCGTTCAGGGAGAGGGAGCCGCCGGGCTGAACGCCCTCGGCCAGCTCGCCCTTGGTGCGCTCGATATTGTCCACGCCGCCGAACTCGCCGGCGTGGGCGGTACCGACCTTCAGGATTGCGCCGTGGTCGGGACGCGCAATATTCGCCAGGTATTCGATGTTGCCCACGTGGTCGGCACCCATCTCAATGACCAGGTAGCGGGTGGATTCGTCCGCGCGGAAAACCGTCAGCGGCACACCCACCTCGCTGTTGTAGGAACCCACCGGAGCGACCGTGGGGCCCTCGGGGGTGAAGATGGCGGCCAGCAGATCCTTCGTGGTGGTCTTACCGGCCGAACCGGTAATACCGACGACCGTCAGCTCGCCCTGCGCGCGCATCTGCTCAATCACGTAGCGGGCCAGGTCGCCCATGGCCAGCACCACGTCGGGAACGCGGATGCTCGGGTAGGGAACGCCCTGCTCGTCGACGACTTCGCGCTCGACCAGGGCAAGGGTTGCGCCCCTCTCGAACGCCGTGGGAACGAACTTGTGACCGTCCGTGACGGCGCCGGGCTTTGCCACGAACAGGGTGCCGGTCTCCACCTCGCGAGAGTCGGTGGTGGCGAAGGTCGCGTGCACCTGCTCCTCACGGCCGTCCAGGCCGATTGCGGTGCCGCCGGTCGCCTCCAGAATCTGGGCGGCGCTGAGCTTAATCATTCTCTACCTACCTTCAGCGGTCTCGGTCGTTTCGGTAGCTTGCGCGGCCCCTGCGGTGTCAATCATGCGACGGTAATCGGGGAGCACCTCGAAGCCGTGGGCGTGCAACGCGCGAGCGGTCTCCACACGGTCGTCCAGGGCGATGTCCACGCCGTCGACGTCCTGCTCTGTCTCGTGGCCGCGGCCGGCAATGAGAATCGCATCGTGCTCGGTGGCCAGGGCAATCGCCGTATCGATGGCCGCCGATCGCGGGGAAATGTTCAAGATCTGCTGGGCGCGACGGTTCTGCGCCTTCTGCGCGCCTTCCTCGACGGCGGCACGAATCGGGGCGGGCTCTTCACCATGCGGATCGTCATCGGTCACGATGACGATATCGGCGTTCTGAGCGGCAATCGCGCCCATGATGGGGCGCTTGAGGTGGTCTCGTTCGCCGGTCGCGCCGAACACAATCATGACCTTGCCGTCACCGGGGCGGTCCATAGCCTCCAGCGCACGGGTCAGGCCGTCGGGGTTATGCGCGAAGTCCACGATGGCGTGCGGCGCCAGCGAAATCAGCTGCATGCGGCCGGGCACCACGGGGGTGAGCGCCGGACCGGAGGCCAGGGCCGGCAGCAACAGCTCGCGCTCGGCGGCATCGGTATCGAGGTACGCCATGAGGGCGGCCAGGGCCGCGTTCGAAACGTTGAAATCTGCGGGCAGGCCCGTGTAGCACTCAATGCTTTCGCCGGCGCCGTTCTCCAGGTAGAAGCGGTGGCCCAGACCCTCGCGCTGCACGCGGACCACGGCCCAATCGCGCTCGCCAAACTCGGCGGGAACCTCTGCGAGGCCGGCACCGCGGGCGGTCACCAGGCGGTGCACGTGCTCGGCCCCCATCCGCTCGGCGGCGGAGGCGTGCATCTTCTCGCCCCACTCGTCATCAGCAGTAATCACAGCCAGCTCGGCGCGCTCAGGAGTGAACAGCTGAGCCTTCGAATCGAAATAATGCTCCATGGTGCCGTGCAGGTCTAGGTGATCCTGGGTCAGGTTCGTGAAGCCAGCAACCGCGTACTTCACGCCGTCCACACGGTGGTAATCAATCGCGTGCGAAGACACCTCCATCGCCGCGCAACGCACCTGATGCTGACCCATAATCGTCAGCAGAGAATGCACGTGAGGAGACTCCGGGGTGGTCATCTTCGAAGGAACCGACACACCATCAATCAGAATCTGAATAGTGCCAATCAGACCGGTCTTCACACCCAGGCCGGTGCGGAAAATGGACTCCAGCATGTAGGTGGAGGTGGTCTTGCCGTTCGTACCGGTCACCGCGTAACGGTGAGTAGCGGGGAAAGAAGCCGAACCGTAAATCTGTGCGGCCAGAGGGCCCACGTACTCACGCAGGTGCTCGGTCACCAGTAGCGGAACCGCAGCCTCACCCAGCAGCTCGGCACCGGCGGCATCGGTCAGAATCGCCGCGGCTCCCAGCTTCAGGGCACCCTCGGCGAATTGCGCGCCGTGCACCTTCGCACCGGGCAGGGCCACGTACAGGTCTCCCGCGCAGACGCCTCGCGAGTCCATGCTGATGCCGGTCACCTCAACGTCCTCAACAGCGCCGCTCTGCTGCGCGGCCGGACGCGAGCTCACCTCGGCACCGAGATCGCGCAGGGTGTCGAGAAGGTGCCCCAGGCTCACGGGGCGCACAGCATTCGGGCGCAGAGTCTGAGCGTCGCCGCCCAGCAGGTTCTGGCCGGGTGCGTGA
>ERZ773045.402-NODE-402-length-22290-cov-11.118597_pt1 | contig 22290 bp, 12 predicted proteins | sample MGYA00580635_ERZ773045 | MGnify/ENA primary metagenome ERZ773045 (study PRJEB29015, sample SAMEA2738115) | human oral metagenome | biome: human oral; feature: human-associated habitat; material: saliva | place: China | collected 2261 ...
TACCACAAAGACCCTTGCCCCGAAAGGGGATTAAATCACTCCAAAGTCGTGATTAAAGAACAACGAAATGATGAAAAGAAAGAAAACTAACAAACCTGACGGCAGATGTGCCACCTGCCAAAAATGGGACAGATGGCACATCAGGTTACCTAACTACGAAGACCAACAAAAGGTCATCAATCTTTATCGAAAGTCGGGAGCAAAAACTAAGAGCGATTATCTAAGGGCAAGATTACTTGGAGAGTCATTTAAGGTTATTACAGAAGATAAGTCAAATGAGAAATACTTGCGTGATCTCTCTAACATAATATCCCAAATTTATAAGATTGGTGTGCTCTATAATGAAGCTGTCAAGATGCTCAACTGTTATCACTCAGCATCCACTGCACAGAGAATGCTCCAGAAACTCGAAGCCTATTCAGAAACTATCATCAAACTGCAAGTGCAAGCGATAAAACTAACGGAGGAGTATTCTGATACGAAGTAGCTATGTGCGTTAGGTAAAGCCACCGTTTTACAAAAGCAAACGGTGGCACTATTGATTATCGCAAAGTGCGATAACTTGAATTACTTTCCAAGAGACTTGAACATTTTACCGATACAACGTTTCTTTTGTTCCATATTGGGGTGAACATAAAGATTGAGTGTTGTAGTAATATTGGCATGTCCAAGCAGAACGCTGATGGTTTTGTAATCACAATTGCTTTCCACACAGCGAGTGGCAAAGCTGTGGCGAAGTCCATGGTATTTTAGGCAAGGAATGTCAAGTCGCTGCATCAGTCGATAGTAATAGTTACGATAGGTTCTAGGCTCGGTTGGCTTTTCCTCGTTGGTCAATACGTAGAAATTGGCGTTTACTACTTTTTTCAGAGGCTTTACCATTGCCAAAAGCTCCTTATTCATAGGAATTTCACGGTATGAGTTTTTGGTCTTTGGCGTGTTAATAATCAATTTGGTATGCTTGACGTCATCGTCTATCATATAGATGCGCTCAATGGTTCGCTTTACTGTGATAGTACCATTTTCAATATCAATGTCCGACCATCTTAGTCCACATATTTCGCCAATACGTAAACCAGTTGTCAAACTGATATAAATACCGAGATTGCGGAAAGTAAAGTTCAGTCTGATATAGTCAAGGATTTTCTTGTGATGGGCAACCGTCAACACTTCAATACCCTTGCGGACTTCTGTCGTAGGATATTTAATATCCCATTCACAATAATTCATCCATCCATTCTTTACGCCAAACTTCATTACCATCTTTAGAACAATAAGAATATCTTTCACTGTTTTAATGCAAAGTCCGCTGTTCAATTTCTGCAAAACAAACTCTTGTATAAGTTTCTCACTCAGCGTCTCACTCTCACCAAAAGACGGCAAGATATGATTCTCCAAAATTAACACATAAGCAGCATAAGTCGACTGCTTCACATAGCGTTGCTTGTCACTCTTCCAAGCTGACGCAATTTCTCTAATTGTCATTGTTGTCATATTTTCCTTAATTTGAAAGATATAATATAATTAGAGAAACAAAATACTCAATGTTCCAAATCTAAGATTTCCTGAGTTTGAGGGGGAGTGGAAAAGGCATTCCCTCACAGATTTTATGAGTTTCAAGAACGGTATGAATCCTGATGCCAAACGTTTCGGTACTGGGACAAAGTTTATATCAGTCATGGATATTCTTAATAACCAATACATTTGCTATGATAATATTCGTGCGTCTGTAGAACTTCAAGATGGAGATATTGAAGCGTATGGAGTGAATTATGGTGATATACTATTTCAACGTAGTTCAGAAACTTTAGAGGATATTGGTCGGGCAAATGTTTATTTGGATAGCAAACCTGCAATTTTTGGCGGCTTTGTAATTCGTGGAAAGAGTAAGGACAACTATAACCCTTTGTTCTTTCGCTACCTTCTCGCTTCACCTACAGCTCGAAAAAGAATAATTGTAAAAGGAGCAGGAGCATAGCATTTCAATATCGGTCAAGACGCATTAAGTAAGGTGTTCATTGATATTCCGACCTTGAAAGAACAAAAAAAGATAGGAAAACTATTACAATGTTTAGATGAGCGTATTGCTACCCAAAACAAAATCATTGAGGATTTGAAAAAACTAAAGTCTGCGATTAGTAAACAGGTATTTGCTCAAGAACCTAATGGATGGAGTAGATTAGACACTTTGTTCTCAAAAGGCAAGGCTGGTGGTACTCCGACTTCCACAAATAAAGAATACTATAATGGAGAAATACCTTTCTTGAGTATTAACGATATAACAAAACAAGGTAAGTATGTCCGATACACAGAAAATCATTTGAGCCAAAGTGGATTAGAAAACTCTTCGGCATGGGTAGTTCCAAAGTATAGTTTAATAATGTCAATGTACGCATCAGTTGGCTTGGTAACTATAAATGAAATACCTATTACTACAAGCCAGGCAATGTTTGCAATGCAACTCAAAGACAAAGATTTATTGGATTATCTGTACTACTACTTGTCATACTTTAAGTATCGCCACATCCACAAGTATCTTGAAACTGGAACACAAAGCAATATCAACGCTGATATTGTTCGCGGAATAATGATTCCAACTTATGGACATAGTCGCAATATGGAAATTGCGTCAACACTGCAAGGCATTGATGTGAAAATCGACAATGAGTTATCAGTACTTAAACTATTCAATAGGCAAAAGAACTATCTTTTATCCCAGATGTTTATATGAACATCTGGGTAAGGAGATATTGCTTTTGCATGGTTAACAAGGTTAATCTTCGCAGCTCATTAATGATGCACTCATCGTATGAGTGTAATATTTTTGCGACCCAAAGAATGTTATTGCCATTTGAGGAATACGGTAACACATAGCTTTCTACATCCCCTTTGCCAATATTCATTTGGGCTGCACCTTGACCACAAGCTATCATACTATTCTCAAATCTTTGAGAAGATAGAATTTGATATAGGAACTCTTGATTTACATTTTTCGCAAGTTGTAACAAACCAACTCGTTGGTTGAGTAAATAGTCCCCATTCTTACAAAGAGAAACACGCCCAACATTACCCGTAAGAGATATTAAAATATCTCCTTCTTTTAATACTTGGTGGTCTTGTATATCGTTCGGCAAGTTGATTATGCAATTGCAATCTTCATCGTTTATATATCGCTCGCCAGACACATTTGTTATTGTGAGGATTTTCCATTTGCCCAGTGCGTTATACTTGCCACTCTGGAATGCGTAACCATTTTTCAATGTCGCAATATTCGACAAGCATATAGTAGTTTCTAACAAATCTTTGCGTGCGAACAAATGTTTACTAATCGCAGACCTACAACACAAACAATCCTTAATTAAGGGAATTAATCAAGAAGTTTTCAACGGTGTAGGCTATAGTTATAAATTAGGAAGCATCTGTGAGATTAAGAGTGGTTACTCTGGTAATCAACTTATAAAGGAAGAAGGATTGAAAGTTTCTCGAATTGAAACCATAAGTGGGCATCGAATCAATTTAGAACGTGTTGGCTACGTTAGTCCTTTCAAAAACTCGGAAAGCTATAAATTACAAGTTGGAGATATTCTGTTCAGTAACATAAATAGTGTTGAATATATAGGGAACACAGCTTTTGTAGACAAAGATTATGACCTTTACCATGGAATGAACTTGTTACGTCTAATTCCTAATAGCAAAATTGTAGTTCCATTCTATTTGTACTTATTGCTAAATACACGTAAGATGCTTAATCGTTTTAAGACCATTTGCAACAAAGCGGTATCGCAAGCGAGCATTAACCAAACCGATTTGGGCAAGACTATAATCGTGCTTCCATCTTTAGAGAACCAGATTAAGATTTGCACCATATATGAAGTATTGTTCTCCAAGATAGAAGCAAAAAAAAAATGCCTTTCTCTATATAATGTTCAAAAGCAATATTTGCTTCGCCAGATGTTCATATAAACATCTGACGGAGCAGATACTGCTTCTGATTTTCAAGTAATCTTAGCACCAAACTTTCAGTGTCTATCTTTTCAGATACTATGTCAATACTGTTAGCGATTCGTACTTGTTTTTCTATTGTAGGTAATACCACCTTTATTTTTTCTAATGGCGTTCGTACTATTTGTGGTTGCCCAGAACCTGATACTATACTATTGAAGTTATATGAGGAAAGGTAATGGAACAAGAATCTCTTGTTGACTTGTCGTTGGTATTTGTCTGTGTTAATGACCATGGAGTTTCCTGTTATCCACACTTTTGGTTGTGTATAATTTACAGTTCCACACGTGTTGCCTCTACAGGTAATGCAGATTTGTTCTGTTTCATGGTTGTACTCTTTATACTTTCCAATAATTCCATTTGCCCCATATACCCAATATCCCTCTGTCGTTAAATCCGAAGACGAAATGGTTTGCGGTTGATAGATGTCGGCAATATTACTCAAAGCAAGTACTTCGCCTTGAATGTCGTTGAAAATATCATGCCTAATTCCCTTAATTAAGGACTGCAACTTGTCAATGATTTTGTTTTGGGTAGTGATGCGCTCATCAAGCAACGACAATAATCCTGCAATATTTTGTTGCTCAACCTCAGATGGAACAGAGACTTGAATTTTACGAACTTCATTTGCAGAAATCTCTAAAAAAGTTGACCCACAAGATTTTCTAATTAAATCTTTCTTTTTCGTTTGTATCAAATAGTAAAGAAAATCCACATTACATTTTTTAGATACAAGAGATTGAAAACCTTGATTTGTTGCACATTCTCTAAGTGATAATGAACACTCTCCAATCGTAGCACGAGAACTTAAAAGTATCGTATTACGTGGTAAAAGTTTTGCGCTAGAATTGTTTAATCCTTCTTCTGTTATGGTGCGTACACTTAAATCAACGTATTTGTTTTTACCAACCTCAGAAGGCGTAAACCATTGTATTTCTCCATCCCAATATAATTTTACAGTAGTATCAGGTGTCCCACCACCAATAACAACCGCTAAATCATTTATTGATTTAGTTTTCCACTCCCCTGTAAACTCAGGGAATCTCAGATTTGGAACATTAGGGTTCTTTTGTTCTTTATTTATCGTCGTTGTCATTTTTAATCCTTAATTTTATTTGCCAGTTGTATTTTACCCACAATAAAACACAAGAACGTGCTTATTCTTCTATGAAATCCGTATCAAAAGGAAGAAGAGGAGTGTCTTCTCCATTATTGAAACGATCAAAGTCGGAACTGTACAGTCCATCTTGTATGATACGATATTTCTCAAACTCAGATTCTGCAAACTGTTTGGCAAACTCTGCCGTTATTCTGCCAGCATCTTTCAATACGGCATCGCCTCCAGCTTCGAGAATGATGTCAATTCGTTTTGCCCAATCCTCCATCGTCATAGGTATGTGGCGGTTTGCCATTCGTTCTGCCATATCAAGCACGGCATTCACTAAACGCCCCATATCTTCTAATTCTTTCTCTTTCAGATAATTCTTTGCAATACTGACATCAGGTTTGACGATTTTCCCATTTGGGGCGTTTTCCCAGGTGGTAAGTCCCATGTGTTCTTTGCCGGCATTGGCACGTTCTGTAATTAGTTCGGCAGCGGTATGCCCATGGACTGCATAGTGAATTTTATTCTGCACTTTCTTGAAAAACAGTCTTGTAGTGGGGGCATCTCGATTGTAGTCAATGGCTGTTGCATAAATATCTGTCAATTTTTGATAGAAACGGCGTTCGCTAAGACGAATTTCTCGAATCTCTGCAAGCAGGTGCTCAAAATAATCTTCTCCTATGAACGTCCCATTCTCCATTCTCTTTTTATCTATGACATATCCACGAATTGCAAACTGGCGCAGGACATAAGTACACCATTGACGGAACTGGGTTGCACGTACCGAATTGACACGATAGCCCACAGATATTATGGCATCAAGGTTGTAAAAGTCAACCTCCTCTTTTGATTCTCCTCGAAAGCCCCTGTTCACGACTGTTTCCATTTTGGAAATAGTCGTTACCTTATTGAGTTCGCCACTCTCAAAGATATTCTTCAGGTGTTTACTAATAGCAGGAATACCAACATCAAACAGTGTTGCCATTGCTTTTTGTGTCGCCCAAATACTTTCGTTCTTATACACGACTTGTATGCTATTTTCTTGTCCCTCAATCATAAAGGTCAGAAACTCTGCCGTACTATTCCGTATCTCAAACCTCTTTGCCATATTCCTGATGTTTAATCAACCAATCCCAGTTCTTTCAAATATCCTTCGATTTCCTTGTCAAGTTCAGAACGCTTGGCTTCCAATTCCTTTATTTCTTTCATGACAGCATGAATGTCGATAGGCTCTTCTTCCTCGAATGTATCAACATAACGAGGTATATTTAGATTGTAATCGTTTTCGGCAATTTCCTCTAAGGTAGCGAGATGGCTATACTTATCTATTTCTTTACGTTCACGATAGGTTTCGACTATCTTTTGAATGTGTTGAAGGCGAAGTTTATTCTGCGTCTTTACCTTCTCAAACTCCTTGCTGGCATCAATGAAAAGTATGTTATCGTCCTCCTTGCGGCATTTCTTGAATACCAAAATACATGTAGGGATGCTTGTACCATAGAAGATATTGGCAGGAAGACCAATAATGGCATCAACATAGTTTTTCTTTTCAATCAGGAAACGGCGGATAGTTCCCTCTGCATTTCCACGAAAGAGTACGCCATGAGGGGCGACACAAGCCATTGTGCCACCCTCATTGAGGTGGTAAATCATGTGGAGAATAAAGGCATAGTCGGCTGTCTTGCGTGGTGCCAAGCGTCCTGCCTTGCTGAAACGATCATCGTTGTTGAACTTATTGGCAGCACTCCATTCAGCAGAGAAAGGAGGATTTGCTACCACAGCGTCAAACTGAGTATCGCCAAAAGCATCAGCCTCCAAAGTATCGCCATTCTCTATGCGGAAGTTGCTAAACTTTATGCCATGAAGAAGCATATTCATACGAGCCAAGTTGTAGGTCGTAGGGTTCTTCTCCTGTCCGAAAATTTCGTTTGCATTGCCAATGCTTGCTGCACGGAGCAACAGCGAACCACTACCACAAGTAGGGTCATAGACATTGCGCAGACGAGCGTGACCGATGGTTACGATCTCTGCCAAGATACGGCTCACTTCCTGAGGAGTGTAGAACTCGCCAGCTTTCTTGCCAGCACCAGCAGCAAATTGGCTAATCATATACTCGTAGGCATCACCGAGAATATCAATCTCTTGCGATGCTTCCACACCAAAGTCAATATCATCAAGGGCAAGAAGAACATTGCTTACCAAAGTGTTCTTGTCATCGGCAGTCTTGCCCAACTTGGGTGAAGCAAGGTCAATGTCTGAGAATAGACCTCCAAAGTCTTCTTCGCTGTCCTGTCCGAGGGTACTGTCCTCTATACGCTTCAATGAGCGTTCGAGCATAGGAAGAATATTCTCCTTCTTCTTGATACTCTCAATGACGGACGAGAACAGGAAGTTTGGTTCAATGAAGTAGCCGATGTTCTCCAGACATTCGGTCTTGACAACCTCCTGAAGTTCTTCTATATCTTTGTCTTTCTCCATTGCCCACAGTTCTTTAAACGTGACTTCATCATCCACCAATGCGTCATTGGCGTGTTTCTCTATCTTCTCAGACAAATACTTGTAGAAGATAAAGCCAAGGGTGAAATACATGAAGTCACTTGCCGACATATTGCCACGCAGTTTGTTAGCAACTTCCCAAAGCTGGTCACGGAGTTTCTGTTGTAATTCTTCGCTCATATTGTTATTTTTGTTTTATTTTCAAGGATTCATCGACAAAGACATTATAATCATCCTTGTCTGTAATATACTGATGGCAATATTTCCCTTTTCCTTCATTTAGGATTATTACACCATTCCAAAAGGATGTCGGACTTATAGCATAGCCTGGGTCTAAACAGAATATTTTCTTGACAACGTCTTTTTGTTCTTCATACCCAATAGCAAATACAGCATGTGCGCCACCTTTAAAAGACAGAGCAGTTATCAAAGGCGTGTCGCTATCTATTGCAGTCTTAAGTTCTTCAACAAAAGAAGTTTGGTCTGATAAAGATGCTGTATATTGAAGAGCCGAAGATGTAACCTCTATAGCAAAAGAGTGGGATAGCTTTTCTTTTATTTCGGAAAAATAAAATCCATCACGGCACAGTCCTTCTGTCACAAAGAACTCTTTGAAGAGTCTCCCTTTTGCGGTATTTCCCTTAAATGTTGTATTCAAGCTGACAACTTGATTACGAGTAAGAACCTTTAGTATAAGCAGGTTCATCATCATAGAATATACGGCACAAGCCCCATCCATATCTCCTTGTTGTAAATGGACAGGTTGCCACTTGCGGTTAAATACACTAACCCCAAAAGTCGTTATATCTAAATCTTTTATAATCTTAATCATTGTTACTTTATTATTCCCAACTGAATGTCCTTATTATAGAACGCAGTTTGTCGAGTATTCTTGTTAATGCCTTGCGTCTTTTTATCAGTCCCAGATGTTTGCCTTTCAAAGCCTCCTGTATGATTTCGGGCTGCTCCTTTTGCAGATAGTCGTATTCAGAGAGGTAATGATTGAGTACATCGGTATCAAGTTCCTCTTCCTTTGCCAAGGTGTTGATGGCATTGTTGCGCTCTGTTACGATGTAGTTGTTCAATCGTTCTTCAAGGTCACTTGTTCCATCAGCTTTCTGCTTGCGAGCCATAAAGTTGTCACGGTCGTCGTCCACGTTCTTCTGTATGAAGCCGTCAATGAGTTTAGCCTTGCTGCGCAGCTCTGCATCCTTAATCATCGTTTCAATGATATACTTACGCTTTTCGGTATAGTCCTCGCTATAAGGATTGAGGTCGGTAATCAGTTCAAGAATGTAAGCTACATTTATTATGTCGCTGTGCAACAGTTCCAAACAAAAGTCAATGTCGCCAAGCCCTGACGACGAATCAGCTTCTGTGTCTTCCTCTCCTGGCACAGTAGGATTTCCCTCTGGTTCAGGGGTCTTTGTAGGTTGGCTGCCACCTGCAAATGTATCGTAGATGTCAAGGTATTTACTGCGAAAATCCATGAATTGCTGTTCTGTCATACCAAGTTCTGGAGCATCCTCCTCAAATTCATCATAAATTTGGATTTCAGCGTGCTTCTTGATAATATCACGGAATGCAAGAATAAACTGTCTCTTATCGTTTTCGCTTTGCAACAAGTCAATGCTACTTGGCTCTGGATATTGCTTGAGGAAATCCGTGGTAAGTTCGTGGTAGCTTCTTTTTACCTCATCAAATGGAGGTCGTACAATATCTTCAAGATTATTACTGTTGCTGAAAAGTTTGATAGACTCGTCCACCTTACTTTTCAAATCACGAAAGCAAACCACCTTACCGAAACGCTTCTTCTCGTTCAACACTCGGTTGGTACGGCTAAACGCTTGCAATAATCCGTGATACTCCATATTTTTGTCAACATAGAGAGTGTTGAGTTTCTTGCTGTCAAAGCCAGTAAGGAACATACCGACAACCAAGCAAAGGTCAAGAGGCTTCATGTCCGCCTTCTTTTTCTTCATGCGTAGGTTAATGTCATCGTAATATGCGCGGAAGTTCTCGGTTGTGAAACTTGTGCCATACATATTATTATAGTCATCCATGATGGCTTGCAGTTCATCTGCCTCGCCTGTACTTTCGCTTGCAAAACCGCCAGTGTTCATACCGGTCTGCTCATCGTCTTGACTACTGTTGGCAGCATATGTGAAGACTGCTCCAATCCTAATCTTTGGATTGAGGCTCTTGAATATCTTGTAGTAACGGATTAGCATCGGCACTGACTGCACGGCAAACAATGCGTCAAACTCTCCATCGAATGTTGACTTATTGAAATTATTAAGGATAAATTTTGCTATCTCCGTCATGCGGTCTTGGTCGGCATTATCCACATCCTCATTGCCGTGGTAATACTCCACAAGAAAACCAAGCACATTTTCATCGGCAATGGCATCCTTTATCAAATATTTATGAAGACAGTTGCCGAAGATTTCCTTTGTGGTATGTCCGTCCACCGCATTCTCAACAAATATAGGAGTACCAGTAAAACCGAATATCTGCGTGTTGTCGAAGAACTTTACGATGTTCTTGTGGCAATCTCCGAAATGGCTTCGATGACACTCATCGAATATCATCACGATGCGAGAATGACGTATTTCTTCTATACGATTGCTATACCACTGCTTGCTGACAGCTGCATTAAGTTTCTGAATGGTGGTAATAATAATCTTTGAATTACTGTGAAGACGCTTCACCAATTCGTCTGTGTTGTCGGTACTGTCAACAGCACCAGGCTCAAAAGCCTCGTATTCGGCTTGTGTCTGCGTATCAAGGTCATGGCGATCAACCACAAACATTACCTTATCTACATCCTCCATTTCTGAGACTAATTGAGCTGCCTTGAAGGATGTCAAGGTCTTGCCCGCACCTGTTGTATGCCAGATATAGCCATTGTCGTTGGATTGTTCCACTCGGTCAAGGATTTTCTCAACCGCATAGAACTGATAGGGGCGAAGAACCATCAAGCACTTATCGCCCTCGTGGAGTACCATATACTTACCAATAATTTTGCCAAGCGTACACTTGTCAAAGAAAATAGTGGCAAACTTGCTCAAATCATTGAAAGGTACATTCGCTGCATCTGTCCAATTAAATGTGAACTTAAAACCGCTATTCGGATTATTTGCAAAATAACGTGTATTTACTCCATTGGATATGACAAACAACTGGATATAATCGAATAAACCATGAAATGACGTTTTGTGATAGCGTTGAATTTGGTTGTACGCCTGTTTTAGCTCCACTCCTCTACGCTTTAATTCAATCTGTACCAAAGGTAAGCCATTGATCAGGACTGTTACATCATAACGGCATTTCTTTCTTCCTTCTACTGTTATTTGGTTGGAAACCTGAAATTCATTCTGACACCAACGATTGCGATTCAGAAATTCGACCCATATACGTTCCCCATTTTCCGTTTCAAGAGGATAAAGGTCGCGAAATTTCTTGGCTTTTTCAAATCGTGTACCTCCTTCAAGATATATCAAAATCTTTTCAAATTCAGAATCTGTAAATTCCGAACGCCCCAACTCCTCTAACAGTTTCCTATTATGCTTCTCCAATTGTTTTTTGAAATTGGTATACATATTTTTCTCTTCTTCGATATGAACAAATTCATAGTTCATCTGCTGAAGAGTGGCAATAAGTCCATTTTCGAGGGCTGCTTCACTTTGTGATGACATATTATCTATTTTTAATCGTTATAATGTTGGGATACATTGCTGTCGCTTACTTAGTCTCCATGGGGGGGAAGTATCCAAGATTAAAGTAAGAGCTCTTATACTTGCTCTTTTGAAGATCTGAGCAATTCCCTTATATCAACTTTCAATACTTCGGCAATTTCAAGTAGATTTTCGAGAGAAGGTTGTACTTTATTGGAACACCATCGAGAAACTGTATTCTCGGTGCAACCAATTTCATTCGCAAGCCATTTTCCTGACAACTGCTTTTCTGCCAACACTACTTTAATTCTATTTATCGCTTTCATATGTTGATTTAACTTTCCTCCTTGTAGAATAATAGATACAAAGTTACACTTTACGATGCATTCTTCCAAACAAAATCAAGAATAAAGAATCATAACGAACAAAATTCTTGCATTACTATCAATTTTCACGGGAAAATAGTGTATCTTTGCAACATCAAACAGAGTGTTCTTTGAGGCATTGCAAAATAAAGAAAGGGGAAGAAACTCGCTCGTTTCCAACTCGTAACCCTTTCACTCTTTACACTTTCTTATTTTATTGATTATCTGAAAGATACAAGATTATTGAATCTTTTGCGGGCGTAGTCTGTTGCAATAAGCATCTTTGCTCTTTCCTCGCTCTCACTTAGTGGCACACGTCCCAAAAGCGTGGCATCACCACTCTTGGCAAACTCCATCAGCTTACCGATAAAAACCTCCTGCTCGGGCGTGGGCGGTATGTTGTGTAGTATCTCGTTCTTCTCCGGTCGGTCGATACCGATGTCCTTGGCTGTACGAAAATCGCAAATCTCCGCATAAAAGTAATAGGAGCGAATGTAATCGGCTGATTACAAAAGGAAAACATAATATAGAATAATAAAAGGTGAACGATTTGGAAACGAGCGTGTTTCTTTTCCTCTCTTTATTCTGCAATGCCTCAAAGACCACTTACCTAACATTGCAAAGGTAGTCTTTATTTTCGATGAAAACAAGAGAAAGCCACACTTTTTTATCAGTCCGTTTCATTTTTCCGCACTTGAATTGCCGTTTTATGCCCAAAGCCCATCTCATCGTGAATTTGCTGTCTAATACTTCCTTTTTATTGTCTTCATCTTCCTTTTGTGTGTTTAAAATAAAATTTTTCTGTGCAATTCCTTGCAAATTAAAGAAGAATAACCTATATTTGCGCTTAGGAAAAAACAACTTAAACGTTCATGCTTATGAAGACAACGTTGATTTTACCAATTTCAGCCCCCTTGACATAAAGAACGCCACTTTCGGCAGTCAAGGGAGATATGCAGGACTCTACGAAAAGGCTTTGCATTAATCAATTTTCGCACACACGATACAATCCATCTCACTTTTATTTTACGGATTTTCTCTCTTTACCGTTTTTATTGCGGGTATCTTATCAGACTGAAAAAGAACATAGACAGTATTAACTTATGGGACGACATTTACACGAAACAGCATTTCTAATAGTTACAGCCTTATTCATTCCCGTGCAGTCCCGTGCGCAGTCACCCGGTCAGGTCAGAGGTGCTGAGGCATGGCTAAAGACCGTCCCCCTTACGACGGACCTGCAGGGGTACTATCATTGGCGCGACTTCTCGGGCGACTCCGTTAGAACCAACCTCTACGATGCCAAGGGCGCAGCCTACGGTGGTGAGTTCACGCAGCGGCACACATGGATACGGACTTTCAACTTCAACCCCGCCCTGAACTTCTCCGAGGGGAATCAGCCGAAGGAGAGTCTACTGAAATACTCCAACCTCGCGCAGATGACCGTCATCGGGGTGTTTGCCCCGACGACCACCGCCTATAACAAGGACGAGGTGCTATATGCCGTCAGCGGACGCAAGGGTGCGGGAAGCCTCGTGAGCAGGGACAAGGCGGTCGGGCAGCAGGGCATAGAACCGCTCGACTACGGAAGCACCGTCGGCGAGGACCTTCTTTATTCGGGCGGCGAGAGGCAGACCGCAGAGGAGTTCAAGTCCACGAGTCCCCGCATCGTCTCATACATCAGGGCATACGCCCCCGTGCATTCCGTGTGGGGAGAAGGCAGACGTGCGACCATCACCACGGGAACATACAGGGACGGAGACGTCAATTTCACGACAGCCTTTGACAAGTCCCTGTTCGGGGGCGGTGCGCTCAATGGCTACACGCCCGAGCTCATCGCATACGGCAGGACGCTCACGCCGCTGGAGCGCAGGCAGGTGGAGACCTATCTCGCCATCAGATACGGCATCACGCTCAACGGCTCATACTATACGGGGACTGGCAACCTTTCATGGGACAGGGACGAAAGCGCCGCCTACCACCACAGGGTGACGGGCATCGGGCGCGACGATGCGGGTGACCTCTTCCAGCCTCTCTCCACGACGAGCTACGAGGAAGCACCGAGATACTCCACCGAGAAGGCATACGACAGCTTCATAGACGCAGACCCATACGGCCTGCCAACCGACAAGCGTCTGCTTGTCATGGGGCGTGAGGATGGTTCGCCCATGCCCGACGGTGGCTATATGCTATGGGGCGACGACAATGCCGCCACGACCACCGTCGAGACGGAAGGAAAAACACCGTGGCACGTCATGAGTCGCAGGTGGCTCGTCAGGACGAACATCGACTCCACCGAATACAGGAGGGACGTCTGGACACGGAACGGCATCACCGTCACCTCCGACGGTTTTATGGATGCAGTGTCGCAGAATGAGCCCAAGGAGGGCGCATACATCGTCAGCTCCCCGCTCGACACGGGAAACGGCACGATGGAATACACCAACCCGAGGCTCCATCCCGCCTACAACGTGGGCTTCACCGAGGCATCGGGCACGAAGTGCGCCTACGGCTTCAACGTCAGCGCACGGGGTGAGATCCGAATCGTAGAGGACGGAACAATACAGAATCGTGTCTTAACAGGCAACACGGGCGGAAAGAGTTTCATCGTACGCAGAAAAGGAAACAGCGTAACCTTACTCATCGACGGCAGGGGCAGCAAGGAGCTGCAGATAACCATACCCGTTGAAAGCACGGCAAAGGCAGCCTGCATGATTTTCGAGACGACAGGCGGCGAGACTGCATTAAATATCCCCAAGCTGCGCAGGAACGGCTTTGGAGACAGCGGCAACATGGTTGAGCTCGGATACGGAGTCCTCGCCAAAGGCAACAAGTTCGCAGGTGCGGACTACCGCAACGTCTTCATGCTCATAGACAGAAACGCAGGCGACAAGACCGACATACATGAAAACATCATCATCAGATGCTCGCGCAAGGACGCGAGCCGTGAAAAACTCATCTTCGACAACATCTTCATGGACACCGACGGCAGCGGATCCGACACGTTCACCTTCGCCAGCTTCGACGGCATACTGGCACGGCTGACACCGCACGATGCGAGCTGCACGGGCGGAAAGCCGCGAAAGGACGGCAGCCTTGACATCAGCATGGTGGTCGGCCTGCCGAGTTTTTCATACAGCCTGCTGGCGGACTCCGTGGAGAATATGGAGAAAGGTGCCGTAGCTTCACGGGGAAACTTCACCACGAAGACATACACGGTGAAGAACCTGCTCCCGGGAAACTACAGTCTGCTCATTAAGCAGAACGCGGGCATCGACATCACGGCGGAGAGCACGGGAGGCGTTGAGTATGCCCATGCGGTCGGTCGCCGAAAGCAGGGAGAGGTCACATGGACTATTCCCTCGCTCACCTCCGACTACAGGGCGGGACTCTGCACCACGCTCGGACTGGGAAAGAACATCCTCCACGGCTTCGACGTGAAGAATGCCACGGCACAAGTCGTGGTCGAGGGTAAGCCCATGGGTGCTGCCGTCACCCTGAATGGAGGTGACGCACTCGGCATCATCTTCACCCCCGACACGGTAAGCTATACGGTAAACGGCATCGTCGTCCACCGTGCGGCCAAGAAAGCCGGTCTCGGCTGGCTCTTCGGCATGGGCTTCAACAAGGGACTCTCGACCATCGACGGGCTGAGCATCGACGGTGGAGACTTCGCCCTGATGAGCGTTTCGAGGGGCGTGGCCTACGAGACGAAGAAGGCTGTCGAGGACAGCATGGCGGTAATTATCGGCAGCGAGTGCAGCCCGAACGTGCCCAAGGCACAGGCAAGGTCGGCAGAAAACACCTCCTCCATCGAGAGACAAGCCCATTCTGCCCTCACCGTGACAAGGAAGGACGGGACTGGTATGGCGTTCAGTGCCGAGCTGAGACTTGCCAAGGAGACCGATGCCGAACTGCTCGTCTATGATACATCGGGAAGGCTGCTGAGCCGGACGGACATGGCGGGAGGCACCATAAAGCGTGCCGACTTCACCGTACCGCAGACGGGCGTGTACGTCGTCAAAGCACTCACCTTAGAAAAAGAATTCACAAGGAAGATAATGGCAAACTACTAAACCCCAACGGCTATGAAGACAAAGCATTACCTCATATCGGCGGCATTACTGACAGCCATCACCGCAGCCATCGCTGCGACGCATATATACAAGGGACAGGACGGTGCACGTGAAAACAACGGCACGAGTATATCACAAGAGACAGCACAGACCGAGACGTCCACGAAGAACGTCCATAATGCAGAAAAAGCTACGCAGGGAATATCACGGACGGCAAGGAAGGAGGATAAGTCAAAGACGACAGCAGCAGCAACTTCTTCCGTTATGGAGACCATCTACACGGCAGACCATGCCTCGGGCATCATAGGACAGCCCGACGGACGGGTTTCGGACAACCCCGAGGACAACATCTTCGAGATAACAGTCGAGAAAGTCTCTCCAAATATGCGCGCATGGCTGGTCTATGACCTCAAGGGCGTAAGCTCTGGTCAGGGCATCAGCAGGAGCATCAACGACCGCATGGCTGTCGGCGGCTACCTCACGGCACTTTCCAAGGAATGGAAGACCGTCAGGGAGGAAATAAGTCCCGAGTGGCTGAAGGACGGCAGGAACACCGTCCTCTTCACCATTCCGACGGATGCTTCCTACGCCTATTCGGTCAGGAACGTACATATCGAGACCGTAGCGGATGCTAAGACAAAGACTAATACCAATAAGCAGGAAGAAATAATCCTTTCCTCCGCCCCCATAGCCTATGACGGTCAGACCTACCTCCACGGCTTCGTACGAGGGAAGGCAAGCCGTGTCTCAGTGAACGGCACAATCCTCACCGCCCATGACGGAGAATTCGAGGGCATCGTGCCATCGACGGGCAGACACCTCACGCTCACAGCAACCATTGCGGGCAGAGACATCAGCAGAACCATTGCACCTATACAGGGAGGCAGGGCGGACTATGCCCGTACCCTCGTGTCCGTCGGTGGAAAGGCGGAGAAGCGGTTCCTCGCGCACAGGGCGGACAGCATCGCCATCGGCGGCAACGTCCTTTCCGTGAAGGCTGCGGACATCGCAAGGAACGGCAGATACTCCGTCACGGCACTCCGCGAGACGGACATTCCTGCCCTTGACTACGGCATGACCAACGTCACCGCCAAGGGAGACGGTTACCGCTTTCTGCCCCACGGCAACCACTTCGAGGGCAAGGGTGCGACGGTGAAGATAAAATACGACCGCACGCGAATTCCGAGCGGTTTTACAGAAGACGACATCAATACCTATTACTTCGACAAGAATACCAAGCACTGGGTGGCACTGGAAAGAGTCAGGGTGGATAAGAAGGAGACCTGCGTCGTGTCACGCACCACGCACTTCACCGATATGATCAACGGTGTAATCAAGGCACCCGAATCTCCACAGACCGATGGATTTACCCCGACGATGATGAATGACATCAAGGCGGCAGACCCGACGGCAAAAATCAATCTCATCACTCCTCCTACGGCTAACAACCGAGGTTCTGCCAATCTTCAGTATGGCTTTGAAATGCCTCCCGCACGCAATGGTATGGCTCCTTCTTTGGGCATACAGTACAGCAGTGAAGGCGGTAGTGGATGGCTTGGAGAGGGTTGGAATCTCTCTGTTCCTTCTATTACGTTGGATACTCGCTGGGGTGTTCCAAGATACGATACAAGTAAAGAAACCGAGACTTATTTGATGTCCGGCTCGATGCTCTCCACTATGGGCGAAGACGGCAAGATGGGCGTAGCCCACCGAGGCGAGAAGATGCCACGCAAGACTGACCGACAGTTCTATACCCGTCAGGGCGGAGACTTCAGCCGTATCATCCGCAAGGGCGACAGTCCTGCGAACTATTATTGGGAGGTGACCGACAAGCAGGGCATCAAGTACATCTATGGTGGTGAGGGAGCCGTACTCAAAGGTACAATAACCGATATCAGCGGTGCCAAGCGTGAGGTCATTTCTGAATGGAAACTCAAACGTGTGGAAGAAACACACGGAGACTACATAGAATATGTATATGAGACTGTTGACGAGCCTGTCAGAGGAGGGCTCATGGCAAAAGCCATCTATCTCAAGGAAATATATGCAGGTAACAGCGGACAGCAGCCCCATACCGTGGTAGCATTCGAGGGCGGTAAGGAAAAACACCTCAAGACCAACAACGCCCGCTACGGCTACCTCACCTCGTCCAACCGACTGCTGGAAAAGGTAAAGGTGAACTTCCAAGGCTCTGAGCTGAGAAGCTATGTCTTCGCCTACAGGGAGGGTGCGTTCCACAAGGACGTGCTCACGGGTGTGAGGCAACTTGACGACAAGGGTGCGGAAGTGTCCTTCCAGAACTTCGACTATTATGATGACGTGCAGTCGGACAAGAACTATGTGCCCTTCAAGGACAAGCAGGAGAGATGGAATACGCATAACGATCATTTGAGAGCAGACTTCTTGAATCCATTGCAATTTGTCAGCAAAGCATTTTCTGACAAACCTAGTGCCCTTGGTGGAACAACGAGTTTCTCCCTCAGTGGTTCATTCTATGCTGGTGTAGGTCCGATGGATGGAGATAAATGGAAAGGAAATACCATAGGAGCATCTTACGGATATTCTTTGGATAAGAGCAATGGAGTCTCTACTTTGGTGGATATCAATGGTGATGGACTTCCTGACAAGGTTTTTAGAAAAGGTGGGGCCCTTTATTATCGTCCTCAGATACCTACTTCTCCTAAAGGTGAAGTACTATATGGAGATGATGCACGCATTGTGGGTGTCTCCAGTTTCTCCAAGATCACAAGTTCTACACATAATGGAGGGGCAAAAGCCACTGTAGGTTATCAGTTATTCACGGCAGAAGTAGGTGTTGATTTCTCTTCGACCAAAACCAAGACAACGGAATACCTCTCCGACATCAACGGCGATGGTCTGGTAGACCTTGTATCGGGCGGAAAGGTTTATTTCAATCATATAGAGTTCGATAAATCCGGCAATGCCATTCCAACTTTCACCCTGAGCAGTGCCGATACGCCGAGTCCGATTATCTACAGCGGCAAGATAGACGCCTCTGTCATCCAGATAGACCCTGCCGAGCAGGCAGAACTGATTAAATCCTCTCCGATGGAGGACATGGTGCGTGTCTGGCAGGCTCCCAAGAATGGAACCGTCAGCATCTCCGGTACAGTCAGCCTGATTACCCCGATGGGGGATTATGATGCGGATGAGTATGCCCATGCAGACGGTGTGCGCGTGGCCATTCAGAAAGGCAGTGCGGAACTCTGGAACAAGAAAATTGCCAAGGGCGACGCCACAGCCTATAATGCAACGGCACAGGATATCGCCGTCAAGAAAGGAGATAGAATCTACTTCCGCGTGCAGAGCGGTACCGAGGAAACAAGCAACGGCGCTTTCGACAACGTGAAATGGGCACCCGTCATCACCTATGCGGGAACGGAAGAGAAACTTCCCGACGGTCTCTCCACCACGGTGTACAAATCGGAGGAGGGAGCCATCTATGATGCCCACACTGTGGCCAACATTGCAGAAAGCATCTCATTGGGGCTTTCCGGAAAGTTTACCAAACCCGTAACGACTGATGATGTAACACTCAAGGTCTACGCATCCAATAACGAGACGGACAGTTTGGGAAATAAGAATCCCAAGTACCGGAAAAAGGAAATATACACCCGGACCTTTGCGTGGAATGAAGCGTTTGACGGAGAACTCCAACAGACAATCCCCAATCCTGACAGTTATACCAATTTGAAGTTTGAGGTCAGCTCCACTTCCAACGTGGACTGGTCGAAAGTCAGATGGACACCGCAGGTGGAAGTGACCGCCAAGGATGGCAGCAAGCAGCAAACGGCAGGGGCTGCCCATTATGTTCTCTTTGCCGATATGGTCAATGAGGGAAAGCCCGTTGTACTGGGCTCCAATACGGCATCATTGTCTGTAACCCCAAGCATTACCGTCGTTCCCCCGACGGCAAGCGGAACGGTGACGATGACCGTCAAGACGGCTGACAAGTTGCTCGGCAAGAAGACCTATACGCTCAATGGCGGTTCTCTTTCAGGAGACCCGCTGACAATCACAGGTGTCAGTGCAGGCAAGATATGGATAGACTACTCCTATTCAGGAAACATATCGGAACAGGCAGTAACCTCGATGGCTACGGTAAGCGGTACAGGCACAGCACAGGCGGGCTTCTATGCCCAAAGAGACAATACCGGTATGGGTATGCTGTATCGTGGCTGGGGCGGTTTTGCCTATAATGCCTCCGAAGGCAGGTATGGCAAGCCTATTGACGAATCACTGCTGAAACTTCCCGACAGCAAGGATGCCAAACTGGATCCGAGAACCATGGCGTTTACACCTATTGGCACAGACCAAATGACCTTTGCACGCTGGATAGGTCAGAATGAATTCATTTATCTGACGGCAGATACGATGGGAACTGCTCGATTGGGTGAGCAGCAAGTCATATTGACAAATCCTTTAGAAGGTAGTACAGAAACAGCGGCACTTACAGGAGATTGTTTGCAAGGAACAGGAGCCACTGCTGTGACACTGGTATCAACCAGCAAAAGTACAGTCAAGCAGGGAGGTAGTATGGGAATTACCTACAATGAAGCAGGAGGAACGTCAACAACAGATGTAACCATGACGGATATGAATGGCGACGGTTATCCAGACATCATCGCAGGAGGTACCATTCAATATACCAACACTCAAGGAGGTCTCAGCGGAGAGAAATATGGTGGCATGGGTAAAACCACAGGGAAACATAGTTCCAAAGCATGGGGAGCAGGCGGAAAACCTGTCGCTTCCGGTGTAGCGCTCTTGGATATGATGACACCCTACAAAGGCGGTTCTACTGGTACGCAAATGAATACTGGGCTCAAAAAAGCTCTCAATAACCTGCGTACATCTTTCCTTGCCAAAATATCCATATCTGGTAACATTCCTGAGAATACAGAAGACGCTGTAGAAACATTCATGGATATCAATGGAGATGGACTCCCCGATAAAATTCTGACAGATAGGAGAGTTCGATTAAACCTTGGTTATTCGTTTGCTGATCCTATAGCATGGGACATAGATCGCATACAGGGCGGAAAGACAAACTCTTACAACATGAGTATAGGCGCCGGTGATACGATTTTTACAAAAAAACATATTACAGAAGATAAGAAAAGTATAGTAAAAGCTTCGGGGAGCGTTAGTGGAGGAGTCGGTTTGGTAACCTCTCGAGGTGTAGAAGAATATGATTTGATTGATATCAACTCCGATGGCTTGCCCGACAAGGTCTGGATGACAGACGACAAGGTCTTTGTCGCCTTGAACAAAGGAGACGGATTTACTGATGGTATTCTCTGGAAAGGAACCTCGTTGTTGAGTGAAAATATTTCTACAGCAGAATCGGTTAATGGGGCATTTACCTATACAATTTTCACCCCCATGCCTACGCCGGTTGTCAAGATTTGTCTGAATCCCGGCACAAGCACGGGACACTCCATCAACCGCACGACCTACTCCCTGCAGGACGTTGACGGCGACGGGTATTTGGACATCGTTGAGTCCGATAAAGAAAGCGAACTAAAGGTTACTCGCTCCGCCATCGGCAGGACGAACATGCTTAGGAGCGTGACCAACTCGCTCGGCGGCACCTTTACGCTCGACTACGAACATACCACGCCAACTTACGGACTTCCCGGCGGTAAGTGGGTGATGTCTTCGGTCACAGTCGATGACGGTATCCATGATGACGGTCCGCTGATGAAGACCGTCTTCGCCTACTCCGATGGACAGAAAGACCGCCACGAGCGTGAGTTCCTCGGCTTCGGCAAGGTCGTTACCAAGAACATCGACACGGAGAAGGGCGACTCAGCCGTCTATCGTCAGGCTGTGCAGCTCTATGACGTATCGACCTACTATGCGCAGGGCAACGAACTCGGTGCGACGGTGGAGGACGCCAACGGCAACAAGTACACTGAGACCAAGAACGAATACGATGGCTACTATCTCACTGCCAATGGCGACAAGTACACCTTTGCCAAGCAGGAGAAATTGTGCAGCGACCGTGCATCAGCCTTTGTCCCCTTGCGCTATACTGCCAACAGACAATATGAGGGCAAAGCAAGCGGTATCACCACTTCCGAGGCATGGAACGAGTATTACCTTGACGGCTATCACGGTGAGCTGAAATCCTATAAGTTCAGCGACAAGGGCAGACTCGGCGAGAACGGCTCCGGTAGTTTCGATTATCAGACTGCCATTCAGTATGCCTCTAACGATGCCAAGCACATCTTCGGTCTTCCTACCAACGTAACCGTAACGGGCGGTCATGGTAAGATTTATCATCAAGTTTCTGCGACTTACGATTTGAACTATGCCGACCATATCACGCAGATTAAACAACAACTCGGAAGCGGCGAAGCTATCTCAGACTATACTTATGATGCTTACGGCAACATCATCAAGACCACGCTCCCAGCCAACGGCAAAGGACAGCGCATGTGGTACACCTACCGCTATGAGCCGGTGATGAATATGTATGTGGAGCGCATAGACGATGCATTTGGCTACCGTAGCGAGGCAGCCAACTTCGACTACCGCTATGG
>ERZ773045.406-NODE-406-length-22218-cov-7.708252_pt1 | contig 22218 bp, 19 predicted proteins | sample MGYA00580635_ERZ773045 | MGnify/ENA primary metagenome ERZ773045 (study PRJEB29015, sample SAMEA2738115) | human oral metagenome | biome: human oral; feature: human-associated habitat; material: saliva | place: China | collected 2261 ...
CCCACATGTCACCTTGCTGACCATTATAATAGTCAGCCTCCTCTGCTGTCATGACTATCGTCAGTAACCATTCAAACAGTTCGTAAATTAAGCTACCCGTTTGAATCATCATCCACGCCATCACAATAGCTACAAACGATTGCTGTTTTACCCATTTCCGACAAAGATAGACGAAGTAAGGGAACAACAACGCACCAAAAGAGAAATGTACTAACCGATCATAATGATTACGTGGGTCATGGAAAAAATTCGTATCAACCAAACCTAATGATACTGCCCATTCTTTATAAGGCACGTATGAATAAACATAACGTGCGCCAATAACATGAAGAAGTGTGAAAGCAACGATACCAATAAATGCCGACATTGGAAGTTGTTTTCTAAAGACATCCATCGTCAGCGGTATCAGCAACAGCACAGTACCGATATGCTGCAGCGTCTGTTCATTCGGATAGATTGGATGAATACAAGTAATGACCGTCACAATCACTACCAACAGAACAAGCGTCAGTTTTATTTTATCTATCATTTTGCAATTCTATTTTATACGATATCGAAGGACAAAGATAAGTCTTTTTTTTAAAACATAGCCATTTCTTGTACAACCTTATCTCTTTCACCAGACACTTTCGCCTCTTTCCCGCCCTCTACCGCTTCTCTTATCTCGTATTGTGTTCGTGAGAATAATTTCTTCTTATCGTAAAAGTAATTCCAAAATGATAGTAAAACCATACCTTACAGATATAAAGCATAAACAATTTTCAGCTCAGTCGTCTCTCTACCAGCCATAAGATTCTCCCCCTATGGTTCAAATCTTATTAGCAAACTCATCATACTATGGAATTGCCTAAACAAACTACAACTTAAAGAATCATCCCCCTCATACTCTACTCCTTTCCCGAAAAGATTTTAAACTGAAGATATTATTTTTGATTATAAACAAACAATTTTTCACATATAACACATATAGTTTAAGAAATAATGAGTAATTTTATAGCGTCAAATATCATCAAACAACAAGACATCTATATGGCACGCATATACGATAATATAAAAACAAAATTTACAGAAGGGCTACAAGGTATCATTACCAATGTTGGAGTAAAACGAGTAGACTTCTGCGTAGGATACTTCAACCTACGCGGTTGGAATCTTGTCGTTGACCAAATGGATACACTTACAGGTGACTATGTTTATGAGAATGATAAACATACATTTCGTAAATGTAGGTTATTAATAGGTATGCATCGCCCAACAGAGGAATTAATACGTCAATTGTATACAGACCAACCTTTACCAGATGCAAATTATGTCAGTCAATGTAAATTGGAAATTGCCCGTGATTTTAGACGCCAATTACAATTAGGCTTCCCTACAAAACAGGATGAGTTTACACTTCGACGTCTTTCTGCACAAATGAAAGAGGAAAAAGTATGTGTTAAATTATATCTACGCGAACCACTTCATGCAAAGCTATATCTTGCTTATCGCCCTGACGATAATTTTAACAAGATTCAAGCTATAATGGGTAGTAGTAACCTCACTTATTCAGGATTAACCAAACAAGGAGAGTTGAATGCTGAATTTGGAGATAGTGATAGTGCTGAAAAATTAGCATATTGGTTTGATGAACGTTGGGAAGATAAGTTTTGTCTCGACATAACTAAAGAGTTAATAGAAATTATTGATAATAGCTGGGCTGGTGATAAAGACATTCCACCTTACTACATCTATCTCAAAACAGCATATCACTTAAGTGAAGAAGCACGTTCGGGAATTAAAGAGTTTACGATTCCTGCAGAATTTAAGAATTGCCTTTTTGACTTTCAACAGACAGCTGTTAAGATTGCAGCCCGCCATCTTAACAATGAAAAACGCGGTGGAGCAATGATAGGAGATGTCGTTGGATTAGGAAAAACCATAACAGCTTGTGCTATTGCAAAGATGTATGAAAACACCTTTGGTAGTAATACGTTGATTATTTGTCCTGCCAACTTACAAGATATGTGGGAAAAATACCGCAAGCAATATGACATGAAGGCAGATATTATGTCTATGGCAAAACCCATCGACGTTGACAATGCTCGCTATTACAAGCTTATTATAGTAGATGAAAGTCATAACCTGCGTAACAGCCAAGGTGTACGCTACCGTAATATAAAAGACCTTATTCAGAAACAAGATTGTAAGGTATTACTATTGACTGCAACTCCTTACAATAAACAATACAAAGACCTTAGCAGTCAGCTACGCCTCTTTATCGATGACGATACAGACTTAGGCATTCGACCTGAAGCTTATATTCGCTCTATCGGGGGTGAGCGGAAATTTGCAGAAAAGCACGAAGACTTTATTAGAAGTATCAAAGCGTTTGAACGTAGCGAATTTCAAGAAGATTGGCAAGAGTTGATGAAACTTTTTTTAATTCGCCGTACACGTACATTCATTAAAGAGAATTATGCTAAAACAGATTCTAAGAATGGACGGAAATATCTGGAATTCAAAGACGGACATAAGTCTTATTTCCCAGACCGTATTCCTAAGGCTATCAAGTTTCAGACTACAGAAGGCGACCAATATAGTCGGCTCTATTCAGAGGAAATGGTATCTCTTATGGAATCACTAAAATTACCTCGTTATGGTCTGATACATTATTTAGATGAAAAGAAAGCAGAAACAGCTTCTAAATATGAAGGCAACTTGATTGATAATCTTTCACGCGCAGGTGAACGAATGATGGGTTTCTGTAAGAGCACCTTCTTCAAACGTGTGGATAGCAGTGGTTATGCTTTCCTATTGACTCTGTATCGCCATATCCTACGCAATGCAGTGTATCTCTATGCCATTGACAATAAACTAAAATTGCCTGTTAGTGACGAGAATACATTCCCTGAGGATTTTATTGAAGATGCCGATATCAACAAAATTTCTGCCGATTCAGATGATAATAAAGAGCTTCTTTCAAATAAAAGTCTTCTGACTATTCCTAAAAAAATGAAGGACTACATGGAAAGAGCTGAAACATATTACAATAGTCTGATAGGAAAGAACAATGTACAATGGATTGACTCTAAATACTTCAAACGCACACTAAAACAAGGGTTAAAAAAGGACTGTGACCAACTCATTGCAATGATTAATCTATGTGATGATTGGAATCCACAGACTGACCAGAAACTCAACGAATTAGAAAAGCTATTAAGTAATACTCACAAAGATGATAAAATAATCATATTCACTCAATACTCTGACACAGCAGTGTATGTGTACAAGCAGCTACAAAAGAGAGGAATCAAGTATATTGAGAAAGTAACCGGTGGTACGAAGAATCCAACCGCTATTGTCGAACGCTTTTCACCAATCAGTAACAGAGCAGATATAACAAAAGAGAACGAACTACGCATACTGATAGCAACTGACGTGTTGAGTGAAGGACAGAATCTCCAAGATGCTCATATCATCATCAACTATGATTTACCATGGGCTATCATTCGACTCATCCAACGTGCAGGACGTGTTGACCGTATTGACCAGAGTTCTGAGCAAATCTATTGTTATTCTTTCTTCCCTGCCGACAAAGTAGAGGAAATTATTCGCTTACGCACACGCCTTAACGAACGAATTAACGAAAATGCAGGTATCGTAGGTAGTGACGAGGTCTTCTTTGAGGGCAACGAACAGAACCTACGTGATATGTATAATGAGAATAGTAGCAGCTTAGACGAAGATGAAGATGATATAGAGGTCGACCTTGGCTCACAAGCTTATCAGATATGGAAAAATGCAACTGATGCCAACCCTGACTTAAAACGTATTATTCCAGCTATACCAAACATCGCTTATTCTACAAAGGCTGCAAATAATATAAACGAGGATGGTGTTATTACCTACGCCCGCACTTATAATGACTTTGACGTACTTACGTGGTATAATTCCAAAGGAGATATTGTTAGTCAGTCGCAAAAGCGTATCCTACAAACAATGGCATGCACCATTAAAGAGCCTTGTCTACCTGCACAGGATATTCATCTGTCATTGGTTGAGAAAGCGGTAAAAAGTATTAAGAACGAGAACACTAATGTTGGAGGTATCCTTGGTAGTCGATTCAGCACTAAGCGTAAAATCTATGAGTTGCTAAATCACTATTATGAGCAGCCTTTAAATCTTTTTAACACACAAGAGAAGAAAGATATATTAAAGTTTGCTATCGACCAAGTATACAACTACCCGTTATTGGAAAACTCTAAATTTATCCTTGGTAGAATGATGCGTACAGGCAATACACATGACGATATTGTCGATACAGTCATTGAAATGTATGAGAATGCAAACCTTTGTCGTGTAGACGAAGATAAAATTAAGCATAAAGATCCTGTTATCATTTGTTCTATGGGATTAAAAGCCTAAAAAATGAAAAGAAATATTTTTAATCAGTATATAACTGCATCAGACTTTAAAGGATTGTTCGTCAGCGAAATGCTTTGGAACAATCCTACAGGTGCTACACAATTACCTGAGATAACTATAGATAACACAACCTTTCACATAGAGCAGATTGCTGAACGAAAGGGATTTCAAATTCTGCAGTGTCAAGTCGAACAAATACCATCATCTGCCATCTGCAAGAAGATTGACCATAAAATTCGCAAAAATGCAGAGAACTATATTTGCATCTTCATACTGCCAGAAACGCTCCATCATCTATGGATTGCTCCAGTAAAGAAAGTAGAGAAAAGAGATGTTGTCTTAATTGAGTATGACTCGCTTGATAAAGCAGCTTTCTTATTTGAAAAGATGGAAAGCCTCTCGTTCTCGCTTGATGATAACCTTACAATCCTCGATATCATAGAAAAGGTACAGGCTGCCTTCCTCATTAATTCAGAGAAAATAACAAAAGACTTCTATGCCGGATTTAAAAAAGAGCATAGCAACTTTGCAAAATTCATTACGGGCATTGACGATCATATTGGCGACAAGGAGAATAAGAACAAGCAGTGGTATGCTTCTGTTATGCTCAACCGATTGATGTTCTGCTACTTCATTCAGAAGAAAGAGTTTCTCGATGGCGACGTGGATTATCTACGTCATAAATTAGAGTGGACTCGCGATCAGGAAGGAGAAGACCGCTTCTTTAATAAATTCTATAAGGGCTTCCTTGTCAATCTTTTCCACGATGGACTTAACACTCCTAAACACAATCATGAATTTGAAAAGATTTATGGACGCATCCCTTATCTGAATGGCGGAATGTTTGATGTGCACCAAATAGAAAGAGAATATGCTAATTTAGATATTGCTGATGAGGCTTTTATCAGTCTCTTCGACTTCTTTGATAAATGGCATTGGCATTTAGACGATCGTATGACAGCCTCTGGACGTGATATCAATCCTGATGTCTTAGGATATATTTTTGAACAATATATCAACGATCGCGCTCAAATGGGAGCTTACTACACAAAGGAGGATATTACTGAATATATCGGGCGTAACACTATTGTTCCATACCTAATGGACGCTGTGAAACGTAAAGACGAAAAGCATTTCCGTGCAAACAGCAAACTATGGCTGTATCTGAAAGAGAGCGGTGATAAGTATATCTTCGATGCTATGAAGAAAGGAGTTGACCAAACTATTCCTGAGGAAATAGCAATAGGACTTGACACCACAAAGCCGAACCTTCTGGAACGTCGTTGCCATTGGAACGAGCGCACACCTGAAGCATTTGCTCTGCCTACAGAGATTTGGCGTGAGACCATTGGGCGACTACAACGTTACAACAACATTAAAGAGAAAATCACAAAGGGAGAAATCACTAACGTCAATGACTTTATCACTTACAACCTCAACATACGGCAGTTTGTAACTGATTATCTTGCAAACACACAAGATCATCTGTTTGTAAAGCATTTCTATCATACATTGCAGCATGTTACAATACTCGACCCTACCTGCGGATCGGGGGCTTTCCTCTTTGCTGCGCTCAACATCCTTGAGCCGCTCTATGAGGTATGTATCAATCGTATGCAGGAATTCAATGCAAAGAACTCTCAACTCTTCAAACAAGAGCTACAGGAGATTGAACATAAATATCGTTCTAACATACAATACTTCATCTATAAGAGTATCATCCTACGCAATCTCTATGGTGTCGACATTATGGTCGAAGCGACAGAGATAGCCAAGCTACGTTTGTTCCTAAAGATGGTAGCAGTAGTTGAAGTAGACAAACGTGACCCAAATTTAGGACTCGACCCACTGCCAGATATTGACTTCAATATTCGCTGTGGCAATACGCTTGTGGGGTATGCTACGCAAGAGGAATTAGAACGCGACTTGGTAGAAGGTGATATGTTTGCCCGTGAAGAGTTTAAGGCAAAAGTAAACGATGAGATGGACAAGGTGTCACGTACCTACGAAATCTTTAAGAATGTTCAGCTCCATCAAGCTGAAGACATGGCTGCCTTTAAGAAAGCAAAGAGTGAACTATATCAACGCCTTAACACGCTTAACGACTTATTAAACCACAAGATGTATGGTGCGGTAGAATCAGCCAAAGGTTATAACGCTTGGTACCAATCTCACCAACCTTTCCACTGGCTTGCAGAATTCTACGAAATTATCAATGAACACGGAGGATTCGACGTGATTATTGGTAATCCGCCGTATGTGAGTAAGAGCAAAATAGCATATTTATCTAATGAGAAACTTAAATGTAGTGATTTATACGGATATGTTATCAAGCGTGTATTACAACTTCTATGCTCCACTGGAACACATGGATTTATTGTAATGCATAACCTTGCTTTTAGTAGAAACTTTGTCGAAGTTCGTAATTTATTAAATAATTTTCATGGTTCAGCGTGGTTCTCTTTTTATAGTCGAATACCTTCAGGCTTGTTCTCAGGCGATGTCCGAGTGAGGAATTGTATTTACTTACTTTCTTCCGCTGGTAATAAAAAATACACATCATGTTTACATCGTTGGTTTAGCGAGCAAAGAACTTCACTATTTACTACTAAAATAAAATATAGTCATTTTGAGTATAGTGCTGTGATACCAATGCTTGACTCTGAGTTTATTCAGTCTATATATGAAAATAAGAGAGGACAAAATATAGCAGCTTTGGAAGACAACCTTAATGGTAATTGCTTGTACTATAAAAAAGTTGGTTATAATTTCCTTTCTGTATCAAATATTATTCCTTGCTCTTTTGACTCAAATGGGAACCAGATAGAGCAAACAGAATTAGGGTATATTAAATTACAGAAAGAATATAGTAAGTTCGTTCAACTTCTAAGTTGTGGTAAACTTTTCTTATCCAAATGGTTGACATACGGAGATGATTTTCATTTAACGGTTAAAGACATAACATCGTTCTCTTTCCCATTTGATGAAATAAGCGTTACTGATAAGGACACTTTGGATTCCTTGTACGAGGAATTTTGTAGGAAGTTGCCATCAACGATACAATATAAGCTCAATGCGGGAATCAAAGTCGGCACTTTCAACACTTCTACTTTATGGGATATCACAGATAAAAGCGATATGATATTTCTATCTTATTTAACCGATAATCCTCTATTGGTGCATGAAGTAATAGAAGATCACCTTGCCAAATGTATTATCAGCGACAAATAGTTGTGTAATATGTAAAAAATAAAGTCAGATGAACAATACAAAAGATATAGTAATTGCTTCAGTAAAAGGCTTAGCAAAGAACTGCATGAACTATGTTCCAATATTTGGAACAATGGTTGACGTTTATGAAGAGTATGCTGTCTTGCAGACCCAAAGAAAACTTAAAAGACTTGAGGATTTTTACAGACAATTGAACGAAGAAGTTCAACAGCTTAATGAAGATTATGTTAGTCAGGCTGATTTCTTGGATATATTTGAAAAGACAGCCCGATATGTAGTTAATGAACGATTGGAGAAAAAGCGTTTACTTTATAAAAATATTTTTTTGCATAGTGCTATTACTTGTTGTTGCTCTTATGACAAAACAGAAAGCTATTTAAGATTGTTAGAGCAATTGAGTTCTTTAGGGATAGATATTGTTGCTATTTTGCATGACCCAATAGGGTATAACAAGAAAAGAGGTATGATAATTCCAGATTTACCTCTTATACATCCTGGGCCTGGAATTCATTATGTTTTAAAGTATAATTTTGTAGAGCAACTACAATGTTTACTGAAAGTTGAGGATAAGGATGAAGTTATAGAAGAACTTTATTTCTTAGAAGCTAACAGAATAATATGTCCTGGAGTAAAAGACAGAGTAATAGAAACTAACAACAATCCAGTAAATGTTTTAAAAGAAAGTTTGACTAAGAAAGGAGAAGATTTTGTTTCCTTTCTGTTGCACTAATGAATAAAAAATAAAGGACCTATGACAGATCGTACATTTTTTGAAAAGCAGACTCTATCATCAAGAGTAAAAGCAAGTATTGTTTCTGAATATTTTCCCCAATACTGTAAGATTATAGTAAAAAGACATATGCCAAGGTGTATTGGTTATTTTGATTTATTTGCAGGTCCAGGGGTATACGAAGATGGAAATTGTTCTACTCCCCTTTTAGTAGCAAAAAATTGTTTTAATGATTGTTTACTTAAGAATAAAGTATGGATGGTTTTTAATGATAAAGAATATTCTACACAGTTGCAAGAAAACTTTTTGAAGTTATATCCAAGTGGTACGTTTGTATTCAATCCACATTTTGGGCACAGCACAGTAGGAGAATGCGAAGCCATAGATAGATTCATTACTCAAAATCATATGGAAAAAGGGAAAAATGAATGTCCTTCTGTATTGTTTATCGATCCATTTGGTTACAAAGGTATAGATACAACAATTCTTTCTACTTTCTTAAATTACTGGGGGAACGAATTATTCATTTTTTTAAACACAAAGAGAATAAATCCTGCATTGGAAAATGAAAAATTTGAACCTTTGATGCGATGTTTGTTCCCAAAAAGTTATGATGCGCTTAAAACTCTCGTTAGAGATAAAAGAAGTGTCTCTGAAAGACTTCAATTTATAATTGACAATTTAGGAAAAGAATACGAAAAACTTCTTGGAGGAAAAATTTATTATACTGCATTCAAATTTCAAGAAGAAGATGTTGAAACAACGAGCCACTTCATTCTCCATCTGACCAAATCAAAACGTGGTTTTGACTTGATTAAACAAATCTATAATGACTTTGCGAATGTGGGTACTATTTTTGATGGTATTAATACATATACTTTTGATGTCAAGAAGTTTTCAAACCCTATTGAAGAATTATTCGATGTGGCATCTGAAAATATAGATGTTCTAAAAGAAAAGTTATATATGGAATATAAAGGTCGAGAAATTTCGGCATTAAATCTCTTTGAGGAGCATCAACAAAAAGGATTGTATTGTAGAAAACATTATACAGAAGCTCTAAGGAGGCTCGTAGCAGAGGAAAGATTGTCTACTGTTTATCAGGATAATAAGCAGCATAAAGTTAGTGTTTTACTAATTAAGGATTGTATTTTAAGATTTAAGTAATGGCTGAAACAAAAATAGAATGGACAGATAAAACCTGGAATCCAATTACAGGTTGCACAAAACTTTCTGAGGGTTGTGCTTATTGCTATGCAGAAGTGATGGCAAGGCGTTTGAAAGCAATGGGGCAAAAGAAATATATCAATGGATTTCAGTTAACAATGCATGAGGACGATTTGAATGAACCTTACAAATGGAAGGGAAGCCATAATGTCTTTGTATGTTCTATGGCAGACTTGTTCCATAAAGATGTCCCATTTGAGTTCATTGACAGGTTGTTGGAGGTTATAAGAGATACGCCACAACATCATTACCAAATTCTAACGAAAAGAGCAGAACGGATGGAAGAGTATTTTATAAACAGAAGAGTTCCTGATAATGCCTGGTTAGGAGTTACTGTAGAAAACAAAAAGATGAAATACCGTGTAGATCATTTATCAGCAATAGATGCTAAGATTCACTTTTTATCTTGTGAGCCTTTATTAGAAGACCTTGGAGAATTAAATCTCGAAAATATTCAATGGATAATCGTAGGAGGCGAAAGTGGGTTTCAAGCCAGACCAATGAAAGAGAAATGGGTATTAAATATTAAAGCGCAAGCCTATGCTCATAAAATCCCATTTTTCTTTAAGCAATGGGGAACCTGGGGACAAGATGGTATTAAACGTAATAAAAAGGTAAACGGGAAGTTACTGCAAGGAGCTATAGTACAAGAACTTCCAAGGTTTCCATTGATTAAATAGGCAATATTCTCTATGATTTTTATGGTTCACTGAGAAAAAAGATTTCGTCATCAACTATGATAGCATGAAACATATTGGAATGACAGTGAAAGAGAAGCAATAAAAACATTAACATAAAATGAACAAATTAAGAAATAACTACACCATTAAGTTGCGCTGTGCTACATGTGGTAGTGATGAGCATTTTGAGTTTAATGAAGATAAATCATATATTAAGTGTACGATGTGTAATCGTGAGTATTTTGGAGGAATAGAAGAATTAAAAGAATTAAACGTAAATGTATTTGATGAAGTTAAAAATCAGATAGAAGAAGATGCGAAATCATATATTAAAGATGAACTGCGAAAAGCGTTTAAAGACTGTAAGAATATAAAATTTGAGTAACATGTGTTTCTTAGAAATATTTAAAGATTGGGGTGGTCATATATTCTCTATCTGTGGCATTATTGGTGGAATATTTATGTATTATCGTCACGATAAAAAAATCAAAAAGCAGGAACATCTTTTAAATGAACTGAAAATTAAGCAAATAAGAAAAACGGAAGAACAAGAATTACAAGCCAAAGTTGAGTGTAATATTATCCATGAAAAAAACGGTAGTCCGCGAATCCGTTTTTATAATTCAGGGCAAGCCGATGCTCGTAATGTCCGTGTAGAAATAGTAAATGAGAGTACTCTTGAAGGAGTTTATTTGTGTGAAGCTTGGGGACCATACGATTTGATAACTTCTCATAATGGTTATAGAGAAGAGGGTATGTTACTGTGTGAGGGTCATACAGACACCTTGCAGTTACGTATTATCTGGGATGATGATTTTGGAAAAGGTCGTAGTATATTGCAATCCCCACAGCTGTAAATTAGAAGAAGGAGGCAAAACCATTAAACGAAAGCAAGGTGCGTATCGAACGATAATTTAATAATAGAATAATGAAAGTAAGCAACAACGACAATATGCTCATCTACCAGTCGGCAGATGGAAATATAAAGATAGATGTTCGGTTTGAAAATGAGACGGTGTGGCTGTCACAGGCACAGATGTGCGTACTTTTTGGTCGTGAGCGTAGTGTTATCACCAAGCATATAAACAATATTTTTGAAGAAGGAGAGCTTGATGAGAATAGCAATGTGCAAAATTTGCACATTGCAAGTTCCGATAAACCTGTAAAGTTCTATAACCTTGATGTAATCATCTCTGTAGGTTATCGGGTGAAGTCACAGCAAGGCACGCAGTTCCGCATTTGGGCTACTCAGCGACTAAAGGAATATATCATCAAAGGCTTTACACTGAACGATGAGCGGTTCAAAACTGGTTCATCTTACAATTATTTCAAAGAACTCTTAGACCGCATTCGTGACATACGCCTTTCTGAGAAGGTTTTTTATCAGCAGATAAAGGATATATACAAAACAAGTATCGACTATAACCCATCTGCTGAAATGACATTGGCTTTCTTCAAGGAAATACAGAACAAACTGCTTTGGGCTGTCAGCGGAAAGACTGCTGCCGAGCTTATCTATTATCGTGCCAATGCTTCACTGCCTATGATGGGACTTACTTCTACGGAAAAAGAAGGAAAAGTTACCAAGGATGATGTCCTGATAGGTAAGAACTATCTAAATGAGAAAGAGATTGGTCAACTAAAACTAATCGTAGAACAGTTCCTTGCCTATGCTGAGGCGCAGGCATTAGCGGAAAAACCAATGTTCATGCGCGACTGGATACAAAAACTGCAACTTGTACTCACTATGAATGAGAAGAATATTCTTGAACACGCAGGCAAGATTTCACACAAGGTGGCTGTAGATAAAGCTACAAAGGAATATGTTGCTTACAAAGAACAACAACGGCAAATAGAACACTTTGATAGTATTAAACAACTCGATCAAGATCTAAAGCGTATTGCACCACGAAAGAGCAATAAAACGAAAAAAGACGACAGAGAGAATAATCGATGATAGTCACCACAGAATATCTTGGCAATCAGGAACTGCTGAAACTACAAAAGACAGCTTTCCTCGCATCAAGCAATATCGTTTCTGAAACGGTATTGAGGGTGTATGATTGGGCTACGGATATGCGCAATCGGAAAGAATGCGTTATCAGCGGATTTAATAGTAAATTAGAACAAGATGTTCTGCATTTCTTGTTAAAAGGAGATCAACCCATTATTCTCGTAATAGCGAGAAGGATGTATAAAACGATTCCTACACATCTACAAACAGCCTTAAAGCAAAACCGTCTGTTAATTATCTCTATCAGTAATTCTACTCGACAATCAAAGGCAACAGCATTGGAAAGAAATAAATACATTTGTCATCTTGCAGAAAAGATTCTATTTGTTGGTGTAACGGAACAAAGTAGTCTTTACACACTTCAAAATACAGAAAATAACAAAGCTAAACTCATTACACTATAAATTCTGTCTGCCAAAGAGAAAATGCCTATCAGTAAACACTGATTACGTAAAATAGAATTCTTCCGTTAAAAGCGTAGACATTCTTCGTATAGCATTAACTCAATGAGAGTATAAACATAAGTTCCTGTCACTACTGTCACTACTAAAAGAGATACAAGTTATTCATTTTCAAAGCCTTTACAAACAATGTTAAAAGTGACAGGAAATAAATTTTAAAATTAATAGTATGATTAAAGATGAGAGTGCGTTCTGATTTTATGGCTCAGTAGGAAAAAGGTGGGGAAATTTCTTTAATTGATATATTTTTCTTTCCTTTGCACTATGGAAGAAAATAATCTATATCATTTAGCATCGTTTGTTCTACCCCAAGATGTATTAAAGTACTTTTCTATAGTTAAAATAGAACCTAGTTCTTCGTTATTGCGTATCCATCTTGATGAGAAGATGGAGAAGGAACTTTCTGATGATTTTCATTTTGAATCCAAAGGCTTTATGGATGCCGTTGAAGTGACCGACTTTCCTATTCGTGACCATAAGGTTATCCTTGTTCTCCGTCGTCGTCGTTGGCTGGATATCCGTACAGGTAAGAGTTTCTCTCTTCCTTTACAGATTGACATTACAGCCTCCGGTACTCGTTATTCCAAAGAGTTCGGAGCTTTTTTAAAAGATACGTATGGAGACATCCCCAGTGACCTGCCGTACGCTTGAAGAGTTCTATCACATAGATGGACATCAGTTTGAGAAACAATATAAGGAGGTACTTAGTGGTTATAGGGATTGGGATCAGTTAAAGCACGCCGAGGAGTGGCTTTTGTTTTCTGATAATATCGGTCCAAATCTTGCCATAGACGAGACGGCTCTCTCCAACGGAGAACTTTATACGATAGTAACCAATCGGGACAAACATGGCAAGAAAGGCTGTTTGGTCGCTGTCGTTGCAGGTACAAAGGCTGAGAAGGTATGTGAGGTACTTGACAGGATAGATGATCAAAAACGTGAGAAGGTCGAAGAGGTGACACTTGATTTATCTGATAGTATGCGCAAGATAGTACGCCACTGCTTCCCAAAGGCTAAACGTGTAATTGACAGGTTTCATATCCAAAAGCTTGCCTGTGATGCTGTACAGCAAATGAGGATAGACTATCGTTGGGAAGCCATACAGGAGGCAAATGACGAAATGGAAGAAGCCAAACTTATGGGAAAGAAATATCAGCCTTGTACCTTTGAGAATGGAGATACGAAGAAAGAATTGCTGGTCAGAAGTAGATACCTTCTCTTCAAGTCTTCTGAGAAATGGACAGACTCACAGAAGCAGAGAGCTAAGATACTCTTCGAACAGTATCCAAAGCTTAAGACTGCCTATGGGTTGTGTCATTCTCTGAGAATGATCTTTGCCAAGAATACCATCAAGGATGCTGCAAGGCTATCAATGGCTAAATGGTACAATAAAGTGGAAGAGGCTGGATTCCATTCTTTCAATGTTATTGCTGCCACATTCTATGAGCACTATGATGATATACTTAATTTCTACAACAATAGAACATCTAATGCGGCAGCAGAGTCATTCAACTCAAAAATAAAGTTATTCAGAAGTAATCTTAGAGGAGTGCAAGATAAAAGTTTCTTTTTATTCAGAATCAAAAACCTATATGCATAATCCCCACCTTTTTCCTACTGAGCCCCTTTTTCCTACTGAGCCTTTTAAAAAAGGATTGCTGAGAACAATTCGGGAACATTTATTAAAACGAAAAAAGCTAAGTGTTTAATAATAAACCACTTAGCTTTTTGCTTCGTACCCAGACCCGGGCTCGAACCGGGATGGGTTGCCCCACTGGTGTTTGAGACCAGCGCGTCTACCTATTCCGCCATCTGGGCATGGCTGTTGTTTGAACAACGAGTGCAAAGGTAGAGAGAAAATCTGAATGTGGCAAATTTTTGAGGAATTATTTAACAACAATAAGTTGATTAATGAATATTTGTGGTATTTTACAATAAAAGATTTGGAGGTATGAGTAATATAAGGTATCTTTGGAGAAAGAAACAGGTTAGCTTACAAAAATAATGACTACGGAACGAAACAACTATTGCGTGATTCTTGCCGGAGGCAAGGGAAGCAGGTTATGGCCTTGGAGCAGAAACAAATTTCCAAAGCAATTTACTGATTTCTTTGGCGTAGGTCGTACTCAACTTCAACAAACTTTTGATCGCTTTACCCATATTCTTCCCAAAGAGAACATATATATCAACACTAGTTGCGATTACCTCGACCTTGTCAGAGGACAACTGCCTGAAGTGGCGGCTGACCATATCATGGCTGAGCCTATACATAGAAACACGGCACCAAGTGTTGCATGGGCAGTACATCGTATCATGATGTTTGACCCCAAAGCTAACATTATAATTTCACCCTCAGACCATAATATCGTAAATGACACCGCTTTCTACCATAATATTAATGAAGGATTGATGTTCGTTGAGAAAAACGATGCAATATTGACCATGGGAGTTAGCCCTACCCGACCAGAGCCTGGATATGGTTATATACAGAAAGGAGTCTATACGGGAGAAGGCGATATATATAAGGTTCAAGCTTTTACGGAGAAACCTGACCGTGAATTTGCACAGATGTTTATGGATAGCAAAGAATGGTATTGGAACACAGGACTCTTCCTTTCTAACACAAAATATCTACGCCAATGCCTTTGTGGTTTCCTCCCCTCTGTCCTGCCTGTTGGAGAAATTGGAGAAAAGATAACGACCATAAAAGAAGAAGAGGTTTTCGTCCGGGAGAACTTTCCACGCTATCCAAACATATCGTTAGATTATGGTGTCTTGGAAAAGTCGGAGAATGTCTATGTAATGAAGTGTGACTTCGGATGGGCAGACCTTGGTACGTGGCGTGGTGTCTATGAGTCAATGAGCAAACGAGAAGGAGATAATGTCGTTATTGACTCTGATGTTATCCTTGAAGATTCAGCCAATAATATCATAAAACTTTCCAAAGGTAAATTGGGTATTATCAACGGACTAGACGGATATATCATTGTCGAAAAGGACAATGTCTTATTTATCTGCAAGAAAGAAGAATCGTCATCATTGGTGAGAAAATATGCCAATGAGGTACAGATAAAGAAAGGGGAAGAGTTTCTATAAGCCCCATCTACGTTGGGCAAGAAGATAACAAATTGAAGTCAGACAACGTAAAAAATTAGGCTTTTCCACGGAATTTGGAGTGATGCTATGATATCCTTTATACCACTTATTAGTAAAGAAGATTTAGTATAACTGACAAACGGAGATATATACATTATTATATATCCCCGTTTTTCTTATTTCTTTTACAACAAATATAGTTTAATCCAATTCTTGAAAAGCTTTGAAGATTTTCGCAGCAATCTCCTTCTGCTCCTCAGCCTCAACCTGTACGTGATGCTTGAAATCAACATCAGCCTCGCTGTTCATTGGCAAGAGGTGGATGTGTGCATGGTTAACCTCTAATCCTAAAACGACCTGAGCCACCTTCTTACATGGAAAGACTGTCTTTATAGCACGTGCTACTTTCTTTGCAAAGATCTCAAAAGCAGCAAGTTCCTCATCATCCATATCGAAGATGTAATCAATCTCCTTGCGAGGAATAACAAGTGTGTGACCCTTTGTTACTGGGTCAATATCGAGAAAAGCGTAGAACTGTTCGTTCTCTGCACATTTGTAGCTTGGTATCTCACCCGCTGCAATCTTACTGAATATTGTCATATCAACCTCCTTGTTATATTGTTATGCATCAATTGAAATTTTATCAATGCGAAGGGTGATAGTACCACGAGGGATGTTGATTTCAACCTCGTCGCCCACCTTTTTATTCAACAAGCCCTGTGCAATAGGAGTCTTAATTGAAATCTTGTTCAGCTTCAAGTTAGCCTCTGTCTCGCTGACAATCGTGTACTTCATCTTAGCATTTGTCTTCACGTTTGTCATTTCTACTGTGGACATAATCTGCACAGCATCTGTGCTCAGACGTGACACATCGACAATCTTTGCCTTTGCCACGGTCATCTTCATCTCTGCAATACGTGCCTCAAGATGACGCTGTGCCTCCTTAGCGGCATCGTACTCAGAATTCTCACTCAAGTCGCCTTTATCAGCAGCTTCTGCAATCGCAGCTGATGCTTTCGGACGTTCTACAGATTCTAAATGCTGCAACTCAGCCACGAGTTTGTCGTAGCCTTCCTGTGACATATAAGCCATAATATCTTATTTTAAAAATTAATTGCTTTTCAATAGACATAAAAAAGACAGAATTCCAACATCATCTCAGTGAATGCCGGAATCCCATATCCTTAAATGCCTTTATCTCTTTATTTTTTGCAAAGATAGGCTTAAAAAATGACATAACAAAGTTTTAAGGGATAAAAATGCGTTTCAGTTAGTTTCTTAGACCATTTTCTTTCAATATAAACTTATTCATTCAACATTTATGCAATCCTTTTTACACCAGTGTTATGCACGTTGACTTACAAAAACTAATACGCTCATTCTTCCTAACCCTCCTCCTTTTTAAGGGTCTTCAGGAATTTGGAGTGATGCTATGATATCCTTTGTGCCACTTGTTAGTAAAGAAGATTTGCAAACAGTTCATTATAAGCACTTTGTAGCGTGTATAACCCATGTAGTACAATAATAACTTTCGTGACCTTTAAATTAGTACTTTGTATTCTTTAATATCAGTAAATAAAGGAGTTATAAAAGTATATAACTTATAAAAGTTATTGATTATCAGACATTAAACACTATCACTCCAAATTCCTGAAGAACCCTTTTTAATCCTAATGAAGAGACATTTTTCTTTTCCTTAAAATCACTTGCAAATATAAAAGTCAGCGTACTAAAACCTGATGGAATTATTGGAAATATGAACTATCTCGGTTCTGGCGATACGATTAAAATTCCACGCATTGAGTGGGCTGTCGGAATAAGACACAAAACTATCCGAGGCGGATTGATGCCAAGCGGTCGGTTACGCATGGAGAAACTCGCCAAGTTAATTACATCAGGCAGATTAGATCTTTCATACCTCGTGACGCATCGTTTCAATGGCATCGACCACATAAAAGAGTCACTTTACCTTATGAAGGACAAGCCATGCGACCTTATCAATCCTGTAGTGGTAATTGAAAAAAAACACTATAATCTATCACATTGTCATATTATTTACTTGATATAAATCAATAATAACACTTTTACGCAAAAAACACATCGAAAAAGTTGCAAATTTAAGAATTACTATTTAACTTTGCATCGTGTTTTTCATAGTATTAGATTTAAGGTTAACAAAGGTTGGACTACAGCGGTAGTCCTTTTTTTATGCCTTTTTGTCTGCTACTTAAAAACATTCTCTCCGTAAATACAGGTTTACATTATTGTTTATACCATCGATAAACCTATTTTGAGATCTTTTATCTGTGGTGCCTCGCATAATTTATAATGCTCACAAGAACCCCTACACATTCATTTTCTTCAGCCATGTTTTTTGTACATACGCCTTATAATGATAGTAAACACCAATGATATGAATAGTAAGCACCAATAACATTGGACACTTTAACCACATAAGCAAACTTAATACATTCTATAACCTACCCTTATCTTATCAGCAAATGTTTACCTCTTTGAAGTCCAAAAATACTTGATAAAGTTTATCCGAACGTCCCGAACAGTTGTTCCGAAGCACCCGGACAATTGTTCCGAAGCACTCGGACAAGTTGTCCGGACGCTCCGGACAGTTTTTATTAGGACTTTATACATTTTCATTCAGGTTCTTTTAAAATATATTGACAGAACAATTAGAATGCTACATTGAAAGTATAAGACGTAAGTTTAAGTTAGCCATAAAAACTTATATAGGCCGTCACAGACGCTAACAAGCATCTATAACAGCCTATAAACATAAATCTCACTTATCTTATTTAGTTATTATCTAGCCTTCACCATGTCCAAGAAATATTCATGTACACGCGTGTCACTATCTAATTCCGGATGAAAGGCCGTGACAAGTTGGTTTCCTTGGCGGGCAGCAACGATATGCCCATCCACTTCTGAGAGTATTTCAACCTCTCCAGCTACTTCCTTTATATAAGGTGCACGGATGAAAGTCATAGGAATATTGCCATCAATCCCTTTAAAAGAAGCTTCCGCATGGAAACTACCCAACTGACGACCATAGGCATTACGAGCAGCAGTCATATTCATTGTGCCCAATCGAGGAGGGACAGGTGCAGACGGACTATTCCCTTCCACTTCATGTGCAAGGAGTATCAAACCAGCACAAGTACCAAAGACTGGCAATCCAGCTTCGATAGCTTCACGAATAGGCTCAAGCAATCCAAGATCACGAAGGAGTTTTCCTTGTGTGGTACTCTCACCACCTGGGATAATCAATCCATCTTTCACCTGATGCCAGTCGCTCAATTGTCTAACCTCAAAGCAATCAACACCCAGCTTATTGAGCATCATCTCATGCTCTAAGAACGCTCCCTGCAGGGCAAGAATAGCGATTCTCATTGTCCGCGCTCAGCCATGAGCACTTCAATCTCATGCTCGTTGATACCAACCATAGCTTCACCCAAGTCTTCTGATAGTTTAGCCAATTCCTTAGGATCGTTATAGTTTGTCACTGCCTTTACAATCGCTGCAGCACGCTTAGCAGGATCACCACTCTTGAAGATACCAGAACCAACGAAGACACCCTCAGCACCGAGTTGCATCATCAACGCAGCATCAGCAGGAGTAGCTACACCACCAGCAGCGAAATTCACAACAGGCAACTTACCATTCTCATGTACATACTTCACGAGTTCGTATGGAGCCTGTAACTGCTTAGCAGCCTCAAAGAGTTCATCTTCACGCTTGCTAACGAGATCACGAATCTGGCTCTGCATCAGACGCATGTGGCTAACAGCCTGTACAACGTCACCAGTACCAGGCTCACCTTTCGTACGAATCATCGTTGCACCTTCAGCAATACGACGTAAAGCCTCGCTCAAGTTACGTGCACCACAAACGAAAGGCACCTCAAACTGAGTCTTGTCAATATGATAGATATTATCTGCAGGAGAAAGAACCTCACTTTCGTCAATGTAATCAATCTCTATTGCCTGCAAAATCTGCGCTTCAGAGATATGACCAATACGACACTTAGCCATCACAGGAATCGTCACAGCTTCTTGAATACCCTTAATCATCTTAGGGTCACTCATACGTGAAACGCCACCAGCAGCACGAATGTCAGCAGGGATGCGTTCCAAAGCCATTACTGCACAAGCACCTGCAGCCTCAGCGATGCGAGCCTGTTCAGGTGTTGTTACGTCCATGATTACACCGCCCTTCAACATCTGGGCTAGATTGCGGTTTAGTTCTTGTCTATTTGTCATTTTACTTAATTTATTAGAACTCCCTTCAAGGCAATACCAACAAGTGATAGAGCATAAAGAAAGATATGTTAGTATTAATAGTTAAAATTCTATTTAAGATATTGAAAACCAAAGATAACAAGTATCCGAAATCTGATGAATCTCAATAACTCCGCTTAGGTACTCCCCTCTTGCTGAGGTGTTAAGGGGAAGTCTTTCTTAGGACGTCGCCACTCACTTGGCGTCTGCCCAATCTGTTTCCTAAAGAACTTTGAGAACTGAGCTTGCGAAGCAAAGCCATGCTCAAAAGCTATTTCTTGGATTGTTTTCTGTGTTGTTCGTAGCTGACAAGCAAGTGCTTCTGCGAGTGTATGATCGATGATGCACTTAGGCGATTTGCCAGAAATACGATGTGCCACCTGTGACAGATAACGTGGAGAAACATTCAGACAGTCAGCATAAAAGGCAACATCACGATTCGTATGATAATGCAACTGAACAGCTTCTAAGAATTCATTATACAGCTGACTACTCCGTCCACTGATATCACTCTTCCTTGCTACAAGCGTTCTGACATACTCCCGAGCATGTTGTAACGCTTCATCCATCGGCTCGTCTTGGCTAAGATAGACTGCAAGTGCTGATGAAAAACTATTGGCAAGACCATGCTGTAAAGGGTCGTCCAACACAAATGAGCGTACAGTTCGACGTCCTTCTCCTTTCAACGAAGAACAATCAAAGATTCTTTCAGCCTCTCCTTCACGCAGAATGACAAGCGAACAAAGTGGCAGCAAACGACAACGTATCTGTGTTATCACGTCATCTGTCATCAATCTGTCACCATTACTTGCCGTCACAATCGGGTCGTATATAATATGGTGAGGACGATACTTCAACAGCGCATCCACCACAACAGCCAAAGTCTCTATGGTTCTAATCATTCCCACCTTTACCGTATCAGGCTGCATATCATTGATAATGGCCTCAATCTGTCCCCTTACTATTTCTGCAGGAAGATCATAGAAGGCCTGAATACCCAATGTATTCTGAACAGTAACGGAGGTTACAGCCGACACCGCATAGCCACCCAATGCAGCTATCGTTCTGATATCAGCCTGCACTCCTGAGCCACCAGTGCTATCTGAACCTGTTATTGTGAGAATTGTTTTCAATAGCTTAGCGTTTTGATTCTGCTTACAAAGTAAAAAGAAATTATTGAAACCTGCAAGAGTTATTCCTAAATTGACAAGAAAAACGAAAGTTCTGACTGATATTAGGCTTATTAGGCCAATAGCAATGAAAATACCGACCAATAGGTATTGCCTAATTTATAAAACAACATAACTTTGCAAAGTTATTTACAAACCATATAATAACATTATGAAGAAATATTTACTATTCTTAGTTGCCATACTATGTTCTATTGCAACCATGGCACAAAACACCGATGCAATGCTCTTCGGTGACGTAAAGGCAAAAGAAGGCGGAAAACACCTTCCTCATGCCGTAATCCAAGTGAAAGGTACGAACCTTAAAACTCAATGCGATGCTACGGGTCACTTCAAATTAGGTAATCTTCCTGTAGGAAAGCAAATTATCATAGCTACACTCGCTGGTTATCAGCAACAGGAAAAAGAGGTAGATATGGTTAACAATAAAGGTTCTGAGGTTTACTTTGAACTGGAAAAAGATCCATTAGAGTTAAGTCAGGTCGTTGTAACTGGTACTCGTACCAGCCACTTTGTAAAGGACGTGCCTATCCGTACAGAGGTTCTGACCTCACAGGCTATCACTAAGAAAAATGCCCAAAACTTATATGAAGCACTTGAAGGCGTACCAGGTATTCGCGTTGAACAGCAGTGCCAGTTCTGTAACTTCTCTGAAGTACGTATGCAAGGCTTGGGTGCTGAGCACACACAGGTACTCATTGATGGTGAGCCTATTTACTCTGGTCTTGCTGGTGTCTATGGTTTACAACAGATTGGAACCAATGACATCGACCGCCTTGAGGTGGTTAAGGGTGCTGGTTCTGCACTCTATGGAAGTAGTGCCGTTGCTGGTGCTATCAACATTATCTCAAAGGAACCAACCTTTGAGCCATCTGTTAATGGTGATATTC
>ERZ773045.409-NODE-409-length-22117-cov-2.871045_pt1 | contig 22117 bp, 16 predicted proteins | sample MGYA00580635_ERZ773045 | MGnify/ENA primary metagenome ERZ773045 (study PRJEB29015, sample SAMEA2738115) | human oral metagenome | biome: human oral; feature: human-associated habitat; material: saliva | place: China | collected 2261 ...
TCGCCTGGGGCCTAGGCTATTTCGGGCAGCCGCATATTATCGTGCGTTTCATGGCGCTGCGCACCCCCGAGGATGCAAAAGCCGGGCGTCGCATCGGCATGAGCTGGATGCTGCTGACCGTGGTAGGCTCCATCAGCACGGCGTTCGTGGGCGTAGCCTACTTTGCAACCCACCCCGAAGTTTCTCTCACCGATAAGGAAAGTGCGGAGACAGTCTTCCTGGATCTCGCGCAGATTCTCTTCCACCCCTTTATCGCCGGCATGATTCTGGCTGCCGTTCTCGCGGCTATTATGTCCACGCTATCCTCGCAGCTAGTGGTCTGCTCCTCGGCTCTCGTGGAAGATCTTTACGGTGTCTTTGTGAAGAAGAAGCTCAGCTCAAACCAGTCACTCTGGCTTGGACGTGCGGGCGTAGCGATTGTGGCGCTCATCGCGACTCTCATGGCGCTCGATAAGAACAACTCAATTCTCTCGCTCGTGGAGTTCGCCTGGGCAGGCTTTGGTTCGGCCTTCGGCCCAATCGTGATCCTCTCGCTGTACTGGCGCAAGCTCACCCTACCGGGCGCAGTCTCGGGCATGGTCGTGGGTGCTGTCGTCACCTTCTTCTGGCGCCAGGTCTTCAACCTCACCGAAACGATCGAGGTTTACGAGATGATCCCCGGGTTCTTCCTAGCCTTCCTGGTGACCGTCGTGGTCTCGCTTGCAACCTACGAGAAGAACGAGGAAATTGAACAAGAGTTCGATAAGGCTGCAGAGCTCGCTAAGGCTGGCTAAGGTCTGAACTTCTGCTCACAGATTTGCCCCGATCCGCGCATTACGGATCGGGGCAAATTTTTAATATTTTCAACTCTAACCTCTGTCTAGGGACTAATTCACACGGCTTTTAGAGCGTGCCCGCCATCAGTTCCAGGCACCATTTCTGGATAGGGTGGCTCGCCTCCAGCAAGGCTCTGCGCAGGATACGGTACGTTTTCGCATCCGTAGCATCATCAACGTTAAAGAGTTCTTGCTCAATCTCGTAACGCGGCTCTCGCAGCTGGTCGAGATGCTGCAATTCGTCCAGCGTCAGCACGCGCACCACCCCATAGTTGTACCCCGTGTGCTCGTTATTCTCGGGAACATACACACTCCGGGCGAAAGACGGGCTGTCCTCCTCAAAAATCGTGTTCTGAAAGTTCGTGGTGTCGAGATATGCAGAATCCTCAAGATTGACGGGGCCGGCAAAATGCGAATCGGAGAAATCGACGGAATCGTTATAGATAGAATCCCCGAACGTGGCCTCCTGCAAATAGGTCGAATGCCAGAACCATGCCCGACCGTAATAGACGCTCTTGCTCAGGTTCGCACGCCCGCCGTAGGTGCACCGGTCAAGATCGGCGAAGGTCGCGTAGGTGCTCAAGAATAGGTCTGCGCCGCGCCTGTAATCGCAGTTCCCCAGGCTTGCGTGGCCCACGTAGGTGCAGCAGGCAAGATCGGCGTGCCCCTCATAAATACTGTCGTTCAGGGCAGCCTCGCCCCAGTACACGTTGTAGCTCAGGCTGGCGTTGGCACGGTACACGGACTCGCTGAAATCGACGTTCCCGCGGTAGTTGCAGAAGCTCGCGTTAACCCCTCCGTTGTAAGTCGAAGCGCTGAAATCGGCCTCTGTGTAGTAAGCGGAATTGCTGCAATCTAAATACCAGGTGTAGGTGGAACCCGAAAAATCTGCTTCCGCATAGTAGGTACACCCGCGCAGGTTCAGACGCCCCTCCCATTGCGAGCGCCCAAAGCTAACCGGATAGAAGAACACGCTGCCCGAAAAATCGAAGGAGAGGCGGCTCCACGGTCCCGATGCCTCGTAGCGGGGCATAACCCGCAGGTGAATGGTATCGAGAACGGTTTGGCGGAACCGCGCCTCAGCACGAAATTCGGCTTGTTCGGCGCGGAATCGTGCTTTTTTCTGGGAGTCCCAGCGTTTCTTTGGTTCTCGGTCCAGCCGCATGTAGTCTTTATGCCTGGAGGCGGGCAGGAATGGGGCATAGATGCACGCGCAAAATGTATCGATAATAACCTGTGCCTCGGCAAGGCGCTGTTCTTCGGGGGTTCGATTATCTGCAAGCCACTCATCGGCAAGACGCACCAGAGCGTTAAACCCTCCCACGCGCGTGGCAAATCCGCTCTCCCCTAAAAGCGCGGTCGCCGCAGCATACCGTTCATGCCGCATTGCATGAAGGTGGATGAGGGAATCATCGGGTGTTGCAGAAGTTCGCGACGTGTACTCTGACATATTCTTCTGTCCTTGGTGGCTGGGCGGGCATAAATAGGCTCTTCCAGCATCTTATAGCAGGAGTGGATGCGCAAGGGATATGAATGTGACATGTTTCGTCGTATTTATCACGATATCGGGTAAACACACGACAAAACCCTTGAATATGGTGCCCAGGCCTGCAATATTTCTTCAAGGAATCAACGGGTTTTATCGGAAAAGTGTGTGTACGCTTTACATCTGCTTCGCGGCTTATCGCTCAAGGGTGACGGAAGTATCCTCTTGGGTCCGGAGCATGGGCGGGTTCATACTGCGTAAAATAGGGGGCATGACTGTTACGTTCCCTCCCCAGGTTTCCGATATTTTCAACCCGCAGCACTGGCGCATCGTTGACGGGTTTGAGGATTTTACCGACATCACCTACCACCGCCAGGTGCAGCGCGACGAGACGGGCGAAATCCTGCGCGACTTGCCGACCGTGCGCATCGCCTTTAACCGGCCCGAGGTGCGTAACGCCTTCCGCCCGCATACTGTGGACGAACTCTACCGGGCGCTCGATCATGCCCGCATGACCTCGGATGTAGGCACTGTGCTTCTGACAGGGAACGGCCCCTCCCCCAAAGATGGCGGGTGGGCGTTCTGCTCGGGCGGCGACCAGCGCATCCGCGGGCGCGACGGCTACCACTACGCCAGCGGCGACACCGCCGAATCTATTGACCCTGCACGTGCCGGGCGGCTGCATATTCTGGAGGTGCAGCGCCTGATTCGTACCATGCCCAAGGTCGTGATCGCTCTGGTCTCCGGGTGGGCTGCGGGCGGCGGGCATTCCCTGCACGTGGTTGCGGACTTGACCATTGCTTCCGAAGAGTACGGCAAGTTTAAGCAGACCGATGCGACTGTTGGCTCTTTCGACGCAGGCTACGGTTCGGCGCTTTTGGCGCGGCAGGTTGGGCAGAAGTTTGCGCGCGAAATCTTCTTCCTCGCCAAAGAGTACGATGCACAGCGCATGTACGAGATGGGTGCCGTTAATGATGTGGTGCCCCACGCAGAGTTGGAAAATAAGGGTCTGGAATATGCGGCTCATATTGCCCGGCAGTCTCCGCAGGCTATCCGTATGCTCAAGTACGCCTTCAATCTGCCCGATGACGGTATGCTCGGGCAGCAGGTTTTCGCGGGCGAGGCAACCCGCATGGCGTATATGACCGACGAGGCTGTGGAGGGGCGCGATGCGTTCCTGCAAAAGCGTGACCCTGACTGGTCGAACTATCCCTACTACTTCTAGGGTTTTACGCGTTGCAGAATAACCGTTCTGTTGTGCCGGAAGGCCCTCGCATTCCCCGTAAGTCCCGGGTGGATAGCGGCGAAGCAGGCGCTATGACGGGTGCATTCCCCGGTTCACTCACGCCGCTTCCTGCCCCACACGAGGATGCGCTGCATCCGCACGCGGTCATCCTCAGCGCCGATGAGCCCGCCGATCCGCAAGAGCTTCTGCGTGCCTTCGAGCGCTCTCTCACCGGGGACTTGCCGAACAGTGCTCGCGATAATCAAAACCCACTCGGGCAGACAGAAGGCCCGGAGTCTATTGCCCTCGTGGTGGGCACCTCCGGATCCACGGGTGCACCAAAACAGACGGCGTTAAGCGTGCGGGCGCTGCGGGCATCCGCCCGGGCGACCGAGAGGTTTTTTGCAGACTATCCTTCGGCCGATTTGGCGAAGCAGCGGCGGGTAGTTTCTGAGGCTCCTGCGCAGTGGCTTCTTGCCCTGCCCGCGCACTATGTGGCGGGAGCCCAGGTTCTCGCCCGGTCGGTGCTCGCCGGAACGACGCCGGTAGTTGCCGCATCGATCACCGACGGGGTTAGTTTTACACCCGAGGTCTTTCTGAACGCCGCCGAACGGCTCAGCTGCGCTCGCCGGTTCGTCTCTCTTGTGCCCACGCAGGTGCATAAGCTCCTAGAAGCCGCCGAAGCCAGCCCCGCACTGGGGTCAGAAATTTACGATGCGCTCGGCCAGTTCACCGGCATCCTGCTTGGCGGTGCCCCGGCGAGCGCATCCCTGTTGGCGGCAGCACGAGAGCTTGGGCTGAACGTGGTCACCACCTATGGCAGCGCAGAAACCGCCGGTGGGTGCGTCTATTCGGGGACCGCGCTGCCCGGGGTGCGGCTGCGTGTGGTTCCCGAGGACGCGGGTTTAGCAGACAATTTTGTGGCGGGTGACGCTGCGGATGCCGGGCGGAGCGGCTGCGCTTCGGCAGAGGGCACCCCTAACATCGGGCGCGTTTGGCTTGGTAGTGAGCACCTTGCCAGCGGGTATATGGGCGATAGCGCGCGCACCGCATCGCATTTCTTCGTTGATGCCCACGGGTGCCGGTGGTACCGCACCGACGATTACGGTTCGCTCACCCCCTCTGCCCCGAATGCGCCAGAGAACGAGGGCGCCCCGATGCTGAACATTGTGGGGCGCTCCGATGATGTAATTATTACCGGAGGGGTCAAGGTTTCCGCTCGGGCAGTTGCCGCCGTTCTTGAAAGCCATCCGGCGGTGCGTGAAGCTGCGGTCATGGGCATTCCCGATGCGCGCTGGGGCTCGGCGGTGGCTGCCGCGATCACGCTGCGGGGCGCATCCGGGGCGCAGCGTGCCCCCGATACCTCCGGGGCTACATGCGATATGCTGCGTGAGTTCTGCACCGACAAGCTGGGTGCGGCGGGTGCCCCCAAATTCCTGAGGATACTCGCCGATTTTCCGACCGCGAGCACGGGCAAACCCGACCGGCGGGCTATATACAGTATGCTGTACAGAGAATACACAAATACGAGGGGCTAAAGACCCCGCCAAGAATCAGTTTTCGCACGCTCGCTACCGGAGGGATCACCGTGGCAACACCCGCAGAGTGGATTGAAGGCGCACGCCTGCGCACCTTACCGCTTGCCCTCGCCCCTATCATCGCCGGATCAGCCGCAGCGTACGAGATTGATGCTTTCAAGCCCTGGTATGCGTTTTTAGCGTTTTTGGTGGCGTTTTTTCTACAGGTCGGGGTGAATTACGCAAACGATTATTCCGACGGTATCAAAGGCACCGATGAGGGCAGGGTTGGCCCGATGCGCCTCGTCGGTTCCGGCGCGGCAAGCGCGAAATCTGTCAAATACGCCGCGTTTTTGTGCTTTGGCCTAGCCATGTGTTCCGGTTTGATTCTGGTGGCGTTGGCAAACCAGTGGTGGTTCTTGGCGATTGGCGCCTCCGCGGTCTTCGCCGCTTGGGGGTATACCGGCGGTAAGCGCCCTTACGGATACATGGGTTTGGGCGATATTTTCGTGTTTGTCTACTTCGGACTGGTCGCCACCTTAGGTACCCTCTACACGCAGTCTCATGAGCTGACGGTGACCGGGTGGGTGTCCGCGATAGCTATCGGACTTATTTCCTGCGCCCTGCTCATGGCAAATAACGTGCGCGATATTCCGACCGACCGTAAATCCGGTAAGCTTACGCTGGCGGTGCGGCTTGGGGATTGGCGAGCGCGCATCGCCTATTGTGCGGAAATGCTGATAGCACTTCTCTTAGGGGCTTTTGTAGTTCCGCATAATCCCTGGTTTTTGGTAACTTTTATTCTTCTGGGACCAACCGTTCATTCTTGCGTAACGGTTTTGTTTAAACAGGGACCGGCGCTTATACCCGTACTCAAACAAGCAGGAATTGTGGCACTAATCTATAGTATTTTAGTTGCTATTTCAGTATTGCTACATGGATTAAATTTATTGAGTAGTACCGTTGAGGTTTTTACGGGGTATTAAGAATACGCACCGCTTCGTTAAAAACGCCCTGAACTCTGTTTTTACCGCTTATTCCCGCTATCCTACCAACATCTCCCCCATACTAAAAAGGCTCTTTATGCGAATAAAGCAAATTTTCTAACGCTTTATTCACATAAAGAGTCTTTTTATACCCCACAGGGAATGTGGGATACTGCGGACGGATCTCACATGTTCCCACATTGTGAGTTTTTCATGACATAATTCATCTCTTTTTTGCATGTCATATTGACATTTGAAAAAATCTTTATTTACATTAATAGTAATTTCAAGTGTTGACATATCATTCACTCAATTACATAGCGACTCTTGAATCACCACTCTACCCACCTGAAAGGACACTTTCGTGCGCCATTCACTTCAGGGTGCCGTGCAGCGTGCACCCTTTTTTCTTGCAGCATCTTTGCTTGTATCGACAAGTTTTATCCCCGCGAATGCGGTCTCTACCCCTAACGACTCCGCATCGTACACCCACACCGTCTCTGAGAGAAGCGACGATTCCGCTTCCGCAGTAGCACCTCTCAGCGACGACGTTCTTAACGCCGATCCCCAGGCATCGGTTGTGGCAGGTCAGGAAGGCGAGAATCCGGGGGCTATTCCCGAGGGAGACCCGCGAGTCATTACCTATTGGACGACCGAGCGTATGGAAAACGCTATTCCTGCAGATAACGTAGAGGATCCCCAGCAGGAGATCAACAATGCCGTCTCTCAGATGGAGACTGAAGAGCAGAATCCCGAGGTCGTTTCTCAGGAGGAAACCAACGAGTCCGGTGAGGAATACACCCCGCAGACTCTCACTCAGGAAGCTGACGAGCCTGAAACCACCGCTGAGTCTGTAGACCCCGTTCTGCCCGAACAGAAGGACGCACGCAATGGTGTGCAGCTTCAGGGTGCATCCAAGGTAACGAACTTCTCGCACACCAACGGCAAGATTTTCTACACCGACGCTAGTGACGGTAAAAACTATGTATGCTCCGGTGCGGCGATCAACACTCCCACCAAGCGTACCGTGGTAACCGCCGGTCACTGCGTGCACGGTGGTAAGAATAAGACCTGGCACCGCAACATCGTGTTCGTTCCCGGCTACAACCGGGGCGTGCGCCCGCATGGCACCTTCAGCGCGCAGTACCTGCGTGTTGCCAACGACTGGGTTCAGTACGGTCAGCCCACGGGCGGTACTGGCGACAGCTACAAGCACGACGTTGCTTTCATCAAGACCAACACCAACGAGAAGGGTCAGCTCCTCGTGAATATGGTAGGCGGGCACGGTTTGAACGTGGATCGCAGCCCCATCTTCGAGAGCACCGTCTTCGCATACCCCGGCAACAAAGAGTCTGGTACAGTTATGCACGCATGCTGGGGCAACACCCACACGATCCGCATTACCCCCTACTACTTCCCCACTCTTTCGGGATGCGAGTTCGCGGGCGGATCCTCAGGTGGCCCGTGGCTTGCCGACTACAATAATGCGACCGGCCTGGGCAAGGTCCAGAGCGTAACTTCGTTCGCAACCAATAACAATACGTCCGTCTCGGGTGCGATCTTCGACCGCCCCGTCTGGGACATCTATCAGAAGGCAGCTAAAGACTAAGAGTTGCCGCGAGCAGGTAGTTTTTGGTCGAGTAGGTAGGAAAATATTACCTGCTCGGATCGAAAACGACCTGCTCGCCACCTGATATACATAAGATGCGGCATCCCGCGCCCCTGCCACCGCCGGGTGGATTTGGGGCCGGGGTGCCGCATCTTTGTTGTATGGAGGCAGATATAGCCCTAATGGGAGAATATCTTAGAAGTCTTCGCCCGAAACCTTCTTATGCTCATCGACGAGCTGATCTTCGAGCGTGCGGTTCTCTGCTTCATCTTTGTTTTTAATGGTGGGGGCGCGTTTGAAAATTTTACGCATATCCGCGCTGGCGGCGGCGTGAAGTTTGGGGAAGAAAATATACGCCAGGGCGAAGGCGCATAGAATAGCGGCGGGACCAGCAATAAAAATACCCGCATCTATCAGCATAAAAAGGTAGAAGAGTACTACGACGAGGCCGAGCCGCAACAGTGTGTACTTGAACAAGTTCATAACATCCAGTGTATCGGGGTTGCGATAAGCCCCCAAGTAAACGAATGCGGCACGCCGGGAACGTCACAGATTATTTGACAGTTTTCATTGTTGGTTATGCTCGGAGTGTGTAACACTAGAGACTATGATTCGAGCCATGATGATTATTGGTGCTTTCGCCCTGGTGGTGGGACTAACTCTATATACTCTCTTGGATGCGCTGCGCACGCATCAGGACCAGATGCGTACCTTCCCCAAATGGCTGTGGATTATTGCGGTGATCTTCTTTCCCGTCGTGGGACCTCTCCTGTGGCTTCTGCTGGGCCGCCCGCGCGCCGTGCGAGCCCCTAAAACGCAGCAGGGCGGCGGGTTCACGGGTTCTCGGCGAGGCACACCGCCACCGGCAACATCTTCACCCGACGACGATGAAGAGTACCTGCGCTGGCTCAAGACGAAGGCCGACCGTCAGCGCCGATCCCGCGAAAAGGATGCGGGCACCGGACCCGCGGACGGCGGTACGGGTGGACGTTCTGACGGCGAGAGCAACGGTTCCGGTGAGAAAGGTAGTTCAAAATAGGTTCTAGGACTCATTAGACATCTTGCGACTTGCGGGAGCTTTCTCTACTGCGCGACGCTACCGAAGTCGCTCCATCAGACAACGCCACCAAACCCGCATTCACCGTAGAATTCAACGCCAACAGCTTCCAACTAGGCGAAGGATGAACAACACCAGGATGCCCCAACCCCATCTGCCGATAAGACCCCAAATACTCAGGAGCCTTCAGCGGCTGTCCCAAAGAGCCGACCTTCACATTCTCCAATTTATGATTCTTCGAGCCAATATTCCCTACCTGGCTCAAACCAGCGCCAGAGGCAAAGTTATACACCTTATCCCCACCCGATGTAGGATTACCCGACAGTCCAGCCCACAGCTCACCATTAGCCATACTCATAGCGCCAGCAAAACCAGCTTCCAAACTATTCTGCCCAAAACCACCGGGCTTAAAACCTAAGTAGTTCCCCGCAGAACCAGCAGCAGGCTTCGCCAAACCACCCAGCATATTACCCGTAGCACCAGTCTCCATCTGATTCAACAATTCACCAGCGTTAAATGGCTCAGGAGTAAGACCCATCAAAGATTGTCCTGTATACGACACGCCATTTACGGCGGCACCAGTAGCACCATTCACCGCAGCGTTAGCACCTACAGCCTTTAACCGTTGACCTACAGTAGGTTTCGCCGTTCCTGATGAAGACTTACCCACATTCACAGGACCGACAGCACGCAACTCACCTGAGGCACTCTTAGATCCGACCTGAGTGCCCTTTGAGGCAACCGCAGTCGCAGGAGCACCAGGAACCTTACCTACCTGAGCAGGACCAGCAGCTTTCAAACTTGAAGCCCCCTTCGACCCGGTGGCGATAACAGGAATAGCCTTCCCCTGACTCGACGACACCGTCACCGCCTGTACTGGAGCACCTGAACGTGCACCTGTAGAAGCGCCTTTTGTGCCAGCGGCAACCACTGGCACATTCTCCCACTTCACAGCAGTTGGAGATGCCGAAGTAACTTTCGACTCCACATTTGCAACACGCGCTGCATTACTCGAAGAGTTCACAAGGTTAGAGCCCTGTGGAACAAACCTGGTCTCTGCCGCAATCGCACGCTCACTTGTTTGAATCGCCGACGATGTAGAAGGAGAAAAGGTGCTACGCACTTTAGAAAAACCCTCCACAGCCTTAGGAGCAACCCATTTCTGAACACTGTAAGCGGCACCATAACCGGCAGCCGCTGTAAGACCTCCAGTAATACCACCCACGGTGGCTGCAAAGGCCACATCGCCAGTATCAACATACCCGCCGCTCTTCAAAGAAGCATTGGAGTTCAACGTTATACCGACTGCCATACTGCTGCCTGACACAGTCCCGGCTGCAATCGCCACACTTAAACCGGGAATAGGTATGGAAACAATGGAAACAACTATGCCAACTGCGATAAGAGCACGCGAGACTTCTTGACGGTTCCTGCTTAACCAGCCTTCAAAGCTTGTATCTTGTGCGAGCGCAACAGAGACCTCAGTTGTACCCCATGGATCCACCATATTCATGGGGCTAGAGCCCACGAAAGAATAGGGGTCTGCGAACCATGGCGAACCGGCCACTGGCGCTAGTGGATCAGTCGACAGGAAACGCTTCGAAACACCGTCAAACGTGCGGGCACCCATGACATCCAACCCGGCGATACGCACGCTGCCGGCGCCTGTAAAGGATACTCCCTCAGGTAATACTTGGCTGAACGGGTCGAAGCTCCTTATCCCAGGAATATGAGCTATACCCGCTGGATCCGGCACACCCCACGGATTTAACCCTTGCGGAACACCTACCTGAGAGAACCCGCCGTCGCAATCCGGTGCACTCACAGCTCCCACGCCCAAAACCTGTGGGGTATCAGAGAGTGAATCCCACAGTACAGGCATTGAGATGCTATCTACACCAGTAACCTGAGCCAGTTCACCCGTGGCATCCGTGACAAGACGTACCCGGGACGCCACGCCGCGTACACCCAGAGCCTCCGTATGGAAGGCATCAGAATTTGACGTAGTCGTAACCGAGGAAAGACCGCCCCAGACGCCCCACTCGTACTCGCGAGCTGTACGAGTACCCTGGTTTGAAGCGGTATACTCACGCACGCGGTACCCTGCCGCATCATAGGTATAAGTTGTGGTTACGCGGTTAATAACTTCATGATGAAGCCCCACAAACTCTGGGGCTATAGCAGCTGCGTACTCCAAGGTCTCGATCTGAACTAGTTGATTGAGGACGTTATATTCAAAGGAACGTTCACTCAGAACGGTACGTTTGTATTGCTCTGCATCATCTACACGGTAGAGTTTTTCGCTCACCATCAGGCCGTTCTCAAAGACCCATTCATATTCAAGATCGCCCTCACGAGCACCGATCAATTGACCGGCGGCATCATAGGAGTACATCACTAGTGAGTTGTTTGTCTGCACACCAGCTACACGCCCCTGGGCGTCACGGGTTATCTGGGTCTTCTTATTTATTCCCTGATTTTCAGCTTCGATGCCGCCTGCAAATTCGGAGGCTTCTTCAGCAACAAGATTTTTGCCGTATTCCGAGACTCGACCTGAAGCGTCAAACCGCCAGGTAGAAACAATATCCCCTACCTGGGCACGAACAAGCTGCCCCATCACATCATATGAATATGTGGAAACAACAGGCTTATCTTCACCGGTACTGTAGGTTTCGCGGCGAATCACATGACCCGCGCCGTCATACACCGCATGCGATGTACCGTATGGAGTTACTGTGGCAGTGCGGTTACCGTCGGCATCGTAGGAATATGTGAGAGTATATGCACCTGTAGAAACAAACGTATTGAGCGCCTGAACCTGATTCTCGACGTCCGTAGATTTGGACATCTTGTGCTCTGAATCTGGTGAGTGAGGGTCAATAACAGCGCTTCGGGAACGCTTAACGAGCTGCCCGGCGGAATCATACTCGTAGCGGTGCTCAACATAAGCTTCCTCCGGCGCACGACCGTCAAGAGCCTGAGCAGTGGCGTAATCACGTACCCACACAGTACGTCCCTTATTTTCACTGCCGTACTGTGCAATACGCACACCATCACAGAAAGCATACCGAAGCTCGCCGCCGTGTTTATAGTCGTACTCGTAGGTGCGCTCATGTACACCGTCGAAAGCGCGGGTTAAACGGCCAGCCGCATCATACCCATACTCAAAGGCGATACCCGCCGCGTTTATGGTGCGGGTCAGACGGTTCAAGGCATCGTATTCATAGCTTGCACTGCGAGCGCCCTTAGTCACCTTGATAACACGACCGGCGGCATCATAATCGATATATTCTGCGGAGCCATCCGGAACTTAAATTTCCAAAACTACTGCAGTATTCCGTTATCCACTGTTATCCCGATTACAACCCCGAATATGAATGCAAACCCGAGAAGAAAATATTCACAACCGTGAAATTAAAGATAATGCATGCATAGCCGATAATAGACAGCCATGCCGAGCGGGGGCCTGCCCAGCCACGAGTCGCGCGTGCATGCAGATACGCCGCATACACCACCCAGATCACGAAGGTCCACACCTCTTTGGTGTCCCAGCCCCAGTAGCGTCCCCACGCGTGATTCGCCCAAATCGCACCGGCGGCAAGCGTAAACGTCCACATCACAAACGCCAGCGCGTTCATGCGGAACGCAAAATTCTCTAGAGCCTGGGCGCTCGGAACCAAGCGCATAAACGCCCATCCGCCCGACTTCCCGTTCAGGATGCGCTGCTCGCGCCTAGTCTGCACCAGCTGCAGTACCGCCATCGCGAAGGTAATCGTGAACACCCCGGATGCTAACACCGCAATCGATACGTGAATTACCAGCCAATAGCTTTGCAGCGCAGGCTTCAAATGCCCCACCGGCGTGGGGAAACCAATTGTGGCGGCGCACAGCATAATGAGCACAAGCCCAGACACCAGCGTGCCCACGAAGCGCACATCGCGGAATATGAGGGTTATCAGAAACACCGCAGACACCATGAGCGCGCCTGTGGTGCAGAACTCGTACATGTTCCCCCAGGGCACACGCTGCGCTGCGATACCGCGCATTATAACGGCGGCGGTGTGCACAAGAGCGGCAAGCACCATCACAACCACGGCGATGCGCGCGGCGGGGCGGCGAACGCCCGTGTACAGCATCGCGGAATCGGCAACCTCACCTTCGAGAGCCCGTGCGGCAGCACCCTTGTACCCCATGCCGCGTTCGCCGGTGCCCTGTTCGGTACCGCCCGTGCGAACCGTATCCGCAGCGGTATTCGCCGTCGCGGATGCGCCAGAAACAGCGCCCGCACCAACCTTTATCTTCGCCTTGACGGTGGGTTTCTGTGCGGTACCCTCAGACCGCCCTTCCAGACGCCGTGTCACGCGCGAGTTTGCCACCACATCGGAGGTGAACGCAATAAAAACGACGGTGTAAATCAGCGCCGCAATGTACATAAATAGTTCGCTGGAGCGCGCTAATGAGTCGTTCAGCATCGGCTACTTACCCTCGTTTTCATCATGGTTATCATCATCAAATTCTAGCCCCCAAGCGGCGGCGAAAGCATCGGTGAGGCGTTCGGCCTCGTTCGCAAGGCGCGGATCTTCCCCGCGTGCCAGCAGACCGTATTCGACCACGAGCACGCCATCGGCGGTGTGGGCACGCACCCATACGCGGCGGCGCGCCACGAAAAGCGAGACGATAAGCCCGGCGAACGCGACCACAAAGGAGTACAGAACAATATTCTGCCCGGGGTCATGGCGCACATCCAGACCGACATAGCGTTTATACCCCAAAAACTCGATCTTTCCCTTGTTATCGGGCAGCACGGCTTCGGGGTTCTGCGCGCTCAGTACAATGCCGTTGCCCTGTGCCATGGAGTTCAGCTCTTGCAGTTTAGAGGTATCGAGCACGTAAACATTCTGCGGCTGCCCCGAGTTGAGCCCCAGATCGCCCGAATAGGACTGGAAAATCAGCATGGGGTTTGCGGGGGCGGAATCTACCGAGTGGGGTACGGTAGTGCCGCGCGCATAGTCGCCGGTAGGCAGGAACATGCCCACAAAACCTAGCTGACTGGGCTTGGCGTCCGGAACCTTGAGCACCACCGATGAGGTGTATTTACCGTCCGTAGTAATGCCCACCACGGTGCCCTCATAGGCGACTTTACCTTCGCCGTCCGTCACTCGCACCACGGGCGCATAGCCGTTGCCCGAGAGGAAAATACTGGTACCGCCAATATCGACCGGTTCGTTCACCTTGAGGGTCTTCTGCTCGGTGCCGCCCTGCGGGTCATGCACCGTCAGCTCCGCCTTGTAGTCAAGATCTTGCCCGTAGGTGTGGCTGTCTTGCTGACGGTCGTAGCGCACCTGAAAATTATTGAGCGTCACCGCATACGGGGTAAGCCAGTCGGGGTTGTAATTCGTGCCGGGAGTAAACGAATCGTAGCCAATCAGCGAATTGACGAAAGTTTCATCCTGAACCAGAATTTTTTGTCCGCGGTACCCATAGAGCGAACCGAAGGCGACCCCTACCAGAATGCCAATCATCGCCACGTGGAAGAGAATATTGCCGATTTCGCGCAGATACCCGCGTTCAGCACCGACCGAGTAATGGTCGTTCTCTTCGTCCCGAATTTCAACTCGGTAGTGGCTCTTTTTCAGGATGCGCGCCGCATCCTCAATCGCGCCCCTGGCGCTCAAGTTCAGCCCGGCATCCGCCACAGGAATCTCAAGCTGACGGTGCACCGGCATACGGGAAAGGTTTCTGGGGGTGCGTGCCGGGGGCTTACGCCAGTCTTTCGCGTGTTTGATGGCGCGCGGGGTTACGCATCCGATCAGCGAAATAAACAGCAGCAGATAGATGGCAGAGAACCACGCCGAGGAGAACACGTCGAAAAGCTGAATTTTATCGGCAAATTCGCCCCAGCCGGGATGGTTCTTAATGTAATCGGTAACCTTGGTAGGGTCTTGGACACGCTGGGGGAAAATCGAGCCAGGTACCGCCGCCACCGCCAGCAAAAGCAGAAGCATGAGCGCCGTGTTCATTTTGGTCAGCTGAGTCCAGCACCAGCGAAGCATGCCCACGAACCCGAGGGCTGGCGCATCCTTGCGCGCTGATTTACCGGTTTTCTTGGTCTTCTCGGATGCGTTCACGGCACGCCCGGCATCTGCGGTTTTGCCCGTCTTGCGGTTTGCGGTGTTTGTATCCTTTGCCTCTGTTGAAGTGTTTTCATCGTCGCTGTGTTCGGAAACCATGACAGCCCTCCTTTCTTAGATCGGTAGTTCGTAGGCGGGTAATGCCGCCTGTATCCATGACATCAGGTCGGTCCACAGCCCCGTCATGAGCAGTACCCCGATCAGGATGAGTACGGCACCGCCCACCCGCTGTATGCCCAGGCGATGTTTTCGCGCCCACGCCAGGGTGCTCACTCCCCTGCCCATGCCCCATGCCACGAGCAGAAAGGGAACGCCCAGACCCAGACAGTATGCGAGAGTCAGAATGACTGCTTTGCCGGTGCCGGAACCGCCCGTATATACGAGGGTCTGCACGGCCGCGAAGGTCGGCCCGATGCAGGGTGCCCATCCCAACCCGAAGGTTATGCCCAGAATCGGTGCGCCCCACAGCCCGGCAACCGGGCGGCGATGCAGGCGTTTATCGGTCTGAAAGATCGAGAGCCCGCCCAGAAATACGACTCCCATAAGCACAACCAGCGCGCCCAGAATCATCGTGACCCAGGACTGCCCCTTGAGCCAGGGTGCGGCGCCGAGCTGGGCGAGGACAACCGAGAGAAGCACGAAAATAGCGGAGAATCCCGCGATAAACAGGGCAACTCCGGCGAGTAACCGCCAGGTGGCTTTGCGGCGAGTTACAGCATACTCATTCGGTGTCTGAGCTTTACTCTCTGCTGTTATAGGCGCAGAAGCGCTGTGATTGTCTACTACATCCTGTGTTTGAGGTGCCGTTGGCGCTACGTGCCGCGCCGCCGCCGGGTTCACGAGGGCGAAAGTTTTCGCATCCACGGGCTCCGCCGCATGCCCTTCAGCTTGTGATGCACCCGTTGCCGGTATATTCGCTCCGGTCAGCCCCGCAACATATCCTAAATACCCCGGAACCAGCGGCAGCACGCACGGGGAAGCAAAAGAAATAAACCCCGCGAGCGCGGCAAGCGGTATCGACAGCCACAGCGAGCCGTCTAGCACGGTCGAGCTGATGCTCGCCACGGGGAAAGCACCGACCCCGGCGATAGCGATGAGCGGCTGAACGGGCGTGTGCGGCACGCTAGGCACCCTTCGTCACGGTCTCGACGAGGGTTTTCAGGATGGACGGGTTAGCCTGCCCCAGCACGCGGGATGCCACGCGCCCCTTCTCGTCCAGGATCACGGTGGTGGGCACTGCCTGAGCGGGTACGTATTTGCTGAGCGAGAGAAGAACCTTGCCCGTAACGTCTTTGAAGGAGGGGTAGGTGACGTTGAAGCTGCGCTCGAAGGCTTCCGCGGTGTTCTTCTCGTCACGCACGTTCACGCCGTAAAAGGCGATTTTATCTTTGAATTCTTCGGAGAGTTTTTGCAGGTCGGGTGCTTCGGCGCGGCAGGGGGCACATCCGGCGTACCAGAAGTTCAGCAGTACCGGTTTACCACGTAGGGATTCGGCGGTTACGGTTTTTCCATCGAAGAGTTCGCCGGTGAAGGCGACAGGGTCACCGCGTTCGGCTTCCTGATATTCGGTGACGGAGCCATCGCCCGCGATATAGCCTTTGTTATCGCCCGAATTTGCCTGTTTCGCTAGGGAATCATCGCTGGATGAGCACGCCGAGAGGAGCACGGCACCGGCAGCGGTGGCGCAAATACCCGCGCCTGTGTGCAGAAGCGCGCGGCGAGTGAGTGGGGTATTCGGCGTCGTGGGTTTTGGCATAGGGTTCATGCTTTCCTTCCGTGCCAGCTGGTGGCGGCATCGGTGTGTGCGAAGGCCTGCGTTCTTAAACTATAGGAGACTAGCTTCCGGGAAGCTGAATCACGCCGCCGTACAGGGGCGAGGCGGGTTCGGAGTATCCGCTCACCTGCGGCATTTCATGGTCAAAATCCGTGCTCTTAAAGTCGAGGGAGGTGATCGAGGCAAGGTTACACTGGCGTGTGCGCGGGTCATGCTGTAGCAAGCGGCCTTCTAACCCCAGGCGGGTGACCCAGATGGGCAACTGGTGCGAGACAATAATCGCCTGTGCGCCTTCGCCACCTTTGTCGTAGGCGGTGCGTGCCGCATCCTGAATAGCGGATGCCATGCGTTTTACCTGGTCAAGGTACGGTTCCCCCCAGGATGGGCGCAGAGGGTTGTAGAGTTTGCCCCAGTGTTTACGATTGCGCAGAAGGCCCTGCCTGGTGACATGCTCGCCCTCAAAATAGTTATCGGCCTCGATAACCCGCTGATCTGCATGTGCCTCCAGACCCAGCAACTCGGTGATTGGCGCGGCAGATTCGCGGGTGCGCAGCAAGGGTGAGCATACCAGATGCACAATCTTGGCACCGTCCTGCGCGCGCTGAGCAAATTCTTGGGCGCTCATGCGCACCATCTGCTGCCCCTTCTCGGAGAGAGCGTAGTGCGGCAGACGGCCGTAGACAACACGTTCGGGGTTGTGAACTTCGCCGTGGCGCATCAGGTGAACCGTAACCGTGGGCTGAGTAGTCATTCTCTCAGTTTCTCAGACTTTCGGCGCTACCCCAAAATATATTGCGAAGTGTCCGGTTAGCGGGCAAGTTTCTTGTCGAGAATCTTACGCATGCGTTTGGGGTTAATACGCCAAAAATCCTTCGCTTCACCGTCGATGCGCAGCACCGGAATTTCGGTCTCGTGGCGTTTGAGCAGATCCGGGTTATTGGTAATATCGAGCTCGGTATAGTCCAGACCGTACTCGGCGCAGATTTCGCTCACGGTTAGGCGCGCATCCTCGCAGAGATGGCATCCGGGACGGGTCAGAAGTTCAATGACAGGTTCAGGCATAGTTCCCAGTGTATACCCGTGCAGCTTCTTGAGGTTCTGCCGCGCTGGCTTGTGTGCCCACGTCTGCACGCGATATATGTCTGATAGTTTGTTCCCCTGTGCTCTATAATTCTTGTTCGCACATATGCTCGGTCGGGAATATATACAGGTCACAGCACCACATCTAGGTTCACGCACTGGTGCGCCAGAGGCAAAACGCCCCGCATCCTTGCGGTTGAACCTGCTGGATGCGGGGCGCAGAAGCCTTAATTACTTCTTATTGCGGCGCTGGTGGCGAGTCTTGCGAAGCAGTTTACGGTGCTTCTTCTTGGACATACGCTTGCGGCGCTTCTTAATAACGGAACCCATAGGATTTCCTCACTTTTCTAGACCCGGCCAAACCAAACCGGTTTGGTAGCTACCCGGGTATGTTTATACCGGTATAAACGCTCTAAAAGGCATTTTAGGCACAGCAGTGCCCAGGCGTTTTGAGAACGCTACCTTCCTAGGGTACAAGGTAATAGCCTATTTTCACCATTTGAAGGGCAGAAAACCTTCGATTTTGCGAGCTTTCTCTCGCCCCCGATGTCTTTTCCACCGCAGCGGATATACATGAGGCGGCGAGAACCACGGGTTGCATACTCCCGAGTTCCCGCCGCCCCAGATGGTGGCGTGATAGCGCTAGTGGCGCCTCTTGCGGTTCTTCTTCCCCTTCGAGAGGGCACTGGCACCCTTAGAAGTACCGTTCTGAGCCGGTTTTTTAGCCTCGTTTGCGGATCCCTGCGTCTTAGCCTGCTTCTTCTGAGCAGCAGCCGCTTCCGCCGCATGCGCACGCTCGACAGCTCCCAGGACGTCGAAGCCCTCAAAAGGATTCGGAGCACCGTTAGCGTCTACCGCAGTCAGAGCCTTCTTATTAGCGGATGCAGACTTCGAGGCACTACCTGCTACGGGCGCAGGCTTTTTCGTCTCGGGTTTCTTCGAAGCCGGTTTTGCCGATGCCTGGGCAATCTCCGAAGGTGACGGGGCGGGTTTTACCGGTGTTTTCTCGGTATCTGCCTGAGCCTTCTGCTTGGGTTGAGATTCCACAGGCTTATTCTTAGTTTCGTTCACCGCAGGAGCAACCGGAGTCGAATCGACACCGCTCAGATTAGCCGTTTCCGGGCGGGCAACCGCTGGAACGGGCTGCGGTATGGCTGCAGCCGCAACCGAAACATTCTTCGCCGGAGCCTGAGAATCTGAATCCTTGCGATTGGGGCGTTTAACCGCCACGGGCTCAGCGGTCGGGGTCGGCACCGAATCGGGTGAAGGCTCGTCTAAAGTAATCGCGCTCTGCAACTCAGAACGTATCTCTTCCGGAGTTTCCTCCAACTCGACATTCGCCGCCGCCCTCTGAACGGGCGCATCCGAAGGTTCTGCCTTCACAGAGTCAGAGGAATCCGTCTGAGGGGTCTCTGTGGCGGGTTTCTCGCGCTTCGCCGAATCTACGCTCTGTGCAGGGGCGGATGCGGGCTTTTCCGCAGGCTTAGCAGTCTTCGAATCTGTCTTATCCGAAGGTGCTGCCTTTGGCGCGGGCTCGGCGCTCTTAGAAGTTGCATCACTCGATGGCTTCGAGGGTTTCGACGCCTCAGCAGGCTTGGGAGCCTCTGCCGCCTTCGCCGGTGATGGCTCCGCCGCTGGTTTCTTCGGTTCTGTGGAGGCTTCCCGCTCTTGCTCAACCGCCGAAGACTTGGAGGCCTCGGCGGAGGCAGCGGCAGGGGCATCCTCAGGCGATGAAGCAGAAGCGGACTTTGGCTCTACCTTGGGAGGTTCTGCCGCAAATTTCGCGTTGTCTGCGGCTTTTTGTTCGGCCGCCTCCTGCGCCTCAACCAGCTTGACCGCCTGGGTATGCGGCAAATCAAGACCGAAGTAATGGCGAACGCGGCGAATCAGGCTGATGCGCTCGCTCGCGGGCTTCTCCGCTTTCTCTGATTTTTCGGACTTGCGCGGCGAGAACTGCGCGGGTCGCACGGGCGGCACGTTTCGGCGCAGGGGCGCACGAATAACATCGTCCTCCCCCTCAGCTTCGGTCTGGGTTGAGGTTCCGCTCTCGGCCTGCTGTCCCATGGTGCGCCACGGAATAAGGCCGGTCGCCACAAGCTCTTCGGCGGAGATTTTACCCACCGGAGCCTTCTCGACATAGACTTCCCGAACGGGTTCTTGTTCGTCGGGTGTCTCTTCAGCGTCTTTATCCTCGGTGCTTTCGGTCGAGTCTTCGTGAGAGGCAGAGTCGTCCTGTGATTTGCCCTGTGCCTCTTCCGAAGACTTGGATTTTTCGGATCCGTCAGCAGACTTGTCGGGAGCCTTTTCTGCCGTTATCTCTTCAGCAGACTCTTTGTCCTGTGCATCGTCAGATGCAGACTCACCGGGTTCGTCAACCGGCAGAACGTCATCCTCAAATTCGGGCTGCACGCTCTCAAGCTGGGGTTCGTGTGCCGCGGTTTCCTCAAGGGGATCGATCGGAGACTCGTGGGTGCTCTCGGCGGTTTCCTGCGGCTCGGGAATGTCAGCCGTGGGAGTATCACCCGTGTTCTCGGCGGATGCGGTTTCTTCTGCCTCATCTTCCTCGAAGCCCACGGCCACCGGGGTCGGCACGCGCATACGCCCTTGACGGCGGCGTGAAACGGTGGTTCCCTCACGAATAATTTTTGGAAGCTGCGCGGCCGGAGATTTCTCCTGCTCAGCCTTATATTCTGATTCGGGAATATTCTCGTCGGTATCCTGCTCCGGTTCCGCTTCCTCATGTTCTTCCACGTCAGCGTCGGATTCGGGCTCTTCGGAAGAATCAGTGCTTTCCTCGGAGTATTCCTCCTCTTGGAACTCCTCGTCATCCTCAGAGGGGTCACCAGGCATACCGTTCGGGGTATTTGCTGCCTGATCCAGTTCTATGCCAGCTTCGGAGTATAGCTCTTGCAGCTGGTGGGCAATCAGTTCACGCGCGGTGCGGGCATCGCCGTCCTTGACAGCATCTACAATGGCACGGTTTTCCACCCGGATGCGCGTCATCGTGCTGCTCCACAGCGGCAAACGTCCCATAAGCGACAGCAGGGAATCGAAGGAAGACTGGCGGATCGCAACCAGCAAGCCCACGACCAGTTCGTTACCCGCCAAACGCACCAGCCGGTGGTGGAAGGTCAGAAGCTGATCAAGAAACTCACCAATACTCAGAGTATCGTCTTGGAGCGTCTCAAGGGCCTCATCAACCTCATCAAATGAGACCTTGTCGGGGTCAATATTAGATACCGCCCAGCTCTCAAGCAGGATGCGGGTCTGCAGCATATCGCGGGTTGGGTAACGCGATGTAGACATGTGCAGACGAATGGGTCCCGCGGCCGCAGCCGCCGGTTCCTCATAGAGATAAGGAATGATCTCTTTGCCGCGCCCAGAGTACAGGCGTATCAATTCCATATCTTCAAGGGTTTTGAGTGCATCTCGGGTTCGGGAACGCCCCACACCGATGGCGTGGGCAATCCGCTGATCGTCAGGAAGGCTTTGACCGAGCTGAATATTGCCTTCAAAAAGCTCGGTCTCAAGCCAGCGCAGAATCTTGCGATGAATAGCCAATGAGAACTCCGTTTATACGAGTTAGAGGTGGGATGCTATGAGAACCGTCGTGCACGCGTGCGGTCTATACCGCACAACACCACGAGACGTATGCTGTGAAATATCCATGTTACCGGCGCCTTCCGAAAACGCGTGAAAGCAGCCCGCGCGGGGGTTCTTTCGGGGTATCTGCAGTGCCGAATGCTGAGGTGTATTCCGTCTGTGTCTGGTACGGAAGTTCCTCGTTCTTACCAGATTTTTCGGATGCCGCGCTCTTCGTCTTGTCAGAGGCATCGGCTGCCTCTTCGTCCTCTTGAGGACGGGCACCCTGCACGGAACTCATTTCCGGGGTAACGACGGGCAGCACCGCCGTGAAGGTCACGGAATCTGATTTGACCGGCGCATTCTCGGCGAGTTTAGCTTCCACTGCCTTAGCCTCTTCGGACTGTGCCTGCGCCATATTCTGTGCAGCGGCAGGGGCGGCTTCCGCTGGGGTCTCAGCACCCGATTTTTGCGGTTCCTGAGCGGTTGACGATGACTCTTCCACCTGAGCCGCTGACTTTTTCTCGGGCTCCTGAGTTTTTGCTGCAGCACCTGTGGAGGCGGTACCTTCGGCGGACCTAACCGTTGCAGGTTTTGCCGGTTCCTTAGTCTCGGGCGAGCCAGCGTTCCCCTGACCTTTCTCGGTCTGCTTTTTCTGCGCAGTACCCTGTACCGCACGTTCCCCATTTTCCGTGCTCTTTTCGGCAGTGTCGATGCCGTAGCTCACGGTAGAAGATGTGCCGGGCTGGGTGGCGGTTTGTGCGTTGGTCGCAGTGGTTTCGGCGGGCTTATCCTCGGGTTTCTTCTCGGATGCAGCCGCCTGTATCGGGGATTCGGCGGGTTTCGCAGCCTGGG
>ERZ773045.410-NODE-410-length-21980-cov-4.713797_pt1 | contig 21980 bp, 15 predicted proteins | sample MGYA00580635_ERZ773045 | MGnify/ENA primary metagenome ERZ773045 (study PRJEB29015, sample SAMEA2738115) | human oral metagenome | biome: human oral; feature: human-associated habitat; material: saliva | place: China | collected 2261 ...
AAAATTTATTAACGAACAAACATAATAATATAAAAATATAATAAGGTATGAAGAATATTAAAGTAGTATTTGCAAATCAGAAAGGTGGAGTAGGTAAGAGCACACTATGTATGCTGTTTGCCAATTATTTAAGTTGGAAAGGCAAACCCGTGTGTATTATCGACACCGACTTACAGAAAACCATTTTAATGCAGCGTCAGAAAGACGTCCAAATATACGACGAAGAAGAGCCATACAGTGTGCAAAGCTTCGACGTAAGTGCTCCCGAGCTGATGCAACAACTAATGGAGTCGGCTTCAGAGGTAGAAGGTTACGTGCTATTCGACTCTCCTGGTAACGTAAGCGAGGACGGATTGGTGCCCCTTTTCACCAATGCCGACTACATTGTGTGCCCTTACGAATACGAAGACAAGACGTTAGACTCTACCGGAGTGTTCGTTCAGGTTATTAATGCCCTAAAAGATGTGAACCCAGAAATGCACGCTCAAATATTTTTTGTGCCAAACCGAATAGACCCCCGTATAGGAACATCGGACGAGCAACGTATGTGGAGCGACACCAACGACATATTTTCGCAGATTGGAAAGGTTACTCCTATGGTGAACAGTAGGGCTACACTGAAACGCATAAACACCTTCGAACTGCTTGCTACACAGCGAGAAGCAGTGAAGGGAGCATTCGAATATATGATAAAACGAATGAAGTAGACATGCAAAAACCCCCTTTTTGCAATGTAAAAAGTGGGTTTTTGCACGCCAAAAACCATACTTTTGCAACGCAAAAAGTAGGTTTTTAAAAACTAAAACATACAGCAAAAAAATAAAGCAACATACTATTATGGTAAAGAAAAAAACAAGAGTTATAATGCCAGGCGGTATTTCTGGATTAGTAAACAAGGTGCAAGGCATAGAGAAACCCACAGTTACACCCCCTGCCGAGCCCGAACCCGAAGAAGAAATAACCCCCGAACCCGAACCCATTCGCGAGCCTGTGCACCACGAACCCACCCTGCACACCAAGCCAGCGGCACCTGCCGACGAGAAAGACAGGTCGGCTCCGGCAGCTAAAAAGTTGCCAAAAGCAGAAGGAAAAGAGCTTGCGCGCGAATACACACTACAGCAAGGCGATACCACAGACAGCTGGCAGATGTTTTTAGACTTGGCTAAAGAATACAAGTTGCGCGATTCTAAGTTGGCAACAGTGTATATAGACTCCGATTTAAAAAGTGTTCTCGACCGTCTGAAGTCAGCCAACAGCATAAAAATGCCATCAACAGCGCTGCTCAGTTCCATAGTAGCTCGTTTCGTGTTCGACCACGAAAAGAACATAAAAGAAGCCATCTACGGCGACAGTTTGTTGTAGTAGAGTAGGGGAGAAGTGGCGTGTTGCCACCCATTGGCAGCCGCAAAAGTCCTATTTATCGTGCCCGCATATACGTATTCACCCACAAAAAGGGTGGCGGAAATGTGCGTGCGGTGGTGTGAATGCACGTATTCGGTAATGTGGATATGCGTGTGCGATGATGTGAATATACATATTTGATAATGTTAGGATACGGGCACGATGAATCGGTCCCCTACGTCTGGCGGAATGTTCGTTGCGCATTTCACGGATTGTTCGTTGGCATTTTGCGGAATGTTTTGTGTGTATTTCGTTGGTGTTCGCCACGTTATCGCAATCCGTCAGCAGCCGTAGGGGTCCGATTTATCGCGCCCGCATATACGTATACACCCACAAAATGACAAACGGAAATGCGTGTGCGGTGATGTGGAAATGTGTATTTAATAATGCAAATGCACGTATTCGGTAATGTGGATATGCGTGTGCGGTAATGCAAATGCACGTATTCGGTGAAATGAATATACGTATTCAATAATGTGAAAACACGTATTTGATAATGTGGATATGCGTGTGCGTTTTACCATAAACAGGCGTATCCCATAACTATCAGTCGCCCTTTCCCACCCAAGTACACAAGCCTACCGTATACCATTTCCTATTTTGCTGTCATTTCTATCACTCTTCTTCTGCTTTTAACCATCTGTGTATAAGCTAATTAAGCAAAGTGTTAAAAGTGACAGCAACTAAAAATTAAACTTAATTAGGGGTTTTGATGCTTTTCTCATGGTTACAGTTACACACACAACGCCCCCTATCCTTTCCCGTTTTCCTACATTCAAAATACCCATTTACAAAATAAAGTTGTATATTTGCCTTAAAATAACACATAACGCTGAGCGTCTGCAGGTATTGAACCTTACAGCGGATGTCAGGTTGTGGTGCAGGAAAATCGTTCCTCCAATGCTGTGATCAGCATCACAGGAGGGGAATGATGTCCTTAAAACTCAACTGACATCTCTTGCCTCATCACCTATCCCCACCACCCCATCCCGACATACTCTCTTAACACCTCACCCTATCTCAATCCCCACTGGCAGGTTATAGCAATATACCTAATGACACTACACGTGAAGAAACCTTCTTCTATCATAGTGCTATAATAATATTGGATGTTTTGGCATCCATACTTTCTCATGGAAAATGGAAAACTTACAAGCATTCACGAACAAGGTAATATGGGAAAAGAATTACTCATACCAGATGGTGTAGGGCCTAATCTAGAATTTGGAGGGACTCCTTACTATTATAAGACAAGAACTTATTTCTTTAAACCAATAAAATGATGAAGATGAAAAATATATCTTTTATTATTATAGGTGTTTTAATTATACTGGTTAGTATTGTTTACAATATGAAGGAGATAATTCCTTTGTACTCAAAGAATCTCCCATTCGGTTTAGTTGCTAATTATACAAATGAATATCCAATACATTTTGAGATAGACGATGCAGAGGGAGACCCAATAATAGAGCAAGGATTTATTTTTTCCCGTAGTTCAGGATTTGAAGCAAATGAGATTATAAAGTATGGTTATAACCATAATAGTATTATGGTGATATGTACCGACAAGTACAACAGAAAACATTATTTAGTCTCATTTAAGACAGGTCATAAAACTAAATCTGGCTATTCTGAGGTAAGTTTCAAAGAAATTAATGAAAGAAACTACATCTCTGAGAAAAATAATTATAAATGGATTTTTGTTCGTAAATTAAGAAACCATTAATTTTTAGTTCATACGGAGACGACCTATACATATGATAAGCAGCGTGAACGTCTGCAGGCGATGAACCTTACAGCGGATGGTCAGACTGTGATGGAGAACAGGAATCGTTATGATGCCGTGGATAATATCCTCGGTATCACGAATGCTGCCAACCCAACGTCGCTGACGAAACTCAACAAGGCGAAGCTGGGAGGAAGGAGTTCGCATACATATGAGTATGATGAGCTGAACCGCCTTATTCATGCAAGCGGTAAGGCAAAAAGTGCAAGTTACGACATGGTGATGTCGTTCGGACGGATGAGTGAACCGCTGACAAAGGTGCAGAAGGTGGACTCAACGACGACTGCGAAGTCTTATAACTTTGCTTATAAGTACGAGGACAGTAACCACCCGACGGCTCCAACACAGATTGGACACGATCATTACACCTACGATGCCAACGGCAATCCAACACTGGTAACGAACGATTCTACGAATACGACCCGTGAGATGTACTGGGATGAGGACAACCGCCTGATGGTCTTAAGCGATAACGGCAAGACGAGTCGTTACACTTACAACGCTGCCGGCGAACGCATCATGAAGAGTTACGGTACGATGGAGGGTGTGTATATCAATGGTGCACCACAGGGTATTACCTTCCATGAGACGGACAACTTCACGCTTTACCCTGCAAGTATCCTCTCAGTCAATAAGAATCGTTTTACAAAGCATTACTTCATTGGTGACAAACGAATCGCTTCAAGGATAGGAACGGGTCTGTTTAACAACGTCTATGGACGTAATGGCTCATACGTAACAGCTGGTCAGCAGGACTATGCAGAGCGTATGAATCAGATTCAGACACAGAAGGAAGCATACTATAAGAAGGTGGGTGTAGCCCCTGGTGTACCGACAGAGAAGGGCGCGTATGGTGATCCGGAGAACACGGGTGTTGGTTATAATGCCGTCCTCACAGAACTCGGCAACCATGATGTGCCACAAGGTTGGGTTCAGACTCCACGCCCCAACACCACACCGAATACTAACCCTGGTCCACCTGTAAGCTGGAATGACCCGAGTAACCCTGACGACCCACAGGCTGGTTATGGTTACATTGCCAACGACACTACGAAAGAGGAAACCTTCTTCTATCATAGTGACCACTTAGGCAGCACGTCTTACATCACAGATGACAAAGCCAACATCACTCAGTATGATGCTTACCTACCATACGGCGAACTGTTGGTTGACGAGCATAGTAGCAGTGAGGACCTACCGTATAAGTTCAATGGTAAACAGTTCGATGATGAGACTGGCCTGTACTATTATGGTGCAAGGTACATGAACCCGATAGCAAGTATTTGGTATGGGGTGGATCCTAAAAAAGAGTTATCTGATTTTTGGGGTTGTTATTTATATTGCAATGACAATCCTATCATTCTAATAGATAAATTTGGAGAAAAAACGGAAAAAAATAATCCAAAGAAAAAACCAATATATTATGTATATGAAAGTCGATGGCCAAATGTTTATAAAACACATAAGAAGTATTTGGGTAAGAAGACTATGAAAAATCTAACTTATGATTCTAATCCAAATAATCGAAGGGAAAGAAGGCAAGAATCGCTCAGAGGACATAGTGTGCTATCTGGATTTGATAGGGATGAATTTCCTTATGCAACTACAAAAGAAGGTGGAAAAGGGGCTGCGGTGAACTATGTTCCTTCCTCTGAAAATAGAAGTCATGGTGCTAATTTAGGTTCATTTATTAGAGTAAATAAATTAAAGTCTGGAGATAAGTTTTTAGTTGTTTTAGTTCCTGCCGATAATAAGAGACGGCCATCACCATATACAGTTCCTGCGACAAGAAACTATAGACAGCAAGAACCTGTAGACAATGTAATGGTGGGGGTTGCCCTTGGAAAAGTTTTCTCAGGATTATTAAATGTTTTTGAGAAAGTTGCACAACGCACTACCCTAATATTAATACCCCCACACAACTATTTATATGAATGATATTGATAACGGTAGAAATCCACAAATACGCTAATATAAACATATGAAAGAGCTTATCAAAGATTTAGAAAACTGTTTAATTGAAAGTAAAAACCCGATATTAAACAATATGGATCAAGAAAATGACAGGAAGTCGGAAAATAATATCTTAGAGGCATTCAAGACTGTAGGATTAAAATGCTGCCAAGAACTTATGGACTTGTATCTCTGGAAAACAGGATGCACTAAAGAATTAATATTTGATTTGAGCGAAGACGAAAATGAATGGAATCACTTTTTGCTTTGCTCATATGGTAACTATGCGTCTTACGAAGTTTCCAAAGACATTATGTTCCAAAACAAGAGCTATAATGCTGTCTATGCAGGAGACCACTATATGTATCCTTTTATGTATTGTGGCGTTTATGAAGATCCGATACTCATAGACCTTAATCCTTGTAGGGAGACATACAAAGCTATGTTCTATTATAGTCCTGAAGTAACTTTGTCGGAAAATCCTATTATGATTTATGACTCTATTGAAAGCTGGCTAAAAACAATTATTCAATGTTATAAACAACGGATTTATCATATAGATAGAAATGGATTTTTGCAGTATGACAGAGACCGTGAACCCAAACTCTCACGAGAGATGAATCCCAAATCTGTGTTTTGGAAATTATTTGATTAATATCATTAAAAAGAAAGGATAAATGATATATTTAGTTTCAATGCTGATGCAGCATAATACTTAGATTAATATTCTCCAAAATATTCGTCTTTTTGACAACTTATAATGTGGGCACAATCTCTCTATCTTCGTATATAGTCACATTATCTCTAATTTTTTCGGCCAATATAGCAAATTCTTCAAAACTATAACACTCTTCTTCTTTCCTCAAAAGAAAACTTCGCGAGTAATCCACAAAACTATTGTAAAAAACCACACTAATGATTTTTACCCCATTTACATTATATATAGAATAATCCCAATCTTTCTTTTGCACTAACTTCTTCATCTTAAAATCTCTTTAACACTGTAATCAATATCTTTTATCATACCTTCCGTTTTAATAATAGCTTCTGTTGGTAAGGCAGTATTTCCAGACACTTGCAGCATATATTTAACATCGAACTATCTCTGGAAATCTTCTATTTCATTTATCAAAGTGCTATAGCATCTCAACTGAGTAAATTCTTTTTTTTGTTTTATCCTTTCATAGAGATTACTATAATCAAAAACCAAATAGCGATCTATATATAATTTTATTTTACATAGATAAATGAAGTATAGTATCCTACAAACATTTTTTCTGTTTACTTCAACATCATTAATTATTTTATTTATTCTGTCAAGGCTTACTTCATTATCCACTAACATTGCATGCAGAGCCCATACAATATTTGAACAATCAATCACCTCGGCATTACTATCATAATGCTTTGCTACTATAATATTTATCAGATTTCCGTCAAAAACAGATTTTTTGACAATATTATATTCTTTTGAACACCTCGTGTAGTTCAATGATTTGATTATTTCATCTTCTCTTTTCATTGGATAATTATTTGAGTTGTGTATATATTCGTATTTTTTACTTTTATGGGTTCTATAATTGCCTCTGAGAAACCTCCTAAAGTCTTGCCTCCAGGAATCCATAGCAATTCATCAGCCCCTATTTCATTACCTGATGGTATTCTTAATTTAGAGTGTGTGTTAATTTTAATATCAACTCTAATCAATTTATCACCTTGATGTAATTTTGAAGACCATGAACCTTCTGGAATACCCAATTCGTTTTCAATCTGTGAAATGTTTTTACCCGTTCTTTGTAAAAGTTTGTCCATCTCTATTTTGGGCATTATAAATAATCCATCATCTCTTCCTATTTGTCCATAAGTATTAACAGATTTCTCAAACGAAAGACAAGAAACCTCTCCTTCAAACTTAGCCAAATGCTCTTTTATATAACGTGTCTTTAAATAGGTTTCAGGTGCTGGACGTTCCCCCTTCCTGATACTTAAAATATCCTGTTTGGTTTTACCATTGATAAAAATATCATCAGGTGCTCCCCATTTATCATTTGGAAGATTTTTAGCGTCTGCAAAAGCTATAAAACTTTTTTCTTGTTTTATTACATTCTGCCTTACCTCTGCAGAGAGTTCTGCCCAATCATTGGAGTTCTTCAACTTAGTTATTGCTATTCGATAATCTAAATATTTAGATACTAATTGGTTTTTAAAACTTTGATTCAACGATTCTGGCAACTCTTTGACAAACTTATAGCCACCTTGTCCTAGGTTCTTTAAACCGATAAGCCCCATAGCAGCGTTGTAAATCTCCACCACCTCTTTCACTCTAGGGCTACTAATCATCTGTGTGTTAATCGCAATATTCCCAACGGCTCCTGCAACTTCAGCCATTGCCCAAAGTCTACGGGCCCAATGGACTTTTGTAGCTAACGCTGTTCCTCCACTTAGAGCAATTGTAGCAATATCAACTGCTAGTAAAGAGTTTTTTTCTACTTTGTCGTTAAACAGCTTATCATTATAATACTGTAAAAAAACAGCTGGTACAATATAATATGTTGAGTCTTTGAGCTGTCCCCCTAAAGCTTCTCCTATTAAATCAATTTCTAAATCTTTAGGCAAAAGTAAAATAGGTGAAAAGGGTAATAATTTTGTAACAATTTCATCCTGTTGGTTAGAAGTAATTATGTTTCTTACATAACTTATATGCTCAGTCCTACGTTTAATATCAACCTTACCTTCATCTGTTAATTCCCCTTTATACACATATTGTGTATATCCAGCCATTGTCTCTGATAGTCGAATTGGCTCCAAATTTAGAACTAGTACAGAACTCTGTGACTCGATTCTTGAACTATAAAATTTTGGTGTTTCCAAATACATTGATACTAATATGTCTATGAATCGAGTGTAATTCCGTCCCTCCCAAGGAAGAATTCTCACATCATCCATTCCAGCTATCAATTTTTTTAGCAAAGACGCTTCATTCTCTTCTAATTTTACAAAAAAGGTTGAATAATCTTGTCCTTTTATGCAAGAGAGAAGACGTAAGATAGATCTTTCTGAAGGTTCTTTTATATTTTTTGATGAAACAATTATTTCTATTAAGTCGATTATTCTATTGTATGGCAAAGTCCTCAGGGAAGTAATACAAACAGAATCTATGACTTCATTAACAATCTTTATATCTGTTTTATTACTAAGTGAGGAAAGAGATATGCTATCACTCTTTAACTTCTCATCCGGACAAAGTTTAACTTGTTTCCCCATATACGCACTACGGCATGAGACATCTGCATTCCAAAGTATTTCTGTTTTCCATTCACTTTGATTGAGAAGATGTACTTCTCCTGTTATAGGATTGGATGTACAAGTAGCTGTCGCATACGCATAAACACAACCATCACCCTGATATTTATAGATTATAACTTCACTTGGTTCTGATGTTGTATTATAAAATATTTTGATATTTTTCGCTTTGCTATCTCCTGCTTTAACCCCATTCTGATTAACATAGTCTTTTACATTATTATTCCATGAATAATTATCTATTAGCTTTCCATCCCCACCATAGAGTACATATCCCCAAATACGGTTAGAACCAATATGAATGATTTTCACAATAGTCCCGTCACGAACAGGAGTATTTACACGATAGATGAGTTGTCCAGATGGACTTATTCCCAAATTGCTACCAGAGACCATTGCAACCTTTTCTGTCAAGTTGACTTTTTCACTCTTGTCAAACATGGTAAATACTGCAGGATTGGCCATGACATTCCACTGGAAAGCAGCAAGGTCGGTTTCCGTTTCTGTGTAATCAAGCAAATTGTTTGTTGTTCCCTGCGTACCTTTCCCATATTCAGCATCAAAAGTATGCTGCAAGGTAAATATACCATGTCCTAATTCATGGGCAATGGTATGAACTATTTCTTCTGTATTAGGGCTATTACCTGCGAAGATATACCCGAATCTGCTCTTGCGAGGCATTTCACCCAGTAAATCGCCTTTTTGCCCCTCAAGCCCCGTAGCACCATTCAGCACAAATAAATAGACACCATCCAATGTTCCTGCTGCTTGCTGGTAAGTCTTTTGCAGATTAAGCATCTCGGTACTTTCTTTAAGTTCCTTATCATAGCCCCAAAAAGACTTGCCGACCGTACTCAGCAGTCCATCCTTTTCACTTTCTACTTCCCAGTCATAATTGCCGCGCATGCTTTCATCCACATTCACGGTGAACTGCACGCCAACAGGATTATAGATGGTATTGAGTTGCTGTTCAATAGCTGATTTATCTAACTTAACTTCGTTTATCGGAACAAGAGTTACCTTATGCTGCTGTTTCGTATAGCTCACCACACGGAGTTTGCCGATGACCACTCCTTCGTAGACGGCAAAAACATCATAACTTGCACCAGACGATACGGAACGCAGGCTAATCGTCCATGTCTGTTCTGCCTCATTAAGCTTTGCCGGCAGTGCAGCAGTATTGGGTTCAGAGGCAAAGTGAACCTTTTTCAAGTCAATATTCCTCAAGCCATCATACTTTGCCGTAACAACATCGTTCTCTCCTGTTGGAACAAGTTTCCAAGGAGCAATATAACCCTTTGCAAATGGCTTGTAAAAGTGGTCTACCTTGACACTTTTCTTGTACCACTTCTCCTGACCATCATCAAAGGCATATTTCCCCTCTCCGGGCTTAAAGTGTATATAGCCATACTTGCTTGACAGAGATTCCGTATTGAAATCACCAACACGATCCACACGTTCACAATTAAGTTCTATCTTTTCATCCTTTCTCCCCGTTTCGACATCATTGCCTGTCCCTTCGGTATTTTGTTCTGACGGGCTAATCTGATAGGTATTTCCCTTGTTGTCAGTAACGAGCATAGGAAAAATACTATCATACGAAGCATTTTCCGGCACATCTATCTTGATAGTCTGTGGATTACCCTCAGCATCGGTTGTTTCTAATTCTCCTGTCTTGGGATTGTATACAAATTGTGGTATATCGGGGAGCGTAAAGTCCAGTTTATGTTCACGAATACGGATAGTAGCAGGTTTTATATCCTTACCGCCATCATCAACATAATCAAGGTTAGCTATCTTCCCCTTCTTCTCATCGTAGGACGCTTCTACCGTACCGTCTATCTGGAAGTTATCCACATTGATGCGTAGACGGTCGAAACGAAGTGCAACGGGAGCATCGATAATGGTTTTCAGTCGGGTCTTGCCACGTCCAGAATACCAGCCGTCTCCTAAGGGGACAACTTCGGTAATGGTCATGGGATAATCACCGCCGATAGTAACGATGTCTCCGGCCTTTATCCGTAAGTTTGGCTCTTGTGACAGGTCTTTCCTCACTGGTTCCTTTCCACAGTCAGCCAGCAACTCTTCATTCTGTTTGCTGAGTGTAAACTCACTGACGCCAGAGAATACCGGACGGTCATCCGTACAAAGCGTCCCCACACGCCATTCGTATGTCCAACCTAATTTCAATTGGGACAGTGTAAGGTGTTCACCTGCTATCCGGGTTCTGCTCCATTCATAAGTATTGAACTTGGTCTTGGGGCGACATTCCACAATGTAGCCAGTGGTTCCTATAACTTTGTTCCATGAAAGGTCCACCTTGGCAAAACGGGGAAGGGCTCTCAAACCCGTCGGTGCCTGACAGTTGTCATTAAGATAGAACCAGTTGATTTCACTATAACCGCCGTTTTCAAACATACCCACTTCATCAACACCGTCACGGGCGATGGCCTGCACTTGCCATGCATAGCAACGGTTGGGGAAGAGAACGGGGTCAAGATGGGTATAGTTCAACGTCGTATTACGCGTACGAACACGATAGATCTCATTGCCGTAGGCAAAGGCGGACTGCGGAGCAGCTCCATTATTAGGAAGCTCTTTGAGCACAAACTCATACTCCGTGCCTGCAAGTCCCTGATGACGGGGCATCCATTGGAAACGAATATAGAGCGGCTCTGTGACTCCAATTTGGGCATCCTTTTCAGGAAAGTTGAGAATCGGAGGTTTCTTCACATCCAAATAGGAACGTCCCGTATGCCAATCAGAAAGCGTTCGTCCGGTATAATAGTCTACCACTTGCACGGAGAATTCCGTATATCCCGTGGGTAACTGACCGTTATGCAGCCTGCCGTTAATCTGTAGGTTCTGTGGTTGAAGATAGGGGGACAGGTCTATATTAGTCAGGCGGGTCGGGACATTTGCACTGAGTTCCAACATCGGGTAGTTGATTTCCTCACGGCTGGTGGCAAGAAAACCTGTACTCTTAATCCTGATGCGTAGTCTGGCAAAGAGCAGGGGTTGCTGTAGGTCGCGGTTGAGCAGATTGACGATCAGCCTGTCACGGCTCCCACTATAATAATCCGACAAGTAAGGACTTTGAGGAGACGGCCATTGAACGGTAGCATGGATTGGATAGTACTGGGCATACCCCTGCTGCTTTCCTGCCCAACAAAGGATGAGGAAAATCAATAAAACCTTAAAACGCCAATAGAAATGGATATATTGTCTGTTCATATGACCTGCTTTTATCATGAGTCCTATCAATTGTTATTTTCTTTTTTTCGTGATTCTAAGCGTGGATTTCTCGTTTCCAACAGACAGCTCCACTTTGAATACTCCTTCCGTATCGCCACGCAATTCATACTCAAAAGTCTGCTTTTGGATGTTTTTAATCTCCTTTTTATCCATTTCAACAGATGTCGGAGAGAGGAGCCTAAGAGTAAAGTCCCTTGGTTCTTTGAGTTCAACATATACTTTAAAATCCCCTGTAGTCGGATTAGGACTAATCAAAAACTGTTTGATCGCATCTCCTTTTCCATCGGGCAGAACTACTCCTCCTTCGCCAAGAACTTCTAATCTTTGGCTGACAACCGTAGAACAGTCACCCAAATATCCTGTGAGTGTCACTTCATAGATACCGGGTGTTGGAATGGTAAAGACAACGCCTTCGTTGGACTTGCTTGTAATAACAGCATTGTCGGGCAAGGACCATTCTAATTTGTCAGCCCTTATACGGCTGATGTTGACAGCATGGATAGGGGAACCGGCTGTGACTGATGACGGTATGGTTATATCCAAAGGCAGTTCTGTGTTACTGGCTTTGATTTCAACCTCAGATGTTGCCGTACAACCTTTCTCATTCGTAATAACAACTCGATAATGACCGGCTTTACTTACTATAAGTTCCTTGCCGGTTTCTGTTAGGGGTTGTCCGTCATGCAACCATTGATAGGTGACATTTTCTTCGCTCGGTATGGCTGTTATTTTACGTGATTGCTCATGGCAAAGTGTAAACCCGCTACTAAGTTTTACTGTCATCTTTTCCGGTTGTTCCAAGACAACACGATAATGAAGGGAACATCCGGCTTGGTCGCTGACGACAGCTACGTACTCTCCTGCTTTGAGATGTTCCCGATTAGGTGTAGATAGGGTATTGTCATCTTCCCAATGTATGGTATAAGGAGCCGTACCTCCTGACAGTTCAAGAGATATTGCACCATTGTCTGCACCGTAACAAGTCGGATTGGTAATCGTTGGTTTGATAGAAATGGCTTCAGGAGTTGTTACCTCGACATTCCCGGTAATGGAACAGCCGCGACTGTCTACAACTCTGACAAAAAAGCTGCCTGCTTCATTGATGGTGAGATTTGCTTCCGTTGCTCCTTCCTTGTTCCATTCATAAGTATAGGGAGCCGTACCACCGGTTACGGTTGTTGAAATAAGTCCTGCTCCTCCGCGACATGAAGGTGGGCGTGTTGTAAATGACAGTGACAACAAGTCCGGCTGTTTAAGTTCAAACACAGCTGACTCTACAGATATACCATTGCTGTCTGTAATTTTAACTTGATATTGTCCCGTTGAAAGATTATGGGCAACACTGTCTATCTGCAGCGGAAGTTGTTCTTTTGTACTTCCCGATATTTTATACCAAGTATACGTATAGGGGAGCTGTGCGGAAATAATAGGCTTACCTCCTTTTCCATGAGCAGTCAATTCTCCATCACTATCACCATGACAGCTGATAAAATGTGTCTCTTCAACCTCTACAGTTAAAAGAGGCGGTGCAGAAAGTGTTATCGCTAATTGTGCATGGCAGCCACAGGGAACCTGTTTGTCTTCATTCCCTAACAGGGCAAATCTCATGTCTTCAGCTATAGCTGTATATTCGCCACGAGGAATATTACGAAGGGTATAGATGTATTGGCTACCATCCGAATGCGAATCTGTTGGTGTAAAGACTTGACCATCGCTTTTCCGCACAAAATGTACTGTATATCCGGAAGCGGAAGGTGTACCGCCGGAAACAGCTATTTGAACAGCCCCATCGGAAGATTGATAGGCCAAAGGACTAGTTTTGCTCTTTTCTGTAATACTAACAGCCTCATTTGGCTCTGTAAGTATCACTTGGTGGATAAGTTCTTCTCCTGATGATGTCTTGGCAACACAACCATTGCTGTCCTGCACACGCAAAGTATAATTGCCAGCTGATAACCGTTTGAAACTTACATTGCCCGTATTGAATGTTTGTGTCTGCACAACAGAACCGCCGGCATCTGTAAGTGTAGCGGTGAAATTCCCTGTTCCACCAGATGCCGCCAATGCAATCTCTCCATCATGACCGGAAAAACAACTAACATTCTTTTGGGTGAAAGAATGAGTGATGGCTGGACGTTCTGCTATTATAGCCGTAAACTTATGTCGAGTATCACCTGTATAAGTATTATTGCCATTATAGCTCCCCTTAAAGGATATGGCATAAGTCCCAGAATTATATCCTCCAAGGTAAAAACTATTGTTACTATCTAAAGTTACATTACCAGCATTTCCGATAGACTGACCATTTATGAAACAACTCAAAACTTCTCCCGAAAGCAAAGGGCGATCTAATGTCATCTTAATTATTGCATCACCTGACTGGTGGCATCTTTCGAGGACAACTTCATGAGATAAAACAGTAGGAGATGATAAAGCAGCCTGTAAACTTATCACTTCACTAGACTTTACCGGATTGAATATTCGAAATAAAACAGGTCTTCCTTGAGCTGCAAGCTGCTGGAATGCACTTTCACTCATCAAATCTGTTCCACTAATTTTTAGAGAACCATTAGGTGAGGAATTAATAACTGAGGAAGGAACATTAATCCAAGTTTGGGCACCATCTGTAGAATATTGCCATTTGTATGCAGAATGTGGAAAACCGGCTGTATTTGTGATAAGGACCTTTTCCTTGCTAGGCAACAAGGTAGGCTGTGCACCAATAAAAAGTAATTCAGGATAGGCGATAAACTTATGAGTTGTAACATGAGAGCCTTTATGTGTAAGAGCCCCCCAATATAGATTTGACAAAGAAAACTCTGTCTGATTAGATGAACTTTTAAAAAAATCAATTGGCTTGTGATAATCCTCGTTAGAATTCCACCCAACTGTTCTTTTCTGGTAAAAATTCCTTATCCACAGATGATTAATAGGACCATCAGAAGCAGGTATTTCTATATGTCCTTGAACTCTCAAATAACTATCTCTCAGTTGATAGAATTCAAATTGTGGCATTGTTCTAGTAACATTATTACTAGTGGTATAGTAAAGTGTATTATAATAACGGAGTCCATCTCTGTTAAGGAAAAATTCCACATCATATTCAACGAGATATCTCTGTGCCATGCATTCTGAACAGATGAATAGCAAGAGGACATTTAGAACCTTTCTTGTCATATTTTAATTCCTTTTTTACATGTTATAGGGTGTATCCCCTTTGCTTTAACAACTAAGATATATTCATTCTCTTTTCCTTGTAAGATTTCTTTATCTACAAATTCTCCTAAAGCTGGTAGATTCTCTCTATAAAGGTATTTTGTCTTGGAATCGTCTAACTTATATAATGCTACGGACATCAAATCCTTATAGTGTATATCCCATTTGATAGCAATACCTTCTGGCAAGGCTTCCAAGTCGAATTTAACAGAATCATTATCCATCCCTTGCATCTTAGATTTCAATATTATAGGATTGGATAAGTGAGAACGTAACTGATTAGAGGTATAAGCAATCACCTGATAGAGATAACTTTTCCCTGATTCAATGTTATAATCTTCATACCTCATACTTATGGGACTCTCAACACGCCGAGCAACAAGACGAGTTCTGTCCTCCACGTCAGTACGTACCACAATAAATCCGGCAAGATAGGGATTTTCATCTTGGGTCCATTCAATAACATTCCTCCCGTCTTCTGCTTTCCATCCGACAATTACAGGTGTCGTTGGGGGAATAACATTTGGCTTAACAACCTCTATCGTCTCACTCAGGTCAGACTGGTTATATCGTTCATCAAGGGCTGTTAAAGCATAATAAACTTTATTATTTAGGTTGTCAAGGTTTATACTGTCCGTATAGGCTGTTTCACGGATGGCTAAATCCGTAATGGGAATCAGTTCCTCTCCCTTTGTTTGTCCGCGATATAGCCGATAACCATAAATATCAGCATCAGAATTGGGCTTCCATGACAAATGCACGGCACCGAGACTGTCTATTTGTGCAGATAAACCTTGTGGTATTCCCGGCGGCACACTGTCCACGGGCTGGATAAGTACCGGTAAAGAACGGGTAGAAGCACCTTGCTTGGCTTCTGCCTCAATTTTATAATAGATATGCCTTCCAATATTCGTTATATGATAATTCCGCTGCTGTGGATTGAGGTTGCCGATAAGAATGGTATAATCCTTGTCGTCAGTAGAATGAAGAACATTAAAGCCTTTGATTAACTCCTGTGATGCACCATCAAACTGCCAAGATATGTCTGCTCCACCATTCCTGTCAAATGAGGAACTTGTTATCATAGGTATAGCCTTCAAAGCAGGGTAAGCAATCCCGGAAACAATATCACTGTACGCTCCCTTACTGCCGAAAGGCGTTACGCCAACAACCCTATAATATATGATCTTCCCTTCAGGGATACTGTCCAAATAGGTAATCGGAGCATAAGGATTCTTATCCACATCTGCAATGCGTGTAACAGGTAGGTCTGAAATTGGCTTGAAAATCTTACCATCCTCGCTCTTTTCAATAAAATAAGAGGAATAAAGATAGGATAGCGTATTATAATCCCACGATAAAAAAGCCCCAGCTTCGCTAAAACGGGCAGACAATCCTATGGGACGAATTAGTTTAGCTGTATCACCGACAATGGTAAAAACAGACCCTTGCCCTATTTGACACTTTTTCTTAGGCACAAGAGGAGTAATACGGTACAAGTACCGTTCACCATTTTTTATATCCTTATCCTCCCATCCCCAGCCGATTTCCTTAGCCATTGGGAAACAGAGATCCGCAGCATAAAGGGAAAATAAATAGCGTTGCTGCCGCATTTCATCAAGGGAAATGGCCTTAGATATAGGATTATTACCCAAACTGACTTCAAAGTCTTCCCCAAAGACAGCCTGTGCAATGACTGCTCCCATCGGATATTGTGCTGCAATCCGTTTTAATGTATCTGTCGCTTCCGGTTTCAACTTTTCCGAAAGGACTTTCAACTCAGGTTTATCCAATACGACACCGGAACGTGATACTGTCAAACGCTCCAAACGAACACCATATTGATTAAGCAAGTCCCAACTTTTCGCATCACTTGGAATCCAACGCAAAAGAATACGGTCAGAATGTATTTCTGCACGGGCTCTGATATTGGATGTCGATTTCTGTTGTGCCATTCCAATAAGGGCGTAAGTACAGAGAACGAACAGAAAAAGAGTCTTCTTAATATAACGCATATTTATTTGTTCAAATTAAGTTGGTTGGTATAGATGAAGTCCACACTGCCTGTTACCGTTCCATCTGGCAATACGTAACTGATAGTTGTTTGATACTTGCCTTTTTTCAAAACAGGCAAAGAGCCCATGACAAAACGATTGTAAACCTGTGGGGCAACAGCATCCCTACTATTTATGATTGTATTCTGAAGGTCTCGATAGTCATTGTATGATACCAAAGAAGCATCAAATGTAAAGGGAAAGTGATATAAAGATAAGTTCACCGATTCTGAATGTAAAGCAGAAAGATAGTTCTGGCTTGGTGAGAAAGCTCTATAGGGAGGGACGCCGATTGGCTGTTCTTCCCTCTCGGAGAGATGAATATTTCCATAAGGGTATCCTTCATAAACAAGTGGCAAGACTGCACCTCTGAAATATTCTTCCTTGAGGTCGGAGCGAAGAGTGAGCAAAGGTTTGTATTGAGTCTTCTCCACACCGATGACTTCAGCTTCGTCGAAGGCTTCCTTACCTTGTACATTAGCCCCAAGCAACAGTGCAACACCTGCATCTATGGCAAGGTTATCACGGACCTTGACACTTCGCATCTTCTCTCTGAAAGTGGCATACTGACTGGTTGTAAAGCCATATTCCAGAATCGATTGTTCCATCTCATTGGAAATCTTTGCTATAGCTTTTTCGCCACCAATTTGTCCTGAGAAATCATCATTGTCTTTTATTTCCTTAATTCCAGAAGATTTTTTATTGTCGTTTGCCATATCCTTCTGTGCTGCGGAATACGACAAATCTAATATATATTCTGTCTGCCTTCTCAATTCCGGCAGGGTAAACTCTAAACGATTCTCTGCTTCGTTATATTTGAAATCTGTAGCTACACGTTCATTCTGTTTTGTTACAAAACTAAGCTTGTAGTCAAAACCTTTTTCAAATAGGTATTTTTGTCCAAACTGTAGTTGCACATAGCCTTTGGAGTATTCTTTGGGAAGGAAGTATCTCTGCCCTATCACAGGATAGGCATAGACAATATTCCGCATAGGAATGTCACTCGGCGCGCTACCTGTCGTAAAATGATTTATCTTTTCTTCAAAGGCTGGTTTTCCTGAGGTCAGTACCGGCTTCCAAACACCATTCTTCCATTCTTCGAAAATAATACGGACTTCTGCCGTCAAATCTGTATTAGGAGGAAGAATTTCTTTAGACTGGAAACGAACATCCGTCTTATCTTTTCCCCAAAGGAGCTTACCCGGTATGACATGTTCCTTTTTATCTTTGACTATGAATTCCTTGAGATTGATGCGGTAATAGGTCGTTTCTCCAGCATCAGTGGTCGCTTCGAAACTCTTTCCTATTGCAATGTTGAAAGTTGCCTGAGGAACGGAGAATACGCTGACTTCATTCTCTTTATCAGCAGGAGCCAAATCATTTATCATTGGTTCTTCTATCGGAGAACTCCCCGGTATTACAACATCGCATTCCTCACCGATGGAAAGTTTGAAACGCGCCTTACCCTTAATCAATCCGAGCACATTGAGATTCACTCCTAAATAGCCCTTAAAGAAGGTTGGATCAGGAAGTCCTGCCTGCAAAAGAGCCGCTGCACCGCCCTTGATTACCGGTACGCGGATACGGATAAGCCATAACTTTACCTTTACGCCCAATTCTCCTTGTAAATAGGCATAGGTTTGCCCCATGGCATACCAACCGTCCATACCGATAGTACCGGAACGGCCTCGACATTGTGCCTGCGCATAGTCCTTGAGCATCACATCAAAGCCCAAACCTGCATTGAAATTAGCATACATTATCAAGAACTGAATATCACCGGTCTTGACGGATAGTTCTGATCCGAATGCAAATCCCTTCCCCGTGCTTAGCGCATTTAGATTCCGCCCAAGACTCAACCTGTTTAGGTCTTGTCCTAATATATCGGCTACAGCCTGTGGGGGAGCCGGCATATCCGGAATACGGCTTCCTGCCATAAAATAAGAGCCTGTCTTTATGGCAAGAATATTTCCTACTGCCAACTGTACGCCAAGCCTGTTGGACGGGGTACCTAAATGCAAATACCATTCTTTGGGGTCTATATGCAGAACTCCCCAACCGGCCTGACCGCGTTCTCCCACACCACGAATGAATTCTGCAGGAGTATTGAGATAAACTTCAGAACTGGCATGCAGTACATGGTTTTGGAAATCCATCTGGATACATAATGTCCCTGATAGTCCCATATCCTTAATTGCTCCTGGAATAGATTTAATGGCCTTGGTTAACTGTACCCAGTCATTTTGCTTAAACTGTTCCGATAACTTAGCTGGGAACGTTTGCTGTTGTTTTTCGAGCTTGTCACTGACAGAGGTATTACCTCCGCCTCCTCCCCTGTTAGGGAATTCCCCATAACCATAGAATCCTGCAGATGCCAATCCACCTGCCTTTGAAAATATCATTTCAAAAGCAGCTTCGCCATAGGCGACCTTACTGATTTCAATAACAGTAGAAGCCTTGAATCCAAAGCCCATAGAGGCATCAGGGATATAGTTTGAACTGGTAAAGCGCCCACCTTCCGGACTTCTACCTTCAGCACGCACCCCTGATGTTAAAGCACCGCCTATTCCGTTAAGAGTCAGTGCTCCGATAATTGGTATGCCTGGATGGAAAGTTGCCATTCCATCAGCATACCAATAGCGGAAATCATCTTTTCGTCCGAAAGCAGCTCGAGCAGTAATGGAAATATCATGCTTTGACTTTATACTCGTATCTTTTTCTACCTTGCCATCAAAAGAAAACCCAAGAGTTACATCACCGGCGAACCCATTACCGTAAATCGCATCACCTCTATGCCAATTGAGATGCCCGTTCAGCGTTATAACACCTGCGATAACAGAATTTACAGCAATGGAACCTACCTCTAATTTATCAAACACCCAAGTTTGATTTTCATATTTTGCAAGGAGGTTTAATTCCGTTGCTCCGGAGAATAGGTTCTTTCCGAGATTAATTCCTGCCCCTATTGTTAATCTTACATGCTGTGTATCAGAGTGATTAAGTGCAAGTTTGTTTATAGATAAAGGAAAGTGTCCCAATTTTGCCTCTCCTTCATAACCGAAGTATTCAGCGGAAATGTAAGGAGCAACCGTTGTGAGTCTAAGACCGCGGAAACTAATCTTATCAAATTTTGTTTGTGATGTGGAGTCGCTGTTTCCCTCTTTTCCAAGAGTCATATATCCATGAAGTATTGCTTCTGGGATAAAACGATTTTCTACTAAGCGTAAAGTGACACTGGAATTCTTTTCGAGATGAGCCTTTGCCTTAAAAATGGAGAAATCAAGTGCTTCTTCATTTTTAACCCGCATCGTATATTCATTATTAGGTTGCAGGTATCCTTCATATCCCAAGGTAGTATTTTTACCCTTGAACGGTAAGCCTAGTCGCCCCGTGAATTCTGCGGCGACAAGTTCACCGGCCATAAGGTTCAGTCCAAAATGGTCAACAGAAAACCGCCAGCCGTCAGCACTGCCCTTATCAAGCGAGAGAATACTGTCGGCAGAGAAAAGCCCCGTTATACCATAATCATCGATTAACAATCCCTTAGCCGAGAAACTAGCTCGTGAAAAAGCCTCCGGTAATGTTACAGAGACATTTTCTGCATATATCCCTCTCCATAGCACCTGTTCATCGGGAAGATAATTTTGCTGGTATTCCTGTGGAAAACGTATCGTTTTGGCGTTCCGCTTACTACTGAAATCTAAAATGACGTTATTCAATGAGAATACGTAGTCTTTCAGTCCTTTGATTTCAAAACTTGGTAGGTCTAAAGACACAAGAAGGTCATTCCAACTTTCTATAACAGTATTAAAATGACCTACGACTTGATTTGATAAATTCCTATCCTTATTTATATTATTTGTAGCTGGTTTATAAGTACTGCCATTTGCAGTACCTTGTCCCCCGGCCCTGACTATGAGGGAGGTTGGAAAGTGGACTTCCGCGTCAATGGCTAAATTATGGAAACCATCACAGCCAATAGTCATGTAGGTGTCACTTTGAGAAATACCCCTTTCCTTACTTAGTCCATTACCCTTAAGGACAATCTTTGTTTTTCCACCATTGAAAGGTATCTCGACATCGTGCAGGAGCGAAAGCTTTAATTCTCCTGCCAGACCACCTGTATGTGTTCCTTTTATTCCTTCTGCCCCAAAGAAAAGTACCGTACGCCCGCCATTTGTTCCTTGTGGAATGACCGCCTTTGCGTAAACGCCAAGCTCTGTAGAAGAAGTCTGTAAGGCAAAACGACTGATGGCTATCGTTATCTCCATACCACCAATCGTTCGTTTCAAACCAAGAGGAAGGTTTATGGCTTCTGCATCGTTATAATTCAAATCCTCCACATAAGCATTACTCGCAGCAATGCGGGCAAACATATCATTGAGTTCGCTAATCTGTTGTACAGAATTACTTTTAGTCTGAGCATAAGATACATGTATGCTCAATAGTAGGATGCAAAGTAGAAAAGCGATTCGCCTATATTTGCTAATATTGAGTTTTGGAAGTCCCGTAATGGCGAGAGTTATTTTTTCCATGTGACAAATTCAAAAGATGTGAATCGTTCTTATTTATAGAAGTTTCGTTGAGATAAGGAGTTCTCGGATATCTATACTAAGTAGTGCAGCAATCTCTAGAAGCACTCCCAAAGGAGGCTGTACCTTGTTGGAATGTCATTTTGATATGGCATTTTCAGACTTTCCTATTTCTTCAGCAAGCCACTTGCCGGTCAGCTGCTTTTCAGCCAAGACAGCTTTAATTCTATTTATTACCTCCATAATTTGATTTTATAACTCTACAAGGTTATTAACTTTCGTTTGCAAAAGTAGTTGATTTTTAGCGACGCAGCAAACATTTTCTTCTTTATTTTTTATATACCCATCTTTTTCCTATTATTTCTTGACTATTCCCGCTAATTCCTTTACTCTTAAATCTTTAATAATGTTACTATAACTTAGCTGCTTGATAACAGTATTCATCATTAAAATTATCAAGCAATGGAATCAAACAGCAAT
>ERZ773045.413-NODE-413-length-21854-cov-26.406028_pt1 | contig 21854 bp, 19 predicted proteins | sample MGYA00580635_ERZ773045 | MGnify/ENA primary metagenome ERZ773045 (study PRJEB29015, sample SAMEA2738115) | human oral metagenome | biome: human oral; feature: human-associated habitat; material: saliva | place: China | collected 2261 ...
TATGCTGAGGGCAGTTCGGCAAAATCAGCGCCACACGGTCACCCGCCTGCACACCCGCAACGCGCAGACCCTCCGCAGCACGCTCAATCTGATCGCCCAACTCAGCGTAGGTCGTGGTCGCGCCGAAGAACTCCAGGGCGACCTTCTGCGGGACGCTACGCACCGCCTCGTCAATGAGGTGGCTCAGCGAAGTTTCAGGCAGCTCAATATCGCGGGCAGTCCACGAAGAATAATTCTTCAGCCAGGGGCGGTGCGCCAGGGGGTTCTCACCGGATTCGGTAGCGGGTGCGCCGAATACCGCGGCGCGCGCGGGGGCTGCGTCCCCCGTGTTCGTGTTCTTCTGAGCCTCAGTCATGATTTCGATTGTGCCCGCCGACAGCCCCTCGGCTCAACTTCCAGCGCCCTTCCAAGCCATCTTCACGGCAGGCTCCCAGCTAAGGGAGCCCGGCGCGGCCAGTTTCACGACACTCCCCCGGGTGCGCTCGGCGCAACTCTGGGATACTTAAACCATGAGTAAGCGACAGCAAGACATAACCGACGAGCAGTTCAAGCAGCTCCTTCGCGAAATTTCCAAGCGCTTCGCCATCGCCGGAGGAGTCGTCATTCTCATCGGTCTGGCCATCATCGCCCTAGTCTACCTTCTGGGAGGAGCCCACTAATGCACACCCCGCAGCGCCCCAACGGCGACATCTTCAACCGCATGGTCTCCGGCGCCGCCTACATGCCCGACGCCGAATGTGCGGCACAGACTAAGCGCATCCACGCTGCAACCGTCCTCGCCGAAGAACACTACGCACGCGGCGAGCAGGCGCAGGCCATGCACGTCTACCGTGAACACCTCGGCCACCTGGGCGAGCACTCCCACATCCGCCCCGGTGCGCGCTTCGACTACGGCGTGAACACCTACATTGGTGACGGCTCCTTCTTCAACTTTGGCTGCGTATTCCTGGACGTCTGCCCGATCCGAATCGGCTCCACCGTGCTCGTCGGCAACAACGTGCAGTTCCTCACCCCCACCCACCCGCTCAACCCCGTCGACCGCGCCGCATACTGGGAAGGCGGCAAGCCCATCACCGTTGAAGACAACGTCTGGATCGGTGGCGGCGCCATCATCCTGGGCGGCGTGACCATCGGCAAGAACTCCGTTATCGGTGCGGGTACCGTCGTCACCAAGGACGTACCCGCAAACTCCGTCGTGGTCGGCAACCCCGGACGCGTGGTTCGCACCCTCGACGAGAACGAACGACCCGCGCACCCTCACCCCTACTCCGCCGAATCTCTTGAAGAGGCCCGGGCCTTCCAGTCCGAGCACAGCGAGTAGGCTAAGACCCGCTCGGTCCGCGAGCCACCGCACACACCGGGTCGCCAGACGATCCCCGAACCCCGTTATCGGAAGCCATGAATACACAACACAACCAGCAGCCGGAGTCCCGCCCGGCGGCCAGCCAGCAGGCAAAGGGCAACGACAATTCCGCGCCCAGCGAGCAGGATCTGTGGGACGCGGCCTTCTCCTCCGACGACCCCACGGTCGTGCTGACCGCCGAGGACCTGCAGCAGGCCGCCTCACGCCGCGCCGAGTCGCGAACCACCGACGGGGAGGCGACCCGCGCCTTCCCCAGCCCCATCCCGGCTCCCAGCTCGCAGGATGACGCGGACGCCTCGGACGGCGGGGAAAGCGCCTTCGGCTGGCTCAACACCCCCGGCTCAGGTAGCTCGGGTGGCGGCGCATCCGCGGGTTCCGCGCCCGCGCAGAGCGCCGCATCTGCCCCGAGCGTGTCCGAACACCGCGGCGCGCAGACCGCCAACGACCGCGGAACGGCACCCAGCTTTAGCCCGCAGAACACCGCACCGCGCGCGCCGGAACAGCCCACCCAGCACGGGGGCTTCGCCGTCCCAGCGAGCCAACCCGCTCAGCCCATCCTCCAGCCCGGCGAACCGGTGCTCACCGCCGCCACCGCCCTGCAGATGCAGAAGGAACGATACTCCCGCATGCACGTACTCCCGGGCCTGCTCGGCTGGCTCGTTGCCATCACCCTCATGGACGGCGGCCGCTGGGGCATCGGCGCCTGGCTCACCTATACCGGGCAGGAGCAGCCCCTCGAGTACCATGCCGTCATCGGACGACTACTCTCCGGGGAATCCTCCGTAGTTCCCGTGGCGGTCGCCCTGAGCGTCCTCATCTTTGGCGCCTACCTGGTCGGCGGATACGCCGCCGGACGCATGGCTCGATTCGCCGGCTCCAAGCAGGGCATTGCGGTGTGGCTGTGGCACCTCATGGGCCTGATTGTGGCTTCGCTGGCCACCTACCTGGCCCCGCAGATTTTCCCGAACGGCACCGCCGCGTTCTCCATGCAACGACTCATGAACGGGGATACCTCCAACGGCCTGCTGGCGATCATGCTCATCCTGGCGCTCAGCTTCCTGGGAGCCCTTATAGGCGGCGCCTGCGGGCAGATATACCACCGCCGCGTGGATAAGTACCCGAGCACCCGGGTGGAGCGCGAGGACGACTAGCCTCCGAAGCACCGGACACCGCACCGATGCCGATACAAAACGCGAAGACCTCCGGCGCACGCTATGTGCGCCGGAGGTCTTCGCGTTGAACGGCCCTTCGGGGCCGTTTAGGTTATTTGCCTAGTGATCCAGCAGCAGGGCCGGTTCCTCCAGGATGGCCGCCACATCGGCCATGAAGCGAGCCGAGAGGTCGCCGTCCACCACGCGGTGGTCGAACGAACCACCCAGGGTCGTCACCCAGCGAGGAATCACTTCGCCGTCAACCACCCACGGCTTCTGCTTGATGGTACCGAAGGCCACAATCGCAACCTCACCCGGGTTGATGATCGGGGTACCGGTATCAATGCCCAGCGAACCGATATTCGTAATGGTCAGGGTGCCGTTCGCCATCTCTGCCGGCTGGGTCTTGCCCTCACGAGCGCGAGTGGTCAGGTTGTTCAGGGCAATCGCAAGCTCACGCAGGGAAAGCTCCTGGGCATCCTTGATGTTCGGGACCATCAGGCCGCGCGGGGTGGCGGCCGCAATACCCAGATTCATGTAGTGCTTAATCTGGATCTCGCTATCGGTCCAGGTTGCGTTGACCTGCGGGTTACGCTCGGCGGCCCAAATCACCGCGGCGGCCAGAACCAGCAGCGGGGTGACCTTCACGCCCTCAAAGTGGCGGGACTTCTTCAGGCGCTTGACGAACTCCATGGTGCGGGATGCATCCACGTCCACAAAAATCGACACGTGCGGGGCGCTGAAGGCCGAGGCGACCATGGCCTTCGCGGTGGCCTTGCGCACGCCGCGCACCGGGACGCGCTCGATGCGATCGCCCGGGGTGGTCGCACCCTGCCAGAAGGGCTGGCGGGCACCGCTGTGCTGCACGTCCTTCAGGTGGGCAACGTAGTTCATGAGGTCCTGCTTGGTCACCTGACCGCGGGCGCCGGTGGCGGTCACGTGGGCCAGGTCGACGCCGAGTTCCTTAGCGGCCAAACGCACCGGAGGAGCCGCCAGGGTCGGGCGGTACGGAACCTGCTCCGGCGGCAGGGCCTGCGTGGGAGCCGAGTCCTGCGCGGGTGCCGGGGTCTGGGCTGCGATGGGCTCGTGGGCCAGACGCTGAACCATCGAGTTCAGGGGGCTGTTCTCCACAAAACGAGAGGCTCGCTCGGCCAGCTCGCTGGGCAGGCCCTGGTTGCGGTTTACCGGGTCGGATGGGGTGTGCGCCACCGGTGCCTGAACTGCCGGCGCCGCGGGTGCAACGGGGGCGGCAGGTGCGGGCTGGGCCGCGGAAGCCGGTCGCTTACGCGCGCGGCGCTTAACGGCGTCTGCCTTGGGGCCGGAGCCGACCAGCGCGGTGCCGGATTCGGTCTCCTGCGGGGGTGCCGCGGGAGCGGCCGGGGCCGCGCCGTCGCCACCGGAGATGCGGATGATGGGGGTACCCACCTCGACGGTCTCGCCCTCGGCGACCATCAATTCCTCGACGATGCCGGCGTAGGGCGAGGGCAGTTCGACGACGCTCTTGGCGGTCTCAATCTCGACCAGCACATCGTTGATGGCGACCTCGGTGCCGGTTGCGACCTTCCAGCTGAGAATTTCAGCCTCGGTCAGGCCTTCGCCCACGTCGGGAAGCGAAAAAATCTGGGACATATTTACCTCTCACTAGGGCATATACCCTACATGGAATATTATGGGCGGTCCTACCCGCCGCGAGCGTGCCGTCGGTTTCGGGCCGGCGACACACCTCAGAACGAAGCGTCAAGAAGCGGGGTGCACATACCAACCCCGAAACCGCGCCTAGTAATCGAAAGCGCGATCAACCGCCTCCAGGATGCGGTCAATATCTGGCACGTACTCCTCCTCCACGCGGGAAACCGGGTACGGCATGTAGTAGCCACCCACGCGGATCACCGGGGCCTGCAGGCTGTAGAAACAACGCTCCGTAATCGCGGACGCCAGCTCACCACCCATGCCGCCGAAGGTGGGGGCCTCGTGGGCGATAATCAGTCGGCCGGTCTTCGCCACCGAGGCGGCCACGGTCGGCACATCCAGTGGAGAAATCGAGCGCAGGTCAATCACCTCGATCGAGCGGCCGTCCTCAACCGCGGCCTCCGCGGCTGCCAGGGCCACCGGCACCAGCGGACCGTACGCAACAATCGTGGCGTCGGTACCCTCGCGCACGACCTTGGCGCTAAACGGGTCGAAGGAAGTGTCGTTCAGGTCCACGTCCCCCTTGAGCCAGTAGCGGCGCTTGGGCTCAAAGATAATGACCGGATCCGGGCACTCAATCGCCTTGCGGGTCATCCAATAGGCCTCGTGCGGGCTCGAGGGAGTCACGATGCGCAGGCCGGCGGTGTGGGCGAACAGCGCCTCGGGTGACTCGGAGTGGTGCTCCACCGAGCCAATCACGCCGCCGTAGGGAATACGAATCGTCACCGGCACGATGTACTGCTTATCGGTGCGGTTGTGAATCTTCGCAAGCTGGCTCGTGATTTGGTTGAAGGCGGGGAAAACGAAGCCGTCGAACTGAATCTCGGGAACGGGGCGGTACCCGCGCAGCGCCATGCCGATGGAGGTGCCGATAATGCCGGACTCCCCCAGCGGGCTATCCATGACGCGGCGGTTGCCGAAGCGGGCCTGCAAGCCCTCGGTCACGCGGTACACACCGCCAAGCTTGCCGATATCCTCGCCGAGCAGAAGCACGGTGCGGTCAGCCTCGAGGGCATCCTCCAGGCCGCGAGTAATGGCCTTGGCGAGGGTCAAACGCTCAATGTTTTCGCTCATCTTTACTCCTCTTCAAAGCCTGCGTTGTAGGTACGGTAGAATTCGCGGTCGTCCTCAACCTGCTGGTGTTCCTGGGCGTAGACGCGGTCGAAGAAGTGCTCAAAGTCGGCCACCTCGGCGGAAAGCACGGCGTCGCGCACGCCGGAGGCGACCTTCTGGGCGGACTCGGCAACCTCCTCGAAGAAGGCATCGTCGGCGTAGCCCTGCTCGCGCAGGTACTTCTCGAGGCGAATCATGGGGTCGCGGTGCAGCGGCCCCTCAAGGTCGGCCTCGGTGCGGTACTTCGTGGGGTCGTCGGCAGTGGTGTGCGGGCCCAGGCGGTAGGTCTCGGCCTCGATGAGCACGGGGCCCTCGCCGGCACGAATCTTCTCCATGGCATAACGAGTCACCGCGAGCACGCCCAGGATGTCATTGCCGTCCACGCGCAGGCCCTCGAAGCCATAACCTGCGGCTCGGGTCGAAATCGGCACGCGCGACTGCACCTCGAAGGGAACCGAGATGGCCCAGCGGTTGTTCTGCACGAAGAAGAGCACCGGGGCGTCGTAGGAAGCCGCGAAGACCATGGATTCGTGAACGTCGCCCTCGCTGGAGGAGCCGTCGCCGAAGTAGACCGCGACGGCGGGCTTTTGCGCGTCGGTTGCGGGGTCGGTGGCCTGGCCCTGGCCGGTGGGGCGCTTACCGGTTTCAGCCTCGATATCAGCATCAAAGTTCAGACCCATGGCGTAGCCGACGGCGTGCAGGGTCTGGGCGGCCAGCACCTTGGTGTAGGTGTGGAAGTTGTGGGCCTTCATGTCCCAACCGTGGGTGGTGGTGCCACGGAAGATGGTAATCAGGTCGCGGAAATCCACACCGTGCGCCAGGGCAACGGCGTGCTCACGATAGGAGGGGAAGATGTAGTCATTGGGGGCGTAGGCCAGTGCGGAACCGACCTGCGCGGCCTCCTGGCCTCGGCTAGGAACCCACAGGGCGAGCTGGCCCTGGCGCTGCAGGGCGGTCGCCTCGTCGTCGAAGCGGCGGGTGGTGTACATGAGGCGGTAGGCCTCGCGCAGGATATCACCATCGACGTCTTTGACGTATCGACTGAAGGTGGGGTGTTCGTGGACGGTGCCGTTCTCATCCATGAGCTGGATGCGCTCGGGCACTCCCGGGTACTTGTCGTTCTCGTGCATCTAACCTCCACACGTGACGATGGCTTCGCCTGCGGGCTACCGGGGCCAAGCCTCATTCTCCACGAAAGGTGGAGGGTTGAGAGACAGATTTACGGCCGGTGCACCATCAGGACTGGGCATATATACCTACCAGTTTACTATTTCGGGCTCTCGGCGATAACGTGCACGCTCGGAACACGCCTGGAACACCGCGTATTGCGCCCCGTCATTCAGCATATGAGCAGGCGAAGACCGGCGGCGCTACCGACCGCGTTTAATGGCCAAAGGAACCCTCCTATATATTCGATAATCAGAATATATAGGAGGGTTCCTTCATCTTCATGCGCTCAGGACCGCTATGCGATTCAAGCTTATCCAGCGATGTTGAGCGAGATTAGCCCTCCTGCGCGAAGAGCTCGCACAGGGATAGGAAACGGTCGTTTGCCTCGACCTCGCCGATGCTCACGCGCACACCCTCGGACCCGAAGGCACGCACCGAGAGAGCATTCCGGTTCATGAGGTCAACGAACTCGCCGGTACGCTCCCCCAGGGGTAGCCACACAAAGTTGGCGTAGGTGCTCGGGAACTCGTAGCCCAGTTCGCGTAGACGGGCCGTGACGCGCTCACGCTCGGCCACGATGTGCCTGACCCGCGCCATGACGGCCTCCTGGTGCTCGATGGAGGCGACGGCGGCCCGCTCGGCCAGGGCGGACACGGCAAAGGGCGTCGCTGCAACCCGCAGGTGGCGGGTAATCTGCGGATGCGAAATCGAGTAGCCCACGCGCAAACCCGCCAGGCCCTGCGCCTTGGAGAAAGTACGCAGGATGATGACATTCGGGTAGTCACGGTAGATATCCAGGCCGTTCAGCGGGGGCTCTTCCCCCTCCGGGATGGAGGAGGCCGCGCAGAACTCGAAGTAGGCCTCGTCGATGACCACGGGAACGGTAGCCGGCACCTTCGCAAGGAAGGAGCGAATCTGGCTCTCGGTCACGGCGGGACCGGTCGGGTTATTGGGGGTGCACACGAGGATCAGGCGGGTGCGGTCGGTGACGGCCGCAGCCATAGCGTCCAGGTCGTGCGCGCCGTTGGGCAGGTTGGGAACCTGCACGCTGCGGGCGCCCATGATGCCAACTAGAATGGGGTAGGCCTCGAAGGAACGCCACGCGTAGATGACCTCGTCCTGCACACCGTCGGCGTTAACGCCCGCGAAGGTTTTAATAATCTGGTTGAGCGCGCCGAGGCTGCCGGCGCCGGTCACGATATCCTCGGCGTCCACGCCCAGCTGCCCGGCGAGGGCGGTACGCAGGGCGGTTGAGAGGGGGTCGGGATAGCGGTGCACCGCATCAAATTCGGCCAGCACGCGCGCCACCTCGGGCACGGGGCCCAGAGGGTTCTCGTTAGAGGAAAGCTTGTACCGGGTCAGGCCCTCGACGGGAGCGGGAGGCTTACCCGCGGCATAGCTGGGCAGGGTATCGAAGACTGGGCGGACCGGGATGCTGGTGGATTCTTCTGAGTGGCTCATAGCTTTAGTATGTGCCCGCGAGCGCCGCGGAGCCAGCGCTACCGGGGTGAAGACCAGTATGGGGACAGGACGAGCCATCCCCAAGCCGGTCTCCGCCTCCTCACCTGCGGCACTCCCCACTAGGCAAATGCCGGCTCCCGCTCAACAGTGACGGCGCGCCGAGGCTCCGGTGCGGGGTGTATCAACCCCGGGTCGGTCTCCTCGGGAGGAATCGGCGTGTGGAATCCCGGGTCAATATCCTCGGCCGGCGCCACGGGCATGGGAACAGGCTTCAGGTCTGGCAGGCCGGGGGTGAGCGATTCCCCACCCTCGTAGTCCCCGCCCTGGCGGGGCCCGAGGAACGGGTCCCCGAGCGCAGAACCAATTTTAGGGAGTTGCAGGTCGTCGATGGTTGGCTGATTAATAACCTTTCCGATGTTTGCCTGTGAGCCTGCGGGCTCTGGCAGAAGGTCGGGCGGAAACAGATCTGCAGGGGGTAGTGGACCCTCCGGTTCGACTCGGGCAGGCAACTTGATAGGGGCAGGCTCCGGGCCGCTCAAGTCCGCCGGCAAGTTGATGGCGGGCGGAACATTCTGCGGGTCGTATCCCTGCAGGGGAGATGTTTTGGGCGTCTGCGGTGCAGGCATCTCGGGCCAGGTCGGCTTCGGGCTCCCCGGCTCCTGCTGCGGTTTAGGACCCGGGTGAGGGAGACGCCGTTCGGCGCCCTCCCACGTATCTTGGGCTGCTTTTTGGATCCGTTCCCCCTTATCTTTGGCGTCCTGAACGCCCTTAACCATGCCACCTGTTCCATGTTCAATCGCTTCGTCTACACTCTTCTCGTCAAACCTAACCCCCGATTTGTAGGCCTGTCGCGAGTAGATTCCGATACGTGAGATCGTTACGTCCCTTCGCTCAGCTAGGCTGTATCCGTCCGGCATAGCAGAACCCGAGGTAACCTTCTGCTCCCCCAGCACATATTCCTTACCATCCATCGCCGCACGGATGCCCCCGGGTGCCGCATTGCTATACCCTTCGCGGTCTAGGGCTTCTCGGTATTTCTCGCCATGGTGTACAGAGTTCTGAACGGTGATTGATGTATCACGGTCATCAGGACGCCAACCTCCTTCAGACCTCACCGCGCTATTCGGAACGATATCGCCTTCGCCTTCCACATAGTCCACGGCGAAGTCTCGGCGTTTGGCGGGCAGACCTCGTAGCGGAGCACCTTGGGCGTAGATACCGACGATGTTGATTTCTTTGGCGACCTCGAAACTATTAGCCATGTTGTAGGCAATCATGGCTCCCTGGCTGAACCCTTCCAGGTACACGCGGGCGCCCTGCGGCGCGCCGGCATCACGCAAAGCCTGCAGAACCATCCGATAGGCGGGGTTCTTCGTGGTATCTTCACCTAACGTTTCACGCACAGCACCCGCAGGGTCCATGGGAGAGCCGCCCCAGGAGTCAAAGTTAGTCCCCGGAATACTCACCACGTATAGGGCATAGGCGGGGTCACCCTCGTGGCCTTCTTCGTACATGACGGTGACCATCACGGCGCCGCGTTCGCCCTTCGTCGGGTCCTGCTGAGAACGCTCGAATTCCTGGTCCTGAGCCTTGGCGGCCGCCTGCAAACGTTCCGAGCTGGAGCCTACAGAAAGCTGATTTTTCTCTCCCCGGTGCGCGCCAACTCCGTACTCATCAGCCGAAGCGGTACGCACGTTGTGTGCCGTGTTGCCCACGTCCCGCCACGTATTCGCCTTCTCCACCGATAGCTTGGCCTTCCCAATAAATTTCTCAATGATTTTCGCGGGAATTCCGGTGATCCTGGACAGCCGTCCAGCCACTCGCCGGCGGGCAATCTCGGGGTTGAGTCGGGCGTCAAGATAGGCTGTCGCCCCAAAAAGTACCGCCGCGGCGAGGGGTGAATAGGGCATCGCTATTGATGCGCTGTAGTACCCGAGCTCGGGCAGCGTCAGCCGGATAAGGTACCGGACCTCGTCGGGGTCGCCGGCGAGGGCACCGCGAATGTGGGTTCGCGCCGTCAGCCCGTCAGGAAGCTTACCGTCCTGGGCGATACCGAGCGATTCGAACCAGCCGGCCACCATATTCTCAACTTGCAGGTAGGCGCTGTGGGCGAGGCGCACGGCCACCGCCGTGGCCATTAGCTCGGTGGCGCTTTGGCCCATCCCGGCGGCCAACATGGTGCACTGGCCGCTGGCCAGACGGGCGCGCGCGTTGACCCCAAGAAAGAGCATCGTCTCTGCGCCAATGCTCGAGATGGGCACCGGACGTTCAGCGCAGCACTGGCTGGCATGGGTGAGGGAATCGGCGATGGCGGGCATCTCTTCCAGTGTGACGGTGATGGTCGCCCCTGTGGGGGCCGAGCCGCTCCCCTCGACGGGAAGGGCGTACGTTGCGTTGGTCATGGGTTCTCCTAGATGGGTTCTCCTAGCGACGACTAGCGGTGAGCAGCGGTCTAATAGCCGGTTTGGCGGGTAACGAGCGCGTTGAGCCCCTCGGGGAGGCTGACGTGCATGAGGGAGTCAAGCTCGTGTTGCGCGGACCCCGCGTGGCGGGCCACGAGATCCTCCAGTTTTCCGGGATCGAGAACATCGGCAGCGGTATCCGCGAGGGACCCGAGGAGGCTGTCGAGGGCGGCGGCCGCGGCGGTAATGCCCTGGGCTTTGGCGGTCAGTTCGGCGGCGAGCTCTTCAGCGGCGGCGGCAATATCGACCGCTGCGTTCTCGGCAATCTGTGCCCTGTCTCGAATACTGTCGCGGTGCCTTTCGAGCTGTCTGCGGAAGGCGCGGCCCGCCTCCGAGGCCCAGTGCTCTGTTCCGAGCTCGCCGGTGCGCGCGTAGACCCCCTGTATCTCGTGGGCTTCGGCGCGCATGCGTGCGGAAAGCTCGGCGCCCTTGGTGCGAGCCAGGGCGGCTGCCGCGAGGAGCGAGGCGGCGAACGCGCGTCCGGCCGCGGAGCCGATGCCCATATGGCCGGCGGCACGCAGAATATCCGCGGTGCTGGGCGGGTTGGAGGTTCCCGGAGGCGCAGATGGCGGTGTCGAATCGACAAAGGTGGGCACGGCGCGTCCTTTCGGAGGGGCCGGTTACGAATACCGGCTTAGCGGGTGGACTTTGGTTCCAGCCTATGGGCGAGCCGGCGTTGTTCCCCCGGCTTTTGACTTCTTGTGGATAGCGACCCCACAAAACGAAAAATCCGCACGGATTTGGGCCCCAGGACCTGCAAAGTGCTTTATCCACAGCCTCCGTAGCCGTCATATTTCCGTGCAAAGATTGCCCCGAAACCACTCCGGAGCCGCTTCGGAGCCGAAAAAACGCCCGCCCATTGGAGTCAGTGTGCCTGCAGCGAGCACCGCCCGGACCACCTCCAGCCGCCTCCCAAACCGTCGTCTGAGCTACCATCCGAAACATTGCCCAACCACTATCCAGAGCCCCCTCCAACCGCCCACCGCCCCGCACCCCGCCCGCATTTTCCGGCGATCCATGCGAAAATGGAGTTATGTCTCACACCAATAACACCATCCTGCCTTCTGGCCGTATCGATTTGGGCACCGGCGAACTCGCTCTGGGCCCCCTGGACGGACGCTACGCCTCCGTCACCGCACCCCTGACGAACTACCTTTCTGAGGCGGCGCTGAACCGCGACCGCATCCACGTCGAGGTCGAGTGGTTCATCTACCTGTGCGAGCACAAGGTGCTACCGGGCCTGTCCCCGCTGAGCGAGGAGCAGAAGAAGGGCCTGCGCGCCATCGTGACCGATTTCAACGCTGATTCTGTGGCGGAGCTGGCTGAGATTGAGGCTGTCACCGTTCACGATGTGAAGGCTGTCGAATACTACATTGGCCGCCGCCTGGAGGGCCTGGGCCTGGGCCACCTGGTGCCGCTGGTTCACTTCGGTTGCACCTCCGAAGACATTAACAACCTCTCCTACGCCCTGGGCATCAAGGACGCCGTGCAGAACGTGTGGATTCCCGCCGCGGAGGAGCTGATTGAGGTTCTGCTGAACCTGGCCGAGGAGGGCCGCGAGGTTCCCATGCTCTCGCGCACCCACGGTCAGCCCGCAACCCCGACCACCCTGGGCAAGGAGATGGGCGTGCTCGCCTACCGCTTGAAGCGTCAGGTCAAGCACGTGAAGGCCACCGAGTTCCTCGGCAAGATTAACGGTGCGACCGGCACCTATGCCGCGCACTACGCCTCGGTGCCCACCGCCGATTGGCAGAAGATTTCTCGCGGTTTCGTTGAGCACCTGGGTCTAACCTGGAACCCGCTGACCACCCAGATTGAGTCGCACGACTGGCAGGCCGAGCTGTACTCGGATATCGCGCACTTCAACCGCGTGTTGCACAACCTCTGCACCGATGTGTGGAGCTACATTTCGATTGGTTTCTTCCGCCAGATTCCGGTGGCCGGTGCGACCGGTTCGTCCACCATGCCGCACAAGGTGAACCCGATTCGCTTCGAAAACGCGGAGGCTAACCTGGAGCTCTCCAACGCCCTGCTGGATTCGCTGGGCTCGACCCTGGTGACCTCCCGCTGGCAGCGCGACCTGACCGATTCCTCGGCTCAGCGCAACATCGGCGTGGCCTTCGGTCACTCGGTCCTGGCCATCTCGAACGTGGTGAAGGGCCTGAAGCGCCTGGACATCGCGGCCGACGTGATTTCTGCCGACCTGGACTCCAACTGGGAGGTCCTGGCCGAGGCAATCCAGATGGTGATGCGCGCGGAGGCTATCGCGGGTGTTCCCGGCATGGAGAACCCCTACGAGCGTCTGAAGGAGCTGACCCGCGGTCACCGCGTGGATGCGGCTCGCCTCAAGGAGTTCGTGGCAACCCTGGGCCTTTCCCCCGAGGCCGAGGAGCGTCTGTCGAACCTGACCCCGCACACCTACAACGGCATTGCGGCTCAGCTGCTCGATCACGCGAAGAACGCGTAGTCGGTAGCATCGGCTGAGCGCCGGTCTTAACGCTGAAGACCCCGGGTCCCTGAGGCCAGGGATCCGGGGTCTTCAACATGTTGGGGCTTTGCTATGTCTGCTAACCAGCGAAGGTTTTAGCGCTCGAGCATGGGGCGGTTTTCGGTCTCAGTGTCGTGGCCCTTGCCGCGGGTGAAGACCTTTCCGGCAGCCTTACCGGCGATCTTGCCCGCACCCTTGAGAATCGAACCGGCCTTATCCACGATCTGGCCTCGTTCGCTGCGGGTGCTCTCCGGGGACTCGTCCTCTTCGGACTTTACGCGCGGCGCGCGCGGGGTAATCATGAGCTCCGTGGGGAAGTATGCCGGGGCGTCGCCGAAGGCGTTACGGGTGTTGCGCACGACGTCCTTGCCGAGAGCAAGGTTTGCGCCGCCGCCGACCACAGCACCCACGCCGAAGGGCAGGGCACGGCCGAGTAGCGCGCCGGTCTGACGCAAGAGGAATCGACGGATGAACAGGTTGCGGATGGTGCGCTCGACGCTGAACATCTTGCCGCCGGAGGAGTTGCCCAGCAGCATGCCCCACTTGTTGGAAACGCCGCTGGCCTTACCGGTCTGTAGCAGCACGGTATTCATGAGCTGCGAGCCCTCCTCGCCGAGCATGATGGCCATGACCATGGAGCGGGCGGTTTCGGGGTCGTGCACGTGCACGCCGTGCAGCTCGGCGACGGCCTGGGCGTAGAGGGCGGTGCGCTCCATGTAACCGCCCACGGCGAGCGCCGAGAGGCTCATGGAGGTAATGGTGCCGACGCCGGGCACGAAGGCGGATGCGCCGGTCACGCCGCCGATGGCGGTGATGTCGCGCAGGTAGGCGCGGTCGAGGCGCTTGTGGATCTGTGCGGGGGTTTCGTCGGGGTGCGCTTCGCGCAGCTTCTTGACGATGGACAGCGCGAGCGGTCGTTGCAGGCGCAGGACGTTATCGAGGGTGGTGGTCAACGCCGGGCGAGGGTTGCCGTCCTCATCGAATAGAGACTTCTTGGGGTCAATCATGTCTTTAGTAAAGCACGGTCGGGTGAATATTTCCTGAACGGGCGGGCCTTCCGGCAGGCTGGAAGAGTCTTGTTCACCGAGGGCTTGAGCGCGGTCGTCCGGCCGGGTGCGGCGGCGCATCTGAAATCGCTTCACATTCATTTGCACCCTTTTTTAAACCGCGTAAAATTGTCCTAGGTTACACACTATTCATTGTTTGCATAATGCGTGACCCGTTTCACGGCGATTCGGGTTGGGCTGTACCGTCGATACTTGCTTACGCTTCATGCTGTAAAGGATTACCATGACTTCTTCCGCCAGCACGCCCACGGCTGCGCGTTCTCCCCTGGCTACTCAGGGGCTGGGTGTCGCCTACGCGACCGGCGCGATTATTTCCGCGCAATTCGGTTCCGCCCTCGCGAAGCAGCTCATGGGTGATTTGGGGCCCTGGGGTGTGGTGGCGCTACGTCTGCTGACCTCCACCATCCTGTTGTACGTGTTCTTCCGCCCGAATATTCTCGCGTGGACGCGCGCGCAGTGGACCGCGGTCATCGTGCTGGGCGTGGCCCTCACCGGCGCGAACGCCTTCTTCTACGTGGCGATTGAGCAGGTTCCGCTGGCGATTGCCGTGGCGATCGAGTTTATGGGCCCGCTGGTGCTGGCGACCGTCATGTCCCGCCGCAAGCTGGACCTGGTGTGGATTGCCCTGTCCTTTAGCGGCATGGCGATTCTGACGGCCGAGTCGCAGGCCAAGCCTGAGGACTTTGCCCTGGTGGGCGTGTTCTTCGCGGTGCTGACGGCGATTTCGCGTGCCGCCTACATCCTGGCGACGGAGAAGGTGGGCGCGCTCATCCCGGGTATGGGCGGCATGGTGATGGGCAACGCCGTATCTACGCTGCTGGTGTTGCCGTTCCCGTTTATTCTGAGTGGCAATAACCTGTTGAAGGTGACTCAGGACGTTCACCTGCTGGCGATTGGTTGCCTGATGGGTCTGCTGGCTTCGGCCATTCCGGCTCTGGGCGAGGTCTCTTCCCTGCGCCTGCTGCCGGCGCACATCTACAGTGTGGTGCTTTCGCTGGAGCCTGCGATTGCCGCGCTGGTGGGCGTTATTATGCTGGCCGAGCCGACGGATGCGGTTCGCTGGCTGGCCATCTCGCTGCTGGTGCTGGCGAGTATCGGCATCTCCATTTCGCATGCCCGCGCCCAAAAACGGGCCCAGGAGCGCGGTGATAGCGAGGAGATGGATCGCTACCTCCCTGGTGCGGTGGATGCGCACGCGGTGGACATCGCGCAGATGGCGACCAGTTCCATTACGCTTCCAACGGCTGCGCAGATTAAGGCCGACCGCGAGGCGAAGGGCCTCTAGGTAGCCGTAGAGAGCCCAGCTGAATATTGCGCTGGAGAGCATGTCTCTTCTTTCTCGCGCCCCCGGGTAGCACGTAGGATAGTATCTCGTGCCCCGGGGGTGCGCTATTTAAGCGCGTATCTTGCCCCCCGTCCATCCGAGACCCCGTAAGAAGCACCGCCGCTTCACGAGGTAACCCAAAGGCAAACCATGCAGCATACCGCGCCCCAGTGCCCCGCCCTGGGCATCATGTTTGTTCTGATGTCCTGCTCGTCGCTACAGTTCGGCGCGGCCTTCGCGGTGACCCTCTTCCCGCTGTTCGGCGCGCTTGCCGTGAGTGTGAGCCGTCTGGCGATTGCTTCCATTGTGGTGGGTAGCGCCGTGTGGCTGGCTGCTCGTTGGCGTGCCCGCCGCGGCGGCACGATGCCTCCGGGCCCGCTGTCCTGGTCGAAGGAGCAGTGGCGTGCTGTCATCATTTTCGGTTTAACGTTCGGCATGATGAACGGCTTCTTCTACTGCGCGATTGACCGTATCCCCATCGGTCTGGCGGTGGCGGTGGAGTTTTTGGGCCCGCTCGCGTTGGCGTCCCTGCTGACTCGCAGACTCCGCGACGCGGTGTGGGTGCTCTGCGCCCTGGCGGGCATGCTGGTGCTCGGCTACGAGGCGGCGGTCGGCACGGATACCGACTACCTGGGCCTGACGTTCGCGCTGATTGCCGGCGTGTTCTGGGCGCTGTATATTCGCTCCAGCGCAAAGGTTGGCGCCCTGGTTCCGGGTGCGAGCGGCCTGGCGGTGGCGATGCTGGTCGGCGCCGCGTTCATTGCCCCGGTGGCGGCGGTTGTTCCGGCACCCCAGCCGCTGTGGAACGCGGCCCAGGACCCGGTGCTACTCCTCATGATTTTCGGTACCGCGATGTTCGCCTCGGTGATTCCCTACAGCGCGGAGCTAATGGCTCTGCGCAACCTGCCGCAGCAGATGTTTAGCGTGTTGATGAGCCTGGAGCCCGCCATCGCGGCGATTGCCGGTTGGGCGCTACTGACTCAGGAGACCGGCCCGATTCGCTGGGTGGCGATTTTCCTGCTGATGACCGCGAGCGTGGGCATTACGCTAACCACCGCACAGAGCGGCTCTTCCAGGCAGCAGGGTGAGGGCGAGGAGCCCGTTCCCGTGCCGCTGCCCGAATAGGCCCCGTCCACGGGTGACGGAGCGGGGTTCGCCGGTACGCGGCATATAGAAAACCGTTGAGGCGGGTACCCGGTCGGTACCCGCCTCAGCGGTTTAAATCTCGAGCCTAATCTTCCAGGCTGTCCAGGAACTCGCGCAACTCTTCGGTGGTGAGCACCTCCGCCGGATGCGGGCCCAGGGCGTACAGTCGGTCCTGGGTGTCCTCGTCCAGCTCGCGGGAGGTACCGATCAGTACGAGGTTTCCCTCGTTCTCACCACTGAGCATCGAGCTCTCACACAGGCACCACACGTGGTCAAAAACCTCGAGCATGGCTGCTGCCTGCAGGCGGAAGAAGGGCAGGCCCGCATCGTCACCCACGTTGACCGCAACCAGGCCGCGCTCGCTCAGGGAGTCCCTGAGCTCGCGGTAGAAGTCGCGGTTCGCCAGGTGGGCGGGCGCGTCCATGCCGGTGAAGATGTCGAGAATGATCGCGTCGAAGCCGGGCACGCCCAGCAGTTCGGGCAGATTCACCAGCTGCTCGCGGGCGTCACCGACCACCAGCTGGCAGTCGGTTCCGGCGGGTAGCGGCAGGCGGTCCGTTACGAAGCCCATGAGCTCGGGTTCAATATCCACGGCAACCTGGCGGGAGCCGGGGCGGGTCGCCTGAATATAGCGCACAAGGGTCAGCGCCCCCGCGCCCAGGTGCGCGGCGGTGATGGGTTCGCCGGCGGGTGCGAGCGCATCCACCGCGTTTGCGATGCGGCGCAGGTACTCGTAGAACACGTAGTCGGGGTTCTGCACGTCCACGTGGGACTGCTCGGCGCCACCGATTTCGAGGACGTAGCCGTGGTCGCTGAACCCGTCCGGGTGGATTTCGGCGCGCTGACCGCCGGAGAGCTGAATGTGCGCCACTACTTCACGCCAGCTTCACGCTTGAAGGTGCTGACCAGGTCATCCACCGAGGAGGAGGAATCCAGACCCTCAATGACCTTGTCGTTCACGGCGAAGGTGGGGGTGCCCTTCACACCGATCTTCACGGCGTGCTCGTAGTCGCGCTGAATGGGCTTGATGGTTTCGGAGTCGAGCAGAGCCTTATCAAATTCTTCGGTGTTCAGGCCCAGTTCCTTGGCGTAGTCGTTGAAGAGGGTGCGCAGCTTATCGCGCTCCTTGATGCCCTTCCAGTCGTTCTGGGTGGCGAAGAGCTTATCGGCCATTTCGAGGTGCTTGCCCTGTGCCTCTGCGGCCTGCACGGCGAGGGCGGCCGGCACGGCGTTGGCGTGCATGCTCAGGGGCATGTGGCGGGCGGTCACGTTCAGCACACCGTCGAGCTTCTTGGCGGCCTCCTCGAACTTCGGCTCTGCCTTGGCGCAGTAGGGGCACTGGAAGTCGGTGTACAGGGTTGCGGTGCCCGCGCCGGGTACTTCGCGGTTGAGGCGGAAGCCGACGTAGCCGTCATCCGCGGTAGCAGATGCGGAGCTCGAGGAGTCGGCTGAGGCGGAAGCGCTTGCGGATGCGCTCGCCGATGCTGCGGCGGTGCTCTCCGAGGTCGCGCTCGCCGAACCGCCTGCCGAGCCGCTCGCGGAGGCGGTAGAGGAGGCCTGGGAAGAGCCGCAGGCGCTCAGACCCAGTGCGGCGGCGGGAAGCGCGCCGATGAGCAGGGCGCGGCGGGTAAAGGGTGAGGTCATGGTATTCCTCCTAAGAATCGGTGCCGGGGCGCACGGATAACGCTTAGGTTCATCTTATCCCGCCGGCACGCCGGGCGCATGACGCGTCCGCGCGGGGCTCTTGCGCGGAGCCGCCGTAGCAACGCGATGATTCGCCTCTCCCCCGCCTTTTTGGTACTATTGCGGGGTATGCACTGTTCCGCGGAAAGCCCGTCTTAACGCGGCAGGTAGCGTATGTGCCTCTATAGCTCAGGGGTAGAGCATTTCCCTCGTAAAGAAAAGGTCGTGGGTTCGAATCCCACTGGGGGCTCCACATCCGCCGTAACAAGGCCGGTTTCCGGTGTGTTGCGGCGGTTTTTAGTATCGTCTTCGGCACGCGAGGCCCCGACCCCGTTCCGAGGCGTCCGACAGCTCGCTCTATCCCGGGAGGCCTCATGTCTTCGTCCCGCACCTCCGCCCGCAAGGGCTCCTCGCAGCGCGCCCCGTTCACCCCCACCGTGCGCTTCGCCATCGTCTACGTGCTGGCGCTCGTGATTTCGCTGGCGGTTTGGTTCTTCTACCGCGCCGTCTACGAGGACGACACCTCGTTCCTGGTGCCCATCGTGATTTCCCTGGCGACGTCCTACGTTGCCGCGCACGCCCTTACGGGCGGCCGTTCCCCGCGCAACTAGTCGCCAAGCCCGTCCGCCGGTCGGTGGCCGGAGCGTTAAACCAAAGGCCGCACATCCGAGTCCCTCCGAGAGGTCGGATGCGCGGCCGTCGCTATAGGGCCGGCGCGTTACTTGGATGCGCGCTGGAAGTCGCTGTCGGTCTTGCCCCACAGGCCGTAAACCTTGGCGAGTTCCTTGACCTTCTTGGCGCGCAGGTAACGCGGCAGGTAGGAACCGTCGCGGGGGCCGTCGATGGGCACGTCGAGCATCTGGTGGGCCTCTTCAATCTCAACCTCGCTGGGCGAGAAGGCCGCGTTAATGGTCTCTGCCTGGCGGATATCCAGGGTAATCTTGCCGGTCATGCCGTGGTCGCTCGCGAAGCCGCACGCCTTGGAGAGGTCAGCGCCGTAGGCGCCGAGGGTCGGGCCGTCGATGGGGCCGGGCAGGCCACCCAAGGTGGAGGCGATGACCAGCTGCGAACGCACGTAGGCCAGGGCCATGGGGGTTGCGGAGGAACCGGTGTCGCGGCGGTAGTCGCCCGCGCCGAAGGCCAGGCGGAAGGTACCGATGGCGCGAGCAATCTCGACCGAGTGGTGCACGCCCAGGGCCGATTCAATCAGCGCGATGATGGGGGTACCGGCGGGCAGCTCAGCTGAGGTACGGTCGATGTCGGTGGCGTGCTCGGCGGTGGCGAGCATGACGCCTCGCAGGCCCTTCACGTTCTTGAGGGCCTTGACGTCTTTCCACCAGTGCTCGGTGGTGATGGCGTTGATACGAACCCAGGCAACCACGCCGGAGTTCAGCATGCGGACGACCTGTTCGCGGGCGGCGTCCCTCTCTTCGGGCGGGCAACCGTCCTCGAGGTCAATAATGATGGAATCGGCCTCGGATTCGAAGGCCTGTTCAAAAACGTCTTCGCTGGCGTTGGCGCGAACGAGCAACCAGGAGCGGGAGAGGCTGGGGCGCAGCTGGCGCGCGCGCTCGTTCCTATGGAATTCAAACATGGTGTGTGACTTCTTCCGTCAATCGTTAATGCATTGGTTGTGCCGTAGAGGGCCTGGACCGAGCCGCGATTCTCGATTGCGTACCATCGTCACGTCCATTGTGACTGAACCGCTTGCGGGGTGTCATGCACCTCTCTTTTAAGCGTATCGTGTGCCCGGTGGAGCATCAAACTGACGCACCACTAAGCCTCGACGAGTTCGGTCCGTCCCACGGGGATTCCGTCGTCGAAGGTCAGCTCGCCGGCCGCTTCCTTCTGGGCGCGGCGAATCAGACGTTCGGCCTCTTGCACGTGCTGCACCACGGTCTCAACGCGGCGGTGCACGCTCACCTGGCGGTCGCATCCGGTGGTGCACTCGCCGAAGCAGCGGGCCATGGCCAGGGCCTCGGCGCAGAGGGCCACGGCGTTGCCGGCCTTGGAGAGGGCGCGGTTGAGGTCGGAGTAGGTGCCGAATTGCGAGGCGGGGATATCGCCGTCGCTGGGGGCGAGGCGGTGGGCCTCCATGGCCACGGCACGCACCCGGGGGATGAGGTCGGCAAGCTCGTTGGCGTCCGGCACGATGAGCTCAATCATGGAGGCGGAGGACTCGGTGCCCGCCAGACGCTCGAGAACCTGGTGGAATCGGTCGATGCCGCGAATAAAGCGGTCGTGGGAGCGTCGCCAGATGCCCTTGCCGAGCTCGGCGTCGTCTCGGCGCGATTGCAGGTAGCTTTTGAGTCCCATGAGTCCTCCTCTACGTTAGGTGTGTGCCGTGAACGGTTATCGGGTGGGAGTCGCTCGCGGCCGGTGAGCGTCGGATGCGTACATCACCTTCCACGGCGAGCCACAAACCCACCTATACTTAGGTTACCCTAAATCTTCTTTTGGTGACGGTTCGTCAGGGAAATATGAGCATTTATGTCACGTTTCTCGGAGCACGACGGTAGGGTTCTCTCCGCGCCCCGCGACCCCCTCTAATCGACCCGTAGCACCACCTTGCCGCGGTGCAGACCGGAATCAAAGTACTCGTGCGCCTCGGCCGCGGCCTCCAAGGGGAATACCCGGTCAAGACCCACGCCGATGCGACCCGACTCAACCAGCGGGAGGATCTGCTCGCGCACGCCGCGCAGAATCTCGGCCTTCTGGGCCTCGGAGCGGTTGCGCAGGCTCGTGGCGTGCACCGAAAGCCGGTGCGTGAGTGCGTACGCGAGATCCAGCTCGGCCTTTCGTCCGCCCTGCAACCCAATGATGCACAGGTGCCCACCGTCGGCGAGGGTGTGCAGGTTGTCCTCAAAGTACCGCCCGCCCACGACGTCCAGGATGTAGTCCGCGCCGCGCCCGCCGGTCTCCGACAGAACGACATCCCGGAACGAATGTTCCCGATACACGATGGGTTCGGCACCCAGCGAGCGCACGTACTCCGCTTTCTCTTCGGTCCCAACCGTGGCGAATACGCGGGTTCCCGCGGCCAGTGCCACCTGAATGGCGTGCACCCCGATGCCCCCGGTGCCGCCGTGCACCAGCACCGTGGCGCTCTGCCCGTCCTCGCGCAGGTTCTCGGCGGAATCCATGCTCATGCCGCAGGTCAGTACCAGGTTGGAGTAGACCGTGGCGGCCACCTCGGGTAGCGCCGCGGCCTCTTCAAAGCTCAGGTTCTCGGGCTTCGGCAGTAGCAGGTCCACCGGAACCGTCACGTAGTCGGCGTACCCGCCTCCGGGGAGCAGAGCCATCACGGGACGACCGCAGTTCTCAACGGATGCTCCCTCGCCGACGGCCTCGATTTCCCCGGCCACTTCCAGGCCGTAGATGGAGCTTGATCCAGGAGGGGGCGGGTAGAATCCGCGGCGCTGCAGGGCATCCGCACGGTTGATTCCGGCGGCGCGAACGCGGATGAGCACCTCACGCGAACGGGGAACGGGGGCGGGAATCTCGCTGACCCGAAGCACCTCGGGACCGCCGTGGTTTTCCTCAATAATTGCTCGCATGAGCCCTCCTCCTGAGCGGATGTGCCCTCATCGGCACTCGATTTACAGAAAGCATACATCGTGAGATAATCTCGTAGTGCCCTGCGGCACGGCGTTGAGATAAAATGCCGGTCTCTGGAGCGCAAGGATGGTTGTCCGAGCGGCCGAAGGAGCTGGTCTTGAAAACCAGTAGGCGGTAAC
>ERZ773045.415-NODE-415-length-21830-cov-3.329231_pt1 | contig 21830 bp, 19 predicted proteins | sample MGYA00580635_ERZ773045 | MGnify/ENA primary metagenome ERZ773045 (study PRJEB29015, sample SAMEA2738115) | human oral metagenome | biome: human oral; feature: human-associated habitat; material: saliva | place: China | collected 2261 ...
TTAGACCTATATTGCCGAAAATCTATTTCTTATTTTGATTTTTTACAACCCCTTTTCTTCTGTTTAAATATGTGCGAGTTGTGTTTGTTTGTGTGTTTTGCCCAAAATGCATGGCGATATTTTGTGTTTTTGCTTATTGATAACTCATAGAGAAAAGGTATAATGCAGATAGTTATTTGTTCAGATTTCACAAGAAAGATGGGAGGAAAACAATGAAAAAGAGAGTTTTATCCGCGGTATTGGCCCTTTCCTTAGGGGCATCTTTGCTGGCTTGCGGAGCAAAGACAGAGGGAAATACCGGAGATGCATCTGCTAAGGCGGAGGAGGGAAAGTCCGAAGCCGCTACGGGAGAAGAGAAGGCAAAGGGCAGTGGAGAAACCCTGACTGTTCTTTATATGTCCGGCGTTTATGCAGATGCGGCTAAGTCCATGGTGGATGAATTTGAAGAGAAAACCGGTGCTAAGGTGGAAGTTATCGATATGCCATACACCGAGCTTCACCAGAAAATGCTTTTGGACTTTACCAGCGGTGCGGGAACCTATGATGTGATTGATGTAGCCAGCCAGTGGGATGGAGAGTTCGCCCCTTATCTGACAGACTTACAGCCCTATATGGAGAAGGACGGGGTAAAGGCGGAGGACTTCATTGACAATGTAATTGCAAACTCCGGAAAGTGGCAGGATAAGTACATTGGAATCCCCAATGCCTCCACACCACAGCTTTTTGCTTACCGTACAGACATTTTCCCTAACGGACTTCCGGATACTTGGGAAGAGTACAGAGAAGAGTTAAAGAAGGTAACCAAGAAGGATGAAGGCTTCTACGGTGCTTCCATTTCCGGTATCACCGGACAGCTGGGCGGCGTTTTTGACTATGTACTTTGGTCTAACGGTGGTGCATGGGCGGATGAAGATTGGAAGGTTACCATTGATTCTCCCGAAACCAGAAAGGCTTTAGAGCATTTGAATGCTTTACAGGAATCTTTGGATCCAAACTGGTTAAACTGGGGAACCGATCAGTCTATTCAGGCTTTCTTAAACGGAGATGCAGCGGTTTGTGAAACCTGGCCTACATTGGGCTTGGTACAGGATGCCGACAACCCTGAAAAGTCTAAAGTAGTAGGAAAATGGGCATTGTCCGTAATTCCTAAGGAGAAGACAGGAATCACTTTACTTTCCGCATGGGACTGCGCAATTCCGGAAGGCTCCAAGAAAAAGGATTTAGCTTGGGAGTGGATTAAGATGTATACCAGCTTAGACAAGCAGAAGGAATTCTATGACAAGCACGGCATTCTTTCTCCGAGAAAGGCTTTCTGGGAAGAGGATGGCATCAAGGGTACTTACATGGATACCGTTCGTGAAGCATTAGATACCGCAAATATGTGGTGGAGAGTAGCAGCTTCCACACAGGTGGACACCAGCTTTAACACTTTGATTTCCGCATATCTTTCCGGACAAAGTGACTTGGATACTACCGTGAAGGAAATGAAGGCTGCTGTGGAAGAAGCATTGCAGCAGGCTCCTCCTGAAGAGGGAACCAAGAACTATAATCATTAATCTATTTTGTAGAGATGTGTTTTTTGCTTATCTCAAAAAACAGTTTTAAAAAGAATATATTAGAAAGTTAGAGGAATACAGTATGAATGGCACAGAAATAAGAAAAGGAAATAGGGGTAGAGGAGAAAGGCTGTGGTCCTGGCTTTTCCTGCTTCCTACCATTTTATTCTTAGGCTTTACGGCCTTGTTACCCCTACTGTATTCCCTCTATCTCAGTTTATTTCAATACAAAATCAATCTTCCCAATGCCGTTCCCAAGTTCATCGGCATTGGGAATTATCTTCGGATGCTTCAAGACAAAAACTTGGGTGTAAGTGTGGGGAACACGGTTCTTTTTGCGGTGGTTTCCGTATCTTTAGAGTTGGTTTTAGGGCTTTTGGCGGCTATGATGCTTTGCGGCACCAAAAGAATTTATCGCATTTTTACTTCTTTACTCTTGATTCCCATGATTATGGCTCCTGTAGCCATTGGTACGCTGTTTCGTATGATGTTGGACGGCAGTACGGGAATCATCAATTATCTCTTGCATTTTGTGGGTGTACCCCAAATGAACTGGCTGAGTAATCCAAAAACGGCTATGCCGGCAGTAATTTTTGTAAATGTCTGGCAGTTGATTCCTTGGGTGTGCATTATTACCATGGCAGGGCTAAAGTCCCTTCCTCAGGATGCGTTGGAAGCGGCCAGAGTGGATGGGGCGAAGAATCGCCATATTTTCTTCCAAATCGTGCTTCCCATGATTAGTCCCTTACTGATTATTGTTTTAATGCTACGTTTCGTGGATGCTTTCAAGGTGTTTGACACCATCTATACTATGACCAACGGCGGTCCGGGAAATGCTACGGAAATGTTGCCGAACTATATTTACAAGCAAGGCTTAAAGTTCTTTGATGCCGGCTATACGGCGGCTCTGGCCATGGCCTTCGTTTTCTCTATGACCATTGTAAGTTTCCTTTTCCTTCGCTGGAGAAAAGCGGTGGAGGAGCGAGTTTTGTAGTGCATAGGGACAGCAAGATAACTTGTATAACAACAGTAAGATAACTTGTATCACGAAGTGGATTGCTCCTATATAGAGACAGTTTTGGAAATAGGGATGTGAAAAAAATCTGCGAAATACGGAAAAATTAAGGTTGAATAGAATCTGCAAAAATCAGAGGTATTGGGAAAAATAGAATCTGATTATGTGGTTTATAGATAAAAAGTTTTTGGGTTTATTGTTTACGATTACCATGAATATATTTTGAAGGAAGAAAATGATGGCTAAGAGACATAGAATGGATGCAAATGATTCCATGGTGCATGAAATATTGGGAAATGTGTGGGGAAGGCCTTTTCGTATAGTGTTTACTACTGTGCTGATGTTGCTGGTTTTATTTCCTTTATACTGGCTTTTTTCCAGTGCCTTTAAAATTCGGGCGGAGTATTTGGCAAATCCTCCCCTTTTGATTCCTCACGTTTTCACTATGGAAAATATCAAAACGGTACTGTCCATGAACGGTCTTGGGCGACAGTTTATGAATTCCATGATTGTCAGCCTTAGCTCCACCGCTATTTCCCTGCTATTTGGCTCTATGGCGGCTTATAGTCTGGTGCGTGGAAAGTTCTCTAACCTTACCAGACAGATTTTCGGTCTATGGTTTATGATTCAGAAAATGTATCCGGCCATTGCTACAGCAATTCCTATCTACCTTGTGATGCGGAAGCTACAGCTGATTGATACCTTACCGGCTTTGATTATTATGAATACCAGCTTTAACCTGCCCTTAGTTATTTGGCTGATGATGGGATTTTTTGCCCAGGTGCCTATTGAGATGGAGGAGTCCGCCAGAATTGACGGATGCAATTTCCTGAGCCGCTTCTTCTATGTAGTTTTTCCGGTAACAAAATCCGGAATCGTGGCAGCAGGGATACTGGCGTTCGTGGGAGCATGGAACGAATTCCTCTTTGCAGTTATTTTAAGTATCAATAAATCTAAGACATTGCCTGTGGTTATTGCGGGATTTATCACTGATAAGGGCTTGGATTGGGGACCAATGGCGGCAACTTCTCTGATTAGCCTGTTACCGGTTTTGGTACTGGTATACCTTTGCCAGAAGCAGTTCGTGGAAGGACTGGCAATGGGAGCGGTGAAGGGGTAGAAGAAGGTGATAAAAAATTGAGAATAGAATACTGATAGATACTATAATAAAACTTACTAATAATAACAAATTGGGGAGAGAAGAATGGCTCATTTACCGGCTGGCAAATGGGCTATTTTTTTGGTCTAACAGAACTTTTCCTTCTACTACTATTTTCTACAAACTCACCGATTTATTTTATTCTAAATCCACAAATTTGTTTATTTTTGTGTATATTTCATTGACGGTGGGGTAACATGCGTTTATATTATTTCTTGAATAAACAAAAAAGAACATTTAATAAACATATATTAACACAAATTAGTACATACTAATATGAACTAAGATAGATTCAACAAGCGGAGGAGAAGAATGCCAAAGTGTATTGTCATCGCAGATGATTTAACCGGAGCAAATGCCACGGGAGTTTTGCTGAAAAAGATGAATTACAGCGCCTATACGGTTTTGAATGCTGAGCGTTTAGAGCTGTCTATGCTGGAGCAGTGTGACTGCATTTTATATCCTACGGACAGTAGAGGGATTGATCAGGATCTGGCGTATAGAAGAGTTTCCAATGTTTGTAATCTACTGAAGAACGAAGATACCAAGGTTTACGGCAAACGAATTGACAGTACTTTACGAGGAAACCTGGGAGCGGAAGTGGACGCTATGCTGGAATCCCTTGGAGAAGATTATGTGGCTATTGTGGTGGCTTGCTTTCCCACTTCTTCCCGTATTGTCCTTGGCGGATATATGCTGGTGGAGGGGCTTCCCCTACATAAGACGGACATCGCCATTGATCCGAAAACGCCGGTGAATAATCCGGAGGTGGCTGAGCTGTTCCGAAAGCAGAGTAAATATCCTATTGCCTCCATTTTGATGAAGGATTTACTGCACGGAAAGCATTATCTTGCGGATTGCATGAAGAAGCTGGCGGAGGAGGGAAACCGCATTATTGTGGTGGATTGTGTAAGCCAGGAAGACATTGATTTAATTGCGGATGCGGTGGAGACCTCCAAGCTAAAGGTCTTGGCGGTGGATCCCGGTGTGTTTACCGCAAGTCTTGTGAGAAAGAGAATTCCTCCCACGGAAAAGAAGGAGAAAAACAAGGTTTTGGCTGTGGTAGGCAGTGTAAATCCTCATACCAGATTGCAGCTGGAAGAGCTGTGGCTTTCTCAAAGATGCAAGAACGTTTTTGTGGAAACCAAGGCGCTTTTGGAAGGGGAAGAGCAGTGGGAACAGGAGGTTCAAAGAGTGGTGGATGCCATTCTGAAGGATGTGGATAAGGATAGGGTGTTTACAGTAACGGGGGACGGCATCTATCCGGAAAATCGTGTGGATCTTGGAAAGCTTGCGGAAAGCAGAGCCTGCCAAATCGAAGAAATCAGTAATAAGATGAATCTGGCTTTTGCGGAGATTGCCCATCGAATCTGTGCACAGGAAAAGAGCTTTAAGGGAATATACAGTAGTGGTGGAGATGTGACGGTATCTATTTGCAAACGCTTTCAAACTGCAGGTCTTAGCTTAAAGGAAGAGGTTTTACCCTTGGCGGCTCACGGGGAAATGCTTCTGGGAGATTTCCCGGGAATGCACATGGTGACAAAGGGCGGCAGCCAGGGAGGAAGAGATGCCATTATTCGTTGCATTTCCTTCCTGAAGGAAAAGCTCTTTGTATAAAATGGTAAATCTAATAGGTTTTACGAAACAAGATTTGCCGGTTTCAAAAGTGAAAATAATGAAAAAAAGGAGGATAAAATGAAGAAAGCAGTAATTGCAGTACCTATGGGGGATCCTGCGGGAATCGGTCCGGAGATTGTGGTGAAGGCTGTATCCAAAAAGGAAATCCAGGACATTGCAAAGGTAGTGGTTATCGGAGACGGAAAGATTTTGGAAAAGGCGGTGGAAATCTGTAAAGTTCCCATTCGTTTGCAGAAAATTGAAAAAATAGAGGAATTGGGAGAGGAGAAGGACAGCCTTTACTATATGCAGGAGGGCGAAATTTCCATGGCGGACTTTGCCTATGGAAAGGTCAGCGCGATGTGCGGAAAGGCTGCATTTTCCTATATTAAGAAATCTATCGAGCTGGCCAATGAAAGACTGGTGGATGCGGTGGCTACCACACCCATCAACAAGGAATCCTTAAAAGCGGCAGAGGTGCCCTTTATCGGTCACACGGAGATTTTTGGTTCATTAACCAATACGGAAGATCCTTTGACCATGTTTGAGTGTAACGGCATGAGAGTGTTCTTCTTAACCAGACATGTATCTCTTAGGAAAATGTTGGATATGATTACCAAGGAGCGCATTAAGGACTATGTGAAGCGTTGTCTGGAGGCTTTGAAAAAGCTGGGGGTTACAGACGGAAAAATGGCCATTGCCGGCCTGAATCCGCACTGTGGAGAGCATGGCTTATTCGGAGACGAGGAAGTGAAGGAGATTATGCCGGCGGTGGAAGAGCTGCAGAAGGAAGGCTATCCTGTGGTTGGACCTATCGGGGCAGACTCTGTTTTCCATCAGGCAGCACAGGGAAGATACAACTCCGTACTGTCTCTCTACCATGACCAGGGGCATATCGCTACCAAGACCTTGGATTTTGATAGAACTATCGCTATTACCAACGGTATGCCGATTTTAAGAACTTCTGTGGATCATGGAACTGCATTTGACATTGCCGGAACCGGCATTGCAGACAGCATCAGTATGGAAGAAGCGATTCGACTTGCGGCAAAGTATGCAGAGGCTTTTAAGCACTAAGAAGAACAGTGCAAAAGTACTTAGTTCTATAAAAAGATAAAAAAAGGAAATGCATAAGAAAGTTAAACCACATAAAATGGTGAATCACATAAATGAGTTGAAACACATAAAAAACCGGCTTATGCAAATGAGCAATTGACAACGAAGGGGAAAAGTAAAGTATTTTTCTAAAGAGGAGGAAAGTATGGTTAATGGTTTACATGGAGAGCAAATGCTCCTGGGATTGGCAATCGGTATTGTGTTACTGATTTTCATGGTATTAAAGACAAAGATTCAGGCTTTTTTGGCTCTGATTATCACTACCGTAGTGATTGGTGTAATTGGCGGAATGCCTTTGAACACCATCACCTTGGAAAATGGAACGAAGTTCGGTATTTTGCAGTCTATTACCAGCGGATTTGGAAATACCTTATCCAGTATCGGTATTATTATTGGTTTCGGCGTTATGCTGGGAGCAATCTTTGAGGAAACAGGAGCAGCAAAGCGAATGGCTCTTTGCTTCTTAAAGGTATTTGGAAAGAATAAGGAAGAGGAGGCTTTGGCTTTTACCGGTTTCTTGGTTTCTATTCCTATCTTCTGTGACTCCGGCTTCATTATCTTGTCCCCTATCGCAAAGGCGATTTCCAAGGTTACAAAGAAATCTCTGATTTCTTTGGGGGTAGCTCTTGCAGCAGGTCTCGTAATTACCCATACCATGGTTCCTCCTACACCTGGCCCCTTGGGCGTGTGCGGAATCTTCGGCGTGGATGTAGGACAGTTTATCTTACTGGCTTTGGTTCTTTCTATCCCAATGACTATTGTGGCGATTCTTTATGCCAGAAAGTATATTGCTAAGAAATTAAACTGGATTGTTAATGAAAATGATGAGCTTGTAGAGGCACAGGCCGGTAGTGCAGAGCTTGGAAAAGAAATCAATTTAGGTTCAGAAAATCTTCCTTCTACATTTTCTTCCTTCCTTCCCATTGTTTTACCGGTAGTATTGATTTTAATGAATACCGTATTTTCTGCGATGAAGCTTATGGACGGATTTTTCCATATTCTGATTTTCCTTGGACAGCCTATAGTTGCGGTTGGTATCGGATTATTAAGCGCTATTTTTATTCTTGGCAAAAAGATGAGTCGTAAGGATATCCTTTCTTCCATGGAAAAGGGAATGATGTCTGCGGGAATCATTATGCTGGTAACCGGTGGCGGTGGAGCACTGGGACAAATCATCAAGGATTCCGGACTGGGAACCTATATGGCGGAGGGAATTACCGCTATGAACATACCTATTATCCTGCTTCCTATCGTTATTTCCACTGTAATGCGTTTTATCCAGGGATCCGGAACTGTAGCCATGACTACTGCGGCAAGTATTTCCGCACCGATTATCCTGGCTACCGGAGCTAATCCTGTGGTTTCCGCTTTGGCTTGTTGCGTAGGCTCCTGCTTCTTCAGTTATTTCAATGATAGCTACTTCTGGGTAGTAAACAGAACTCTTGGCGTAAGTGAGGCAAAGGATCAGATTCGTGTTTGGTCCATTACCACAACCATTATCTGGGCAGTAGGATGTTTGGAAGTAATTATCCTTAGCTTTATTATGCACTAATTTTCCGAGGATAAATGTTTGAGGATAAATGGCTTGGTTTCTTTCGGGAAGCTAAGCCATTTTTTTATAAAATATGCTAAGATGTTTTCGGAGAAAAGGACCGGAATGAGCTAGGGGAGAAATCATGAAAAAAGAAAAGGTGTTATCAGGAGAACGGCAGCAAAGCATTTTATCCATTTTGGAGAAGGATGGTTCCGTTTCCGTAGATGAACTGGCTAAGCAATTTTCTGTCAGCGGAATGACCATTCGGAGAGATTTAAAATATCTGGAAGAAAAGAATCGGATAGAGCGTTTTCATGGGGGAGCCATTCTGCGGGATGAGGTGCTTTATCAGGAAAAGGAAGTGCAGAATATTGAGGCAAAAAAGCGTATTGCCCAAAGGGCTTTGGAACTTATTAAAGATGCCAAGGTGATTTTCTTGGATGCGGGAACCACCAATAGGGAACTGGCTCTATTATTAAAAGAACGTGAGGGTTTGTCTGTGGTCACCACGGACTTAATGGTTGCCGGCGTTTTACAAAGTGGAAAGGGACGTCTCTTTTTCTGCGGAGGAGAAATCCAGAAAAGTACCGGCATTGCGTTGGGAAGCTATACAGTGAATCAATTGAAGGACTATTCCTTTGATATCGCCTTCTTAGGGGCTTCTTCCATTAATGAAAAGCTGGAGCTGAGTACGCCTACATTGGAAAAAGTGGCTTTGAAAAAGGCTATTTTGCAGCAGGCAAAGCAGTCTGTTTTGTTGGCTGATGCCAGTAAGTTTGAGAAGCAGGCGATGATGAAGATATGCTCCATTCAGGAATTTGATATGCTGGTGACGAATAAGACATTTTCGGAGAAAGAAAAAAAGGAAGTGGAAAAGCTGGGAGTGAAAGTTGAAGGAGTCGTATGAAGCAAATATCAAATGAAATATCAAATGAAATATCAAATGAAATATCAAATGAAATATCAAAGAAATTATCCCTTGCCCGTTCTTTCGAAAAGGCACATTTTTCGGAGATACAAAGGCAGGAACGTCCCGGCTTTCATTTAAGCCCTGCGCTAGGCTGACTCAATGACCCAAATGGCTTCTCCTTCTACAAGGAGGAATACCATCTTTTTTATCAGTATAATCCCTATAGCACCAGATGGGATGCGATGCATTGGGGGCATTGGACTTCCAAGGATTTACTTCACTGGGATTATCATGAGGTAAGTCTTGCGCCGGATGAAGATTATGAAACCGGTGTTTTTTCCGGTACCGCAATAGCGGATAAGGATGGCTCTCATCTTATTATGTATACAGCGGATTATACAAAGACTCCGGATTATTCTACAGATTTTTCAGGGAAAAATGGGATTCGAAGAGAAACCCAGTGTATCGCCAGAGGGGATGGGAGACAGTATCAAAAGTTCCGGGGAAATCCGGTGCTTTCAGAAAAGGATTTACCGGAAGAATTCATGATAGAAGATTTCCGAGATCCCAAGCTTTGGATTGGAAAAGACGGAAAATACTATGCGGTAACCGTGGCCAGAAAGAAGAGAGACAATCTTGGAGCGGCTTTGCTTTTTTCCTCGGAAAATGCTGTGGAATGGCAGTATTTGGACACGATTAGGGAAAATGACGGAAGCTTCGGCGGGATGTGGGAGTGTCCGGATTTCTTTTTCCTGGAAGGTCGTCCTGTGCTTTCCCTTTCGGTCATGAATATGAAAAATACAAGCCCTCTGTTTAGGAATGGAAATTGTACCGTTGTTTTTGTGGGGGATACCATAGGGAAAGAAAAAGGTATTCTGCCGGAGTCGCAAAAGGGAAAGGAAGAGAACAGAACAGAAGAGTTCTTGGAAAATTGGGTACAGCAGACCATGAAACAGGCGAAGCCTCAGGCTTTGGATTTAGGCTTTGATTTTTATGCCCCTCAAACCATGGAAAGGGATGGACGAAGGATTATGGTAGGCTGGATGCAGGCTCCTGAAGCCGGCGGAAATGCTCCGGAGAATGCTAAGTGGTATGGACAAATGTCTTTTTCCAGAGAACTGTTTTTCCGGGGAGACAGGCTTTGTCAGCGCCCCATTCCAGAGATTCAGAAGCTTTATAAGGATACGGTCGAGTTGGAAATTTCCTGCGAAAAAGAAGAGAAAAGCTATGCAGAATTAGAGGATAAACTTCTGGACCTTAGTCTACGAATTTCGGCTTCCAAGGATTGCCTAAAATATCAAGAATGTTCTGAACAGAAAGTAGTTTCTGAACGACAAGAAGTCTTCCAAATGAAATTTGCAAAGCAGGGAGAGAACTATGTCCTCTGTACTTATGACTTTATATCGGGCATCTTGACTGTGGATAGAAGTCACGCAGGAAGGTCTGCCAGTATTTGTGAAGTAAGAAGGATTTATGTAGGAAGTTTGGAAGAGCTTTCGCTTAGACTTTTGCTGGACCGTTTTTCCTTTGAACTCTTTATCAATGATGGGGAACAGGTTCTTTCCGGTACCCTTTATGAACTGCCGGAGGAGGCTAAGGAAATCAGCTTCCAAGGAGAAGGGATTCATTTACAGGTAGAAAAACACGGCTTAAGGGAGATTGAGCTTGGGGCACTGTAAAGCATGTATGATAGTAGAACGGACTCTACATTAAGTTCAGTTCACGAAGGAGTTTTTTTCTGTTCCGTTTATCCTTGGAAGCTTTTTTGATATCTTCCAGTCTGCCACTTTCCGCTAAAATACCCATTAATTGTGCTAACTTTTCACTGCCTTCTTCTCTACCTTCTTCTCTACCTTCTTCTAAGGCAGCTTGGCGATAACGTTCTAAAAGAATATTCATATTTTTGTCTCCCTTCTGCATAAGGTCGGTAGATTTAAGTTCTGCTACTCTAGTGGACAGTATTGTCGAATGCATTTGCTTGGGAAAGTTGGCATGAAAGTCTTCTGCCAACTTTCCCAAGCTATTATTTTCTGCTTTTTCCTATCTTTAAGATTGTATCAGAGCCGGCATGCGTTGATCTTAGCCAAGATTAGCCAACATATAGCATTCCCCTAAAGAGTTCATTTTCGTCTTTTCCATTAATATATAAAATCCAATTCTGCGTATCTCTTTCAATTGGTACTCGGTAGCAAGTTCCGTTATATTGGAATTGACTAAAATCATTTAAGTTAAAAATGCTGAAGTCCTCATTTCCTACATTGTCTATATATTTTTCATCAATAATTCGCATATCCATGTAAGAGGAATTATCCGTATACATCAGTAGGAGATAGGAACCGGTGGGGATAGTTCCCTCTTTTAGCACATTTCCATTTACATCTACTTCTTGAACCGGAACATCTTGAATAGCCTGGATAACATGATTGCTGGTTATTTTGTAGCGGTTTCCATTTGGTTTTGGATAAGCTTCCGCATCAATCAACCAGTCTATTTCTACAGTATTGGTACTGAGAAAGCCGTTGTCTTCTGCTCCGCAAAACCCTTTAGCATCCGTGAAGTTTTCCTTGAGAAGATGCGTGTATTCGATATTGTCTACATCCTTCCTGTAGGATTCTCTAATAGATATGTCGACAAACCAGTTTTCCTCCGGTTTTAATTCCATAGTGGAGAGGTCAATTCTATAGAGTAAAGTTACCCCGTCTTCTTCATACTTAAAGAGGTAAATGTAGTATTTTCCGGACTTTTTGAGAAGATAAGGAGTTCCGTCAATGCCTTCCACAGTCCCACTTTCCCTATTGCCGGAAACGACGGAAATATCCAAATAAAACATTCCCTCTTCTTCCTGTTTTTTCAGATAAACGGGCTCCCGTTTTCCGCTTCCGTCCACATCTACATCCAGATACATATTGTCAAAAAGTGGGATTACATAGTCCTCTTCCGTTTTAGTATATTCTTCGGCAAATAGATTCTCCCCTTCATCAAAATATACGGTAAGAACCTTGGGGGACTTAAGAGACCGGCCGGTAAGATCGATATCGGAATATACGGAAACGCCCTCTGCATTTACCGTCCAAGTAAGTGCATCTCCCTTTTCTTTTATATTCTGTAAAAGTGCAGGAGGAAATTCCACCACTGTACCCGCGGATTCCTGCGCTCTTTTTTCAGCCAAAGCAAAGAAGCTGTCCCTGTCTTTTACCACATCGGAAAAAGCCAGTCGTTTTCCGCTTTTACTATCAAAATTCACAGAATAACGCTGATACTCGCTTCCGCTTCCCGTGTAATCTATGGATTTGGAATTTAAAATGCTGACGATGCTTTTGTCTGCTCGAATAACATCACTATTGGTCTTCACTTCAGGAGTATTTCCTAAGTAGTTCGCCACATTTCTTTTGGCCTCTTCTGAAGTATTACCGATATTTACCAATTCCGCAAAATCCTTTTGATAGAAGTTTTCTACTTCCTTGTTATAGTCTTCAAAGGCCTTTCTCAGGGCATTAAATTCCTCACCCTCTTCCTTCAAGTGTAACTTAGTGCTTTCTATACTATAAAGATAATGATAGTTTGCATCCGTGTGCCTTTCTCCGATTTCTTCTAAAAGGATATGGGGCATTCCTATAATCGTGCTTTCAGCTTGTGCTTCTTTTTCTTCTCCGCTGTCCTTCTGCTTCTCCTGTGAATTACCTGATTCTACCCCTGTTTTGTCCGTCCTGCCAGCTTCTTTTTCTGCCTTTGCACAAGACAGAAAAAGAAAGCTAAGGAGAAGGAATAATACTAAAAGTAGTTGTTTTTTGGCTTTCATTTCGTCCTCCTTGCCTTTTCTCTTTAAGAGAGTTTAGTTATCCTCTCTGCTTTTGTTCCGTACTATTTAAACATTAATTTTTACTATTTTATCATACTTTGTTTTCGTTTCAATATGATTTGAAGAGTAGATGGAACATCAGAGCGTACAGGAACTGGAGGGAACTTAGTTGCGCCGGTAACTAAGGCAAGGAAGGTGGATCTTTATATATATTTTTTCAGTTCCCCATACCCCTCTTTTTCCATTTCTTCATAGGGAATAAAGCGGACAGAAGAGGAGTTAATGCAGTAGCGGAGGCCGCCCAGTTCTCTTGGGCCGTCATGAAAGACATGGCCCAAATGGTAGTCTCCACCTTGGGAACGGACTTCTATTCTTCGCATTCCCAGACTGTTGTCTTCCAGGTAGCGGATTACTTCTCCTGCAATGGGCTTTGCAAAGCTGGGCCATCCGCAAGAGGAGTGAAACTTGTCTTTGGAGGAAAATAACGGCTCTCCGGTGGCTCTATCCACATAAAGCCCTTTAGCATTTGTATCCCAATAAACATTTTCAAAGGGACGGTCTGTGGCGCTATGCACCAGCACATTGTATTCCTCTTTTGTCAGCTTTTCCTGTAGTTCTTTTTCGGAAAGAGGCTGATATTGCTCTGAATCAATCAATGGCTCATCCGCAAGGGCAAGAGAGATGTGGCAGTAGCCTCCCGGATTTTTATTCAGATAATCCTGATGATATTCTTCCGCCGAGTCAAAAGCTTCCAAGGGAAGCACTTCCACCACCAAAGGAGAGCTGTACTGCTCTTGCTCTTTTTTTAGAGCCTGCTGAATGATTTCTTTGTCCGCTTCTTCTACATAGTAGATACCGGTGCGGTATTGGGTGCCCACATCATTTCCCTGCTTATTTAAGCTGGTAGGGTCAATGATCCGAAAATAATAACGCAAAAGATTTTTTAAAGGCAGGCGCTCCGGATCGTAGTCGATTTTTACGGTTTCCGCATGGCCGGTGTTATTGTGGCAAACCTCTTTATAGCTGGGATTTCTGCTGTTTCCGTTGGCATAACCGCAAGAGGTGGAGAGCACTCCGGGAATTCTTTGAAAATAGGCTTCTACCCCCCAAAAGCAACCTCCTGCAAGATATATGGTTTTCTGCATAGTAACCCCTTTCTTATCTGGTAAGTTCAACATGAAGTAATCTTGTAGCATTGAAATTAAACTTAGAATATTTAGCAGAAAATTTGCTAAAGAAATCATGACTTTGATTTTTAGTATTTTTTTACTTTAGCACAAATGAGATGGCAATCTACAAATTTCTCTATGATTTCCGGCTTTTTTTAGATTTGTATTTCGAAAAGGAAAACAATGCTATAGTATAGTGAGTGGTTAGAGAATGATGCTTTAATAGATACAGAAAATAGAGATGCAGAAGCCGGATATGTATGAACCGGAGGTGCAAAAACCGGGATGCAGAAACCGGGCATGCAGAAACCGATGATGCAGAAACCGATGATGTAGAAACCGATGATGCAAAAGCCGAGGATGTAAAGCCGGGGGATGCAGAAGCCGGATATGCGGGAAGCAGAGATGGAAAAAATAGAAATGGAGAATATAGGAATGGATAAAGAACTGAAAATATCGTCCTTTTCCGTAGAGGGAAAGAAAGTGACACTGTATAAACCGCTTGAAAGTGTAGTGGAGAAGAAATTAAATCATGCGAATACAAATACCAGTCTGAACACAAATGGTCAGACTATGGAAGCAAAAGCGTTGGGAGGGAAATTATCAGAAGTCAAATCATCAGAAGACAAATCATCCTCTCCTCTACTGATTCTTCATTGCTTTTCAGAAGAGGAAGAGGCGGTGGTAAAGCTTTTGAAGGGGCAGGAGTACTTTAGCTTTCCGCTTCTTTGTATCAATCACTTGGAATGGCAGAAGGATATGTGCCCCTGGGATAGTCCTGCTTTAATCAATACGGAAAAGGATTTTATCGGTGGGGCGGATGAATATTTGTCCCTCTTGGAAAAGGAAATTATTCCAAAGGCGGTAGAAATTCTTGGAGAAGAGCCGAGCTATTATGCTTTAGCTGGATATTCCTTGGCGGGGCTTTTTGCCTTATATGCAGGCTATAGAAGTTCTTTATTTTCTCGAATTGCCTCTGTCTCCGGCTCTCTTTGGTATCCGGGCTTCCTTTCCTTTGCCAAGGAGAAGAAAATGCTGAGTAAAGTGGAGAGGCTCTATCTTTCCTTGGGAACAGAGGAAGCGAAGACTAAGCATACCGTCCTGTCCACAATAGAAAGAAAAACCCGAGAACTGGTAGAGCACTACCAATCCTCGGGCTATTGTGTGAATTTTGAGCTAAATCCCGGAAACCATTTTTGTGAAGTGGAGCAAAGGATTGAAAAGGGGATCCGATGGATTATGGAAGAGTGATTATATTTTTATCCGATAATTTCTGAAAGCTTTACCTTTCTGTCTTCCATTCTGGACTTCGTGCAAGCATCCGCTGTGGCAATAGCGGCTCTTGCGGCTTCTCCGGTGAGAAGGGGCTTATATTCATCGCTAACTTCCTTGCCGTGCATTATACCATTGAGGAAGGCCATTTCTTTCTTCATAATGCCCTGTAGCCATAGTGGTGGCTTTCTGCCGGGCTTACCGTATTGAATGGCACCGTCCATTTCTGTACCGTGGTAAATGCGGGTTCTGTCCTCGTCTTCCTCTTTGCTTTCGTGAAGAAGGAAATGGCTTTCTTTTCCGTCAACCTTCAGAGTGCCGCCGGCATCAAACATATCCAGCTTGATGGCTCCCTCTGTACCCTGAATCAGAAGGTAATGCTCCGGCCAACGGAAGGCGGAACCCCATTCCATCACAGCATAACGGCCATCCTTAAATCGGGCGGTTATGAAAATCATATCATCCTCATCACCAAAGGCCTCGCCTTGGTGAGCCACATTTCCGGCTTCCATAGTAACTTCTTCCGGCATCCCTCCCATAAGAAACTGGACACAATCCAATTCGTGGATATGGTGATAAAGATGTCCTCCGGACTTTTCCCGAATCTTTTTCCAGGATACTGACTCCTGCACATCTTCCCAGCCGTTTCTGGCAGAGTGGCAGTAGAGAACCTTTCCGATTTTTCCTTCGTTAATCAGTTCCTTTGCATGGTGTACACCATTGAAGAAGTTCATGATGTGTCCTGCCATGAAAATCACGTGATTTTCTTCGCAGGCCTTTACCATTTCATCACAGTCTGCGTAGGAGAGGGCGATAGGCTTTTCACAAAAAACATTTTTTCCGTGTTTTGCAGCCAAAATTACCGGCTCTTTGTGCAAATAATTTGGAGATGCCACAATCACGCAATTTACATCCGGTCTGAAAACAAGGGATTCCAAGCTTGCTTCTGCATCGCAGTACAATTCTTTCGCAATAGTCTCTCCATTTTCCGGATCATAAACAGCAACGACTTGTGCATCTTCTTGTTCTTTCATGATGCGGGCTAATTCTGCACCGAAATAGCCCACACCCACTACGGCATAATTTATCATGTTTAACTCCTAACTTTTCACGATTTAGGGCTAAATATTCATTTCTTTACTTCTTTTAGTCCCAATCCTCGTTTTTTATTTTCGTTTTTTAAAAGTTGATATAGCTTCTACACTAATTTACTTTACAGCTCCTTCGGAAAGTCCTCCTGCAATCTTATTCTGAATCAGGCAGAAGAAGATAATGGAAGGAACTACTACCAATGTGGAGGCTGCCATCATATCGCCCCAGTCCAATATTTCTGAACCGTTTAGAGAGCGAAGGGCAACAGCCACAGTCATCTTGGAAGTATCATTAATCAGGATTAAAGAGTATAAAAACTCATTCCAAACATTGATAAAGGTATAAATGGCGGTGGCTACGATTCCCGGTGCCACCAGAGGAATCACTACCTGCATAAACACCTGAATTTTATTGGCGCCATCTATCTTTGCGGCTTCTTCTATTCCTATGGGAACTGTTTTGAAAAATCCCACCAAAAGCCAAACCGCATAGGGAATACTGAAGGAAAGATAGACCAGTACTAATCCGATTCTGGTATTGGTCAGTCCCAGCTTTGCCATTACGATGGAATAAGGAATGGCTAAAAGGATGGGAGGGAAAATGTAGGTGGTAACCAAAACCTTCGATAGTACCGTTCCGATTTTAGGGAAGAATCGCACAATGCCATAGGCAGCCAAAGAGGAAATTGTAATAGCTATTCCTGTTGTGGCTAAGGAAATAATGACACTGTTTCGGATATTCACAATGAATCCCAAATCAAAAATCACATGGCGATAATATTCCAAAGTTACTACTTTTGGAAGAAAGGCTGTAGGATTTCCGGTTAATTCGCCCTTTCCTTTAACGGAGGAAATAATAATCCATAGCAAGGGGAAAATGGCGAAGAAACAGAGGAGTAAGAGGTAGATGTGGCTGATTAAGCTCGCAAAATATTTCTTTCTCATTTATTTTCCTCCCTTTCCCAGCAATTCATAATGGTGAAGTAGATAATGCAAACACTCATTAGGAAAATAAACAGCAGTACTGTTACAGCAGAGGATTTTCCCAGCAGCTTGGTTCCCCATCCCATTTCATAGGCATAAAGGGGAACAGTTTGTGTGCTTCCGGCAGGCCCTCCACCGGTAATCAGATAGATTAAGTCGAAGTTATTGAAAATCCAAACCGTTCTTAGAACCACCAAAAGTCCCATAACCAGCTTGATGTGGGGAATGGTGATGTGTTGAAAAGACTGCAAGGCACTGGCACCATCAATTTTTGCGGCTTCATACTGGTCCTGTGGTACAGTTTGTAAAGCAGATAAGACATTGACCATAATCATCGGTGCTCCGAACCAAATGTTGATGAGTACCAGTACGATAAAAGCCAGATTCTTTTCTGTGAGAAACTGTGGAGCGGTTTCGTAAATTTTCCATTTCACCAAAAGATTCGGCAAAATGCCATAGACCCCGTTTAATATCCAAGTCCAAGAGAAGGCGATAACGATGGAAGGGAAGGCCCAGGGGATAATCAGTAGAGTTTTATACATCCCTTTAAAGAGCTTTACCCGATTTAAGGCCAGAGCAGCAGTGAAGCCCACCAATATCTGTCCCAACAAGGAAAATACAGTCCATTTTAAAGAGTTCAAAAAGGCTGCCCAAAATTTGGGATCACTTAGAATATCTTTATAGTTTTTCAGTCCCAGAAAATTGTATCTTGGTCGAATAAGATTCTTACTGGTCATACTGAAAAATAGACTGGAAAAAATGGGATAGATAAAAAGGGCGGCTACGACAATGACGGCAGGAAGTACAAACAACCATTTCGTATAAGATCTTGTCTTCATTTTCTGACCTACCTTTCTAGTTTGGAGAGGCTGCAAGAAGAAATCTTCTTGCAGCCTCTTCCGAGAAGAAAAAGATTATTGCGTAGCAGCTTCCATTAAGCTGTTTAACTTATCTTCAGCTGCTTTAGCGGCTGTCTTTACATCTGTTCCGTTGGTAATAATATCTTGGAACATTTCTTCAATTACGTGCTGGTTGGTAAGGATACCTGCCTGTACGCTTGGTCCATGCTCAAATCCGATAGCAGTTCCGCCGGGAATCTGGGAAGAAATCACTTCTTCCGCATGAGCAAATTTCTGAATAGTGGGGTCATCTTTATACGCTTCGGAATCCTCGATTCCCTTGATTGCCGGAAGCATTCCAACAGGAACGGAATGCAGGAATTTCACATAGGTGTCTTCTTCATATAAAGTTTTGATAAAGGCTTCGCAAATTTCAGGGTGTTTGGAATTCTTCCAAATGACCAACGGTTGATTAGAAGTGGTAATGCCCTTCTGCTCTGTACCCTTAATGGTAGGAATCGGGTAGCAGTCTACATAATCCAGTAAATCCGGAGAGTTTGCCGCTACACCGGAGATTTGGAATCCGGAGTTAAAGTCAAAGGCAGTTTTTCCCTGATAGTAGAGGGTGGCCTGATCCAGTACATTGTAGTTAATGGAATCCTTTGGTGAGCAATCCTTATAGACTTTCAGCCAGTAGTTAATTCCTTCTATAGCTAAATCGCTGGTAAGATTCGCTTTTAAGTCATCCGTCAGTAAGCTTCCTCCGGCACCCTTAACATAGAAGTTCAGGAAATTGGTGGCCTGGAAATCTGTGGAACCACAGGGGAAGGACAGACCGTAAACACCGTCTTTGGTTAGCGCTTTGGCTTCTTCATAAAGCTCATCCCATGTCTTTGGCACCTCAAAGTTGTTTTTTTCCAGTAAATCCTTGCGAACCCACATCACCATGGCGTGAGAATAGAGGGGAACAGCATAGTTGTTACCGTCTACGGAAAGCTCATTTAATGCGTTTTCATAGAACTTATCCCGTCCGATATCATCAATTAATCCATTCAGCGGAATGATAGCGTCGGAATTAATCATTTCGGAAACTTGCCCTACCAGAGCGGTACTCATATCCGGCACATTCCCGGAAGCAAGCCCTGTTGTCCACTTGGTGTAAAAGTCATTCCAGGAAAAGGTTTCAATTTTGATAGTAACCTTTGGGTGCTCCTCCATGAACTTATCCGCAGCCTCCTGAATGGTTTCCAATCTTGGTCCCTGGGTAAAGGAATGCCAGAAAGTAATATCTCCCTCCAATTCAGCATTAGCTTCCGCCTTTTCCTCACTGCCCTTGGCTTCGCTGCTGTTTTGCTCAGGAGCTTTGCTTTCTTCCTTTGCGGCACTGCTACCGCATCCGCTCAAAGCTGTACAAAGCATTGTCAGACTCAGCATAGCGCTTAAAATCTTTTTTCTCATAAATCGTCCTCCTTATTAATATGCAAGTGCTATAGGGGAATCCTAGGGCATCTTGTTTGCAAGTTCCTTTTGGAACTTGCAATATTTCTTTGTATAGAATAACTGATTAATCTGTATGATATAGGAATAATTTAGACGATTCTATAGAAAATAGACCTAATAATAGCATTTTACACTCATAAAACAATGTTTTTACTGTTAATAAGATTTATCCTCTATATTAAATGATAAATAAGAAATATTTTTTATTCTTTTGCAATATGACGATACTGATTTGGTGTACAACCAAAAGCTCGTTTAAATTCACGAATAAAGTAATTGCTATCTTCATAGCCCAGTTCATAGGCAATATCGTTAATGTGAAGGTTGGAAACCAGCAATTTTCTGGCAGCAGTGGTAAGCTTTAGCTCTTTGACATAGACCATGGGGGACTTTCCCAGTTGGGAACTGAATAAGGAAGTAAATCTTTGCTTGCTTAATTCTGCCATTTCCGCTAAACGGCTTGGAGAATATTTTTCATTGGGATGCAGAAGAATATAATCCACTACCCCCTGGATACGAGAATCCATTCCGGTACCGGATTTTTTGATTTGAGTTCTGATTTTGTCTAAGTCCATTTCATCTCCGTACTTTTTCCCCTTATTTGTAGTAGAAAGAATACGAGAAGAAAAATCAGAAGCATTTTCTGATTTTTTTTCTATGGACTTTTGGGAATTCAAAGTGTCAGAAGGAAGTTCATTCTGATTTGTTTCGGGATTTACCTTGGCAATGAGAGAGGCAATCAAAAGCTCTAAATATCCCCTGACAAAGAACATCTTTGCAGGGCTCTCTTTTTTTACCCATTGATAGATTTCATCAAAATAAAAGCTTTCTCCCTTACCCTCCATAATCTTCGGCAAATGATAATAATCCCCCAGTAAGTCACCTCCTTCAAAAAACACAGAACTGGTAAAACGAATACTGGTGAAGGAAAAATGACTGCTGGTGGCAAAGCAGGAGAGCTGACTTCCTTTGGGGATATAGATGATTTGATCCTTTTTTACAGAATACTCCTGAGAATCTATAAAGAAGCTGGCGGTTCCTGATTCAATGTAGCGGAGCATATTGTAGGGAATACTGCTTTCCGGAAAGATCCAATTTCGCCCAAAGGAATAGCGATCAATATATAAAAAGTGAAAATGAATATTATCAATAGCGCTGTACATAGGATGCCGTCAAACTTTCTGTATATTTTCTATAGGAATAGATGCTGTCTTGTTTAAGTGTTTTCAGTATAAAGGCTTTATAGAAGAAAAGGAATAGAGAGTTTATAAGGGGGGATTAAAATGAGGATATGTTGGTAGGAATTATAGATGGACTAGACTGGCTGTTTTATTCTAGCTTCGTTATAATAAGACAGTATATTTAGTTTAGAAAGCAGAGTAGTGTAAATGAAAGAAGAAATCAGATTAGAAAAAGACCGTAAAATAAAGGGAATCATTTCCATAATCCTTTCTGCGGCAGGCTTTGCGGGAATGGCTTTTTTTGTAAAGCTTTCCGGAGATCTGCCTACCATGCAGAAAGCAATGTTTCGAAATTGTGTTGCGGCTTTGATTGCCTTTGTGATGATGCGGCAGCAGGGATTGCGTTATTCCGTCCCCAAGGAGCTTAGGATTCCTCTACTTCTTCGTTGTTGTTTTGGAACCTTGGGGATTCTTTGTAACTTTTGGGCAATTACGTATCTGAAGCTGGGGGATGCCAGTATTTTACAGAAAATAGCGCCTTTCTTTGCTATTGTAATGTCGATTTTTATTTTGGGAGAAAAGCCCAATAAGATGGCGATTGTTTCCGTGCTCTTAGCTTTGCTGGGAGCAGCCTTTGTGGTGAAGCCCGGGCAGGGAATCGTGGGGCTTCCCGCACTGGTGGCACTTTTTGGCGGATTTTCGGCGGGAACGGCCTATACCTTTGTTCGAAAGGTAGGCTTGGGTGGCGTGAAAGGACCGGTAGTGGTCTTTTCTTTTTCGATGTTTTCCGTTTTGGTATTGCTTCCATTTTTTCTTTTGCAATACAAGCCAATGACTGCACAACAGACTATCTTTTTAATTTTGGCAGGATGTAGTGCGGCGGTGGGTCAGATCTTTGTGACCAAGGCTTATGCCTATGCGCCGGCTAAGGAAATATCCGTCTTTGACTATTCTCAGGTGCTCTTTGCGGCTTTATTAGGCTTTGTGGTTTTTGGGGAAGTCCCGGACGTTTATAGCTTTGTGGGCTATGCCCTCATTTTCGGAACGGCTCTTTGGAAATGGAAGCAGACCGGATCAGAAAATGCAAG
>ERZ773045.426-NODE-426-length-21413-cov-3.816322_pt1 | contig 21413 bp, 19 predicted proteins | sample MGYA00580635_ERZ773045 | MGnify/ENA primary metagenome ERZ773045 (study PRJEB29015, sample SAMEA2738115) | human oral metagenome | biome: human oral; feature: human-associated habitat; material: saliva | place: China | collected 2261 ...
CCCTGCTCCCATTTTCTCCGGAGCTGGGCCAGGCTCTCCTTGTCATAGGTCACCAGCAAGGAGCCGCAGCGGGAAAAGGGAACTTCCAGTTCACGGCACAAATCATCAAAAGAGGCATTTCCACGAACCGTCAATTCCGCCTTCCGGGAACCGGTTTTGTTGTCATATCCCGCATAGACGATGGCAGAGTTTGCCCGGGTAATGCCTGTACAGATATCCAATTCCTTTTCAATCAGCACGACAGACAAATTCCAGCGCATCAGATTCCGGGCCGCAAAGCAGCCCAGAATCCCTCCCCCAATAACCGCAACATCTACGCTTTTCATAGGAGGATAATCTGTCCGGGGTTATCCACGGTATAGCCGCCGAGGGACAGGATTTTTTCCCGGAACGCATCGCTCTTCAGTATGTGCAAAAGCGCCTGAACCATAGGGGTATCCCAAGCATGATCAGGGACAATGAGGTCATACTCCTCAATACAGATGGGGATAAAGTCCAGATCATAGAGATTTGCCGCGGAGTAGATGCCCATACCGACATCAGCACTGCCGCTGGCGATCTGGGCAGCAACAGAAGTGTGGGTCAGTTCTTCCCGATCGTAGCCGTAGACAGAAGCAGTATCCACATTTTCCCGCATACACAAATAGTCCGCAAGGATCCGGGTGCCGGATCCCTTCTGGCGATTTACATAACGCACGCCATCCTTTGCAATATCTGCGAATTTCCGAATCTGGAGGGGATTGCCCTTTGCCACCATCAATCCCTGCTGACGACCGACACAGGAAACCAGCTTCACACCGCCTTTGGGGAAATACTTGCGAATAAATGCCTTGTTATAGCTGCCGTCAGCCGTATCCAGCAGGTGGCAGCCAGCCATGTGCGCCTCACCACGGCGGATTGCCATTATACCGCCCATGGAACCCACATGGGAGGAGCTGATATACAAGGCAGAGTCCTCCAAATGGAGCATATCTGCCAGCTCGTCCAGCAACGGATCATGGCTGCCGATAACCACCAGCGTATTGTGCAGCTTTTCTAAGGGGCTCAGCAGGCGGACACTCACTTCCTCTCCCGCCTCGTAGCCCTCCAGTCCCTGGGGTACTTCCAGAATACCATCGGCCCTCATAAAAGAAGAAACCACGCCGCTGCCTCGGCTCAGGGGGCTGGCCATCAGCCTGCCGCCTACGCAGCCCATGCGAACACGGACAAACTCCTGATATTTCAGACCGCTGACAACAGGCCGGGTAAGGGTTGCGTTCACATATGTGTCAGTGGCTACCGGTGCTTTCAGCCAGTGGTCAATCAGGGGCTTCAGCAGCTGCTCAATGACGATGATGCCGGACACCGGATAACCGGGCACTCCAAGAATGACCTTCTCTCCCCGGCAGCCCAGAATGGCAGGCTTGCCGGGCTTGATGGCGATGCCATGGTACAGCACCTCACCCAGTTCCCTGATGACCCGAGCCGAGAAATCCTCCCGTCCGGCAGAAGAACCGGCATTGAGAATTACCATATCGCACTCATCTACCGCTTTGGCAACCATTTCTTTGATCTGGTCAAATTTATCCGGCACAATGGGATAGACCACCGCCTCTGCGCCCCAGGAACGCACCATTGCGGAAAAAATGGAGCCATTGAATTCCAGAATATCCCCGGGCTTCGGGTCTGTACAGGGCGGGATAATCTCGTCCCCTGTGGGGATGATGCCCACCACAGGTTTGCGAATCACTTCAATTTCCAGTACACCGCCGGCAATCATCGCACCAATGGCAGCCGGGGAAACGGTCATATGGCTGGGCAAAATCATTTCCCCGGCGCATACATCCTCGCCGATCTGGCGGATATGCTGCCAGGGGGCTGCGGCTGCGTGAATGGTGATGGAACCATCTCCATTCTTCACAATGTCCTCCACCATGATGACTGCATCTTTGTCCTCCGGAATCGGGTCGCCGGTGTCCAGCACAAGAAACTGGTCCGGCTTTAGAGTAACAGGGGTCGTTTCCGTCGCGCCGAAGGTTTCTTTTGCGGAAACCGCCACACCATCCATAGCACTGGCGGCATAGTGCGGAGCGCAGATGTGGGCATAGACTGCCTTTGCCGTCACCCTACCGCAGCTTTCAAAGACAGGAATGGTTTCTGTCTTTGACCCAAAACCGCCGCTTACCAGCCGCTCCAGATATTCCTTCCGTGCCTGCGCAAGCGGCACATTGGTCAAATACTCAAATCCCATAAAATTACACTCCTGAAGTAATCGTTACCTGAATTTCCGCCCCCTGGGGTAAGCCTTCACAATCCCGACTGATGCAGAAATAGCCGTCGGTCCCTGCCAGAGTGGTGATAAGGCCGGATTTTCCCCGAATGGGTTGGGCATAAAGCTCGCCGCCTGTTCCTGTCAGCCGGCAGCAGTGATACTGGGCTCTGCCATGGTTGGCGCTGATGCTCTCTGTAACCCTGGCAGTAACGGTATAGGCAGTCATGTCTCGATCCATCAGCCGTCCCAGCAGGGGCTGTACAAAAAGTTTTGTGATAAAGTAGGCAGCCACCGGATGCCCGGGCAGACCCACAATGGGCTTTTTCCCGGCTTTTCCCAGAATGGTTGGTTTTCCGGGCTTAATGGCAATGCCGTGAAGCAGAAGCTGTCCTGCGGATTCAATGATGCGGCAGGCGGCATCCTTCACTCCGACACTGCTGCCTCCGGACAGCAGCACGGCGTCACATTCCGCAATGGCCTGATTGACCTTTTGAGAAAGCAGCGCCTCATCATCCACCACAATCCCATAGTTGACAACATGGCACCCAAATGTGGAGAGCATTGCCTCCAGCATGGGACTGTTCACGTCCCGCACCTGTCCGGGGCCGGGCTGCGCCTCCGGAGGAACCAGCTCGTCACCGGTAGAAATGACACCCACGGTCACTTTTTTCACCACCGGCACCTGCCCCCGGCCAATGGCAGCCAGCGCACCAATGTCGGCAGAAGACAGGGAGCGGCCTTTGTGCAGAATCACCTTTCCGGGATACACATCATCCCCCCGGAAAATCAGATTCATGCCCGGCGCCGCAGGTTTGGCAACACCGATGGTGCCGTCGCCGTAGTCCTCCGTGTATTCCACCATCACCACACCGTCAGTACCCCTGGGCACTGCGCCGCCGGTGGGAACGGCTACACATTCCCCCTCATTCAGCAGATAGTCGGCACCTTCGCCCATCAGCACCGTGGCCTGTAGGGGCAGGATCGCCGGGATGGCATCGCTGCAGCCGAAGGTGTCACTGGCGCGAACCGCAAAGCCATCCACTGTGGAGCGGTCAAAATCCGGTACATATTCCCGCGCCGCAATATCCTCCGCCAGAACTCTGCCCACAGCCTCAGACAGAGCTACAAATTCTGCCTGTTCAAGCGGGGAAAACTTCGATTCTATCAGCGCAAGAACTTCTTCCGGCGTTTTTACATACAGCATACTAGACCTCCATAATAATCTTACCCAGGTCCCGGTAGTCATTGCCGGAGAAGTGGGTCACCTCCCTGCGGAACACAGGTGAGGACAGGATTGCAAGCATTTTGACTACAGCCGGATTTTCCAGCGATTCCTTCTGCAAAACAAGATCGAACCGTTCCTCCAGCAGTGGGATGAAGTCAAGCCCCTCCAGCTGATGCGTTATCCGCTCCGTGCCAATGGCAAGATCCGCATCCCCTGCGGCAATGGCAGATGCCATCGTAAGGTGAGAACTCATAATCTTTTCGTAGCCCTTTAGCTGTCCGGAGGGGATTTCCAGTTTTTTTAGCTGGGTATCCAGCAGGATTCTGGATGAGGAACCAACCCGACGGTTGAGGATGGAGATGTCAGCCCGGCGCAGATCCTCCCACCCAGTTATGTGCTTGGGATTGCTTTTGCGAACATAAAAGCCCTGGGTGCGGTAGGACAGGTTCACCAGCACTGCGGACACCCCGGGCATCAGACTTCGCACAAAGGAGGCATTGCACTCTTTTCCATCATACAGATGGCAGGCCGCAGCGTCCACCTTTCCCTGATACAGTGCTAGCAGACCTTCAAAGCTAGACAGATATGTACGACCGTCGTTGATATCCTCCTGATGAAGATAATTTGCCAAAATGTCCAGCACAACATCCTGCCCGGAGATGATCATCTCCGGTGCCTTTTCCTCAGCAGGTGTCAGCAACGTGGAGTGGGTATCGATGCGCTGCACCGGGGCAGTGGAATGCTCATGCCGGGAGCGGGCAATATAGGCATCCACATCCTCCTGCGTAAAACGAACCTTTCGCCCGATTTTATAGGAATGGATTTCTCCCTTGCGAATCAGATTGTAAATGGTGGACTTGCTGACATGGAGAATGTCTGCAACCTCCTGGGTAGACAGGGACTGATTCTGCGCCATACTGCCGCCTCCTTGCAATAGTTTTCTGTTGATTATACTTCATCTTTCCAAATTGCACAATTGCTTGGTGCAATATTTCAATTATTTTGTGCGGTTCCACGCCATTTTGTACGTCATCTCGTCGAAGTGCTAAAATCTCTTCGCATAAAATGATACAGTTTCATGCGGTTTCACGCAAAAATGCACATCCGCTCTTGATACCCCTGTTATTTCCACTATAATGCATATACAAATTGTAAGCTCAATTTCAAATTTTTATGGAGGTATTGCATATGGCTGGCGCTTACTACGAAAAAATTGCACGCATAAATCTGACCACCGGCAAGATCAAAGTGGAACCTCTGGATCTGGAACTTGCCCACAAGTTCATTGGAGGCCGTGGTCTTGGCACCAAGATGCTCTATGACGAGGGCATTGCCACCATCGATCCCCTGTCCCCGGAAAACAAGCTGATCTACATCACCGGTCCTATGACCGGCGCTGCCGCCCCTTCCACAGGCCGCTACATGGTCTGCACAAAGTCCCCCCTTACCGGCATGATTGCCTGCTCCAACTCCGGCGGTATCTGGGGTGCCAAGCTGAAGTACGCCGGTTGGGATGCCATCATTGTGGAAGGTGAAGCTCCCGACTGGACCTACATCAACATTGACGACGATAAGATTGAGCTGCTAGATGCCCGGGAATATGTAGGTGTCATGAGCGAAGCCATTGACGAGCAGCTCAAGGCAAAGCACGGTGCTGACGTTTCCGTTCTGAACATCGGCCCCGCCGGTGAGAAGAAGGTGCTGCTTGCCGCCATTATGAACGATAAGGACCGTGCCGCCGGTCGTTCCGGTGTCGGAGCTGTCATGGGTAGCAAGAAGCTGAAAGCCATCGTGGTCAAGGCAACCCGCACAAAACTGGACAACATTGCAGACCTGGATGCCATGAAGGTGGCAGCCAAAAACGCTATGGATGTTCTGAGGGCCAACCCCGTTACCGGTTCCGGCCTGCGGCAACTGGGTACCGCTGTTCTTGTGAACATTATCAACAACATCGGTGCTTTCCCCACCAAGAACTGGCAGGGAAGCTATTACGACAAGGGTGACGATATCTCCGGCGAAACTCTGGCTGAGAAATATCTGGTCAAGCCCAGTGCCTGCCATCGCTGCCCCATCGCCTGCGGCCGCGTGGTCAATCTCAATGGCAAGGTCGTCGGCGGTCCTGAATTTGAGCCCCTGTGGGCCTATGGCGGCAACTGCGGCAACAATGATCTGAACGTCATCGATGAGTGCAATATGCTCTGCAACGAGTATGGTCTAGATGCTATTTCCGTCCCCTGCACCATCGCCGCTGCCATGGAGCTGTACCAGAGAGGCTACATCAAGGAGGAAGAGTGCGCCGGTGTACCTCTGGAATGGGGTTCCACCAGGGCATTGGTGGAGTGGACCAAGCGTATGGGCAATCCTGAAACCGAGCTTGACTGGCTGATGAGCTCCGGCTCCGCCCGCCTGTGTGAGCACTATGGCCATCCCGAATACTCCATGAGCGTTAAGAAGCAGGAAATGCCCGCTTACGACGCCCGTGCCATTCAGGGCATCGGCATTACATACGCCACCTCTAACCGTGGCGGCTGCCATGTCCGTGGCTACATGATCTCTCCCGAAGTTCTGGGTCTGCCCCAGCAGCTGGATCGTACCGTTACCAACGAAAAGGCAGCTTGGGCCAAGATCTTCCAGGATCTGACAGCTGTCATCGACTCCATGGGTCACTGTCTGTTTACCTCCTTCGCCATGGGCGCCAAGGAGTACACCGACCTGCTGAACGCCGCCACCGGCACCAACTGGACCATCGAACAGGTTCTGGAGATTGGAGACCGTATCTACAACATCGAGAGAATGTTCAACAAGGCTGCCGGTATGAAGCCTGAGGACGATCGTCTGCCCAAGCGGCTGCTGGAAGAGCCCGTTGTAAACGGCCCCTCCACCGGTATGACATCCAAGCTGCCTCTGACTCTGCCCGAATACTACGAAGCTCGTGGCTGGGTCAACGCATTCCCCACCGATGAAACCCTGAAGAAACTGGGTCTGGACGAGTGTGTTGGCAAGTGATACAATATAATTAATGGGGAGGGGGCAAGTCCCCTCCCCGATTTCTTTTTCAAAGGAGAATTTTCATGATTGAAGTTCGCGTTTTTGCAACCTTGCGCCAAGGCAGGGATAAAGTCACGCTGCTATTGCCGGAGGGTATCGCCTGTGCTGGGGATATCATTGACCGGATGAACATTCCCCAAGAAGAAGTGTCTATTCTGCTCATCAACGGTTTTCATCACAAGCCGGAATCGGAAGTGAAGGACGGGGACATCGTGGCTCTGTTTCCCCCGGTGGGAGGCGGCTGAACGATGGATCCCAGATATGTGCGCAATGTCCCCGCCCTGAGCGAAGCGGAATGCGAGTTGCTTCGGCGCAAACGTGTTCTGGTGGTTGGCTGCGGCGGTCTGGGCGGGCATCTCATCGATATGCTTGCCCGCATTGGTATAGGCTCTCTGCGAGTGGTGGACGGTGATGCATTTGAGCCCTCCAATCTGAACCGTCAGCTGTTGTCCGAAGTTTCCTTGCTGGGTGTTGGGAAAGCACAGACCGCCGCGGAAAGAGTCCGGCGTGTGAATCCCAATGTTGCGGTTCATGCCGTGGAGGAATTTCTTACGGAAGAAAACGCAGCCGCCCTTCTTACAGACTGTGATGCGGTTCTGGACGGTCTGGACAATATCCAGTCACGGCAAATCCTCGCGAATGCCTGTGAACGTGCTGGAATTCCCCTGATCTACGGTGCCGTCAACGGCTGGGTCGCCCAGGCCGCAATCTCCTGCCCCGGCGATCATTTGATAGACTTACTGTACCCCGACGGGGCTGCACTCAAAAATAAGAGCGTTCTGAGCTTCACTCCCGCCCTGTGCGCCTCCATGCAGGTTTCCCTGTGCGTAAAGTTTCTCACCGACCGCCCCGTCAGAACCGGAACACTGTATTTTTTTGACTTACTGAATCAGGAATTCGAGGTCATCCCCATGACATAAGCGCCAGACAGAACACTGCTTCCAGGATTCTATGGTTGGTTGCAGCGTTCATCTAACACTTCTGCATACGGATATCTCTGTAACGTACTGATTGGAAAACAGAACGACAGAATGTTATGAAACCTACCTCTCCCTTTTCTCCTTCGTTGCGGCTATGGAAACTGTGGAAAACCGCAACCTGCGCTCACCCTTTTTTCCTCTCCGGCTTTCTCCCTATACAAAGAAAAGGGTCCATTTTCTATCCCGAAAACGTACAGTTGCCGTGATGAACAGAGAGCAGTGTGTCATTATAGCAAAGAAAAGCAAACAGCACACAGGCGGTTTTATCCTCAAAAAAAGCACCGAAACATGACCATCAAAAAGAGGCTGTAAAAATCAAAATCATTTTTCACAGCCTCTTTTGCTTTAGCTTACTAGCCTAATTCTCCCAGCATCTGCTCAGGGTTATCCGCAGGTTTTACCTTGTCAAACGCCTTTACAATCTTTCCATTTTCATCAATCAAATAAGTGCTACGCACTACGCCCATATAGGTCTTACCGTAATTCTTTTTCTCCTGCCATACATCATAGGCCTGAATAGCCACAAGTTCCGGATCCGCAAGAAGGGTAAAGGGCAGGCCGTATTTCTCTTCAAACTTCTTATGAGATGCTACGCTATCCTTACTGATTCCCAAGACCACGGCGCCCTTCTCCGTAAACTGCGGGAATCTTTCCGCAAATCCGCAGGCCTGCTTCGTGCAACCCGGCGTATTGTCCTTTGGGTAAAAATATAAAATGACCTTCTTTCCTCTGTACTCTGACAGAGAGTGCATGTTTCCGTTCTGATCCGGCAATGTAAAATCCGGTGCCTTTGTTCCAACTTCTAACATAGTAATCCTCCTATCTCTACTTTTAACAAAATGATAACCAACTTTGCTTTCTAATATAGTCCTTTACCAATCTAATGTAGCTTAGATTGTCTCACAAATCCACCTTGATATTTTATGGAACTGTACCGTCCGTTAATTGCTCACCTTGAATCCAAAACAATGATGATCCCCCGGTTGTAATGCGCCACTTCTCTATTTATCTGCCGTATCCCCTCCTTCTGAACAATTCGGAATTTTCGAATAGTTGCTAACTCTGTCAATTTTCATCTGCATAAATCTTTATCCTTTGTTCATGCTATCGTTTTATCTTGTTCTCCTGTTAAGAAAGTAGATTCCTCTAAATATGGATTGGGATATTTCTTTAGTAAAGCGTTAAGATATTGAATCACAGCTTCCTGACTATTTTCCCCTTCCATATATTCTTCCAATAGGGCAAATAATCCTTGCTTTTCCCTTTCACTTGCTTCCTTTTTAAAATATCCCCATACATGAAGAATAGCATTATGAAAATCTTTTTTACTCTCTTTTATATCCTTTACACTTTGTATTTTTTCCTGTAGATACGCAATATCCACTTCCTTTTCTTTCAAATACTCTCGGATATCCAGATATGCCTTATGGGATTTGCTCAGCACATAATATTTATTTTTTGCCCATAGCTCTTCACATTCTTTTTTTACATGCTTGTACTCCATTGCAGACCTCCAGATTCTATTTTAAAAACAAAAATTGCAGCAACGAATCGATCTAATCATTGCTGCAAGAAGGAATGTTCCCTGCGAGAATCAAACTCACAACCAGTGCTTAGGAGTTCGTCCCATATCAGTCAGCAATTATTCATTTGTGTCAAAAATAGATAAGCATTATCAAGTGTTTAAGCCACTTCACTGTTTGTCTTTGTCAAACTAGATAAGGTAAATAAAGCCTCTCTATCTTTATAATTCAATTTTGCAATCTGTCGCATTACATATCCTCACATATTTGTTTTATTACTACGTACACCCACGACGTGGCAAATTTTGCTTCTTCAAGCATTGATATTTTCTCTTCCGTAGAAAGCTTCTCTCTAATCTGCTTTATTACACTCTCAGTAATTCCATCCTTACCAATAGCCTTTATTGCTTGGATTACTAGTGCCGTTTTATAAGATAATTTTGAAATTTCCTTATTAGTTGTCTTTTTGAATTCCAACATTATCTTTTTATAGGTATATTTTTTATAAGCACCATCACATACATAAATCCAAACAGAGGGTACTTGCGTAGACAACCCCAATATGTTAAGAGCAGTGTCGCCATAAGGAACAATCGTCCATCCAAATTTTCTTGCTATAGCGTGTGCAACATCGTTAGGATCCGGTTCGATACATTCTCCAAGAAAAGAATTGTATTCTGGATATACATAAATACCATGTAATATTTTTTTTATTAAGCCTTCTTTCTCAAGTCTCGATAACGTGACTCCTATTTTTGCACTATCTGAAATATCAGAAAAGTCACTCGCTGAAAATACCGCTCCTGGTTTAAATTTCGTTATGGTATCACGCGTTTTTCCTAATATATTTGGTCTTTCCATAAAATTACCTCGTTAAAAATATTATACACTTTTTTAACGAAATTCAATTCTTTTAGTAAAGGAATTATTTTAGAATTGTTAATTCGCTCAGAAAATAAAAATATCTCCATCATTTCAAAAGAGAATGACGGAGATATTTCGCCTTGTTTATTCTTGCAACAACCAATCGGCTATATCATGGATTTCAATTCCTTCATAACTATATTTGGGATGTTTGGTTCTGGCAATAATCATTTTCGGATAAGCATCTCGGATTTGAAGCAGAGGAGCACATTCTCTCTCAAATGTTTCCTGCCCGGAAATGTTGTCGCTGACCTGAATATAAATCTTCTCGCTGCCTCTCTGAGCAACAAAGTCGACCTCCTTTTGATAGAGCTTGCCGACATAGACATCGTATCCACGGCGAAGAAGTTCGATGCAAACGATGTTTTCATATACTCTGCCGTAATCCATATTTCTGCTTCCCAGTATTGCATATCGAATACCGCTGTCACACAAATAGAACTTTTCAGAGCTTTCAAGGTATTTCTTGCCTCGGATGTCGTATCTTTTAATATCATAAAATACAAAAGCATTGCACAAATACTTAATGTACTTGCCGACGGTTACATGATTGGTCGGAGTCTCATTTGCTGTCAGCAGCTGACTGACCTTATTAGGAGAAGTCAGGTTGCTGATATTATCCATAAGGAACTCGCTCAAACGCTGTAAAACCAAAGTGTCCGGGAGCGCATATTTCTGCACCAAATCCCTTGTAACAATCGTTTCATAGACCTCTTTGATATAGTTTGTTCTGTCTTTTTCGGTTCTGTAAGCGTAAGAACCTGCTAAACCGCCCTTGATAGCGTAATCATCAAAGAGCTTATCTTTATCACTAACATCATCATAATATTGGCAATATTCCCGGAAGCTGAAAGGAAACACATGAATTTCAATATAGCGTCCGGTGAACAGAGTTGCCAGATCCGCACTCAACAGGAAAGCATTGGAGCCTGTTACATAGATGTCGTATTTTCCCTTAGAGTACAGGCTATTGATTGCCAACTCAAACTTGGGGCACATCTGCACCTCGTCTACAAACAGGTAGTTCGTTTTACCTTCCTGATAATGTTCTTCCACATAGGCGTGTAAGGCATGGTATTCCTTGATTTCCTCATACGCCAAATCCATGAAGTCAATGAAGATAATATTGATGTTTTCAAAATGGCTTTTCAGATATTCAATATACGTCTGCATCAGCTTGGACTTACCGGATCGGCGAATACCCGTGATGATCTTGATGTCAGGAGTACCATTCAGTTCAATGATTCTGTCGAGATACTTTGCTCTTGTAATTGTTTTCATATCGTCACCCGCTTTCAAAAGTTGAAGATTTTTCATTTCTTGAAACCGCTTCGGTGTACTTATTATACTGTCTGCTAATGGTATATGCAAGAAGCCGGCTCAATGACCGCCAGTTCCAATAGCTTTGATAAGAACTTCGATGCACTGGAATCTTTCAGCTTGATAATTGATACAACACCACTTCTTCCAAAATATTAAACAGTAGCAAATGTATTATATAAAGCAAGCGCATGATCTATTATTTTCGTTGATGTATCCTTTAACTTATTAGCAATGGACTCTGAAATATCAATATCTACTTTTGTTTCATCAATGTCTACTTTTGAATGTCTACTTTTATATTGGCAGCATAGCTCTTCGCATTCTTTTTTACATGCTTGTACGCCATTACACGCCTCCACATTCCATTTTAAAAACAAAAATTGCAGCAACGAATCTCTCTAATCATTGCTGCAAGAACGAATGTTCCCTGCGAGAATCGAACTCACAACTAGTGCTTAGGAGGCGCTTGTTATATCCATTTAACTAAGGGAACAATGGAACTCTCTTATTTTACCTATCCTGCAGTTTTCTGTCAATGCAGGGAGGAACTAAGTTACTGTTAACTGGACTGTTTCCATATGCCCGTCCTTAGGAAATTATCATCCTTCACTATTCAGTTTTTGATATTTTTGGTTCCTACTGTTTGGCTTATCGGGTACCGTCATTTCTATTTTTCCTGCACTAAGCAAAGGCTTGATGTATTTTTCCGAAAAGTTTCTTCTACCGACCAGCCCCATAAATTCTTGCATTTCTTTCCGACTGCGAGGAACAGAGCAAAATTGAATTAAATCTTGTATCGTGACTTGCCCCTTATCTTGTTCCTTTACTTGCTCCTTATCTTGTTCCCTTGAATCAAGTTCTGTAGTCGGCCCGACTGTTGCCGTTGCCACCTCGGAAAGGGGAATCACTGTCGTAAAAACATCTGCTTCCGTGAAGCTTGGCTCCCCACCGGAATACATCTTCGTGTACTTATAGCTATTTCGCATACCGCTTCCCAGCTCGTCAGCAAGGCCGATCTCCCTGAACACCTTTGCTATCGGCGGATTCTTTGCAAATGGCTTGAATGTTTTCAGATTCAGGTTTCCGTGTCCATGCGCAAGATTGGCATTTTCTGTTATGATCTTATCCCGTTCAATAACAAGCTTCGGTACATATCCACCGGAAAAATCACGGTGCATGAGTAGGTTGGAAATAATCTCACGCAGGATTTTATCTCTGGCGCTTACCCTCTGAATGCCATCCAGAGTGAATACATCATTTAGATGTTTCTTACTAAATTCCATCAGACGATCATAGCTTTCAATCAGGTTCGTGATTACTACATCCCTGTCATCGTATCGGTCAACATTGAACACTCTGAAAATGGCATCTGTTTTATGCTGTGGCAAAACAGACATAATACGGTTATCCGTTCCGAAAAGCAGGATTGCCGCAAGTGTGATGCCCTCTTTATTGGTTTCCGGATCTTCCAGTATGAGACCACAGCTTCTTAGCATCTCTTCATCCGTCATGTCAACCCACGGATGGTGATCGTTATTGACTCTCGTCATTCTTCTTGCACGATCCATCAGGTCGTGGCGAAGGCCGGAAATCGGAATGGCAGGGTAGACCTTGTTCACAAAATAGGTGCTTTGTTTACGGGCATAAAGGTTGAAAACCATGTCCGCATTATCTGTGATATCGATGTCAGACTCATTGCTGCGATCAAAAATCCTCCCTGCATTGCGATAAACCGTTTTCCCAATCGGGACATAAACGTAGAGAACAATACAACCATCGACCTCATATTCCTCAGGCGTCAGATATAGCGGCGGATAAATTTTGCTCTCGTTGTTGATCGTCGTGACAAAGTTCTTCTTCATATTTTCTAGGCAATCTTTATCAACACCGATAATCGTGCCGTTATCTTTTACACCAAAGAAAATATGACCGCCCTCTCGATTGGAAAAAGAACAAACGGTATCATAGACATCTTTCGTGATATCCGTTGACGATTTTTTGAATTCGACGGTTAGTCCTTCGCCCTGACGAATCAAGTTCAGCAAATTTTCAGGGAGTATCATATTATTCACCCCTTTCAATTTTATTATATATTTACCTTCCTAAAGACAGTCAATCGAAGCATCATACGGATTGTAAAGCAGGAAGCAATGCAAGTGCCCTGTCCGGTATAACTGCGTCCCGATAGTCTTCAGAAGCACATGCGCATCCAGGCTTGATGTTACATTCTGAAAGTTACGCTCGTTTTGCGGCAGATGCTTTTCAAGTTCATCCACCCGTTCGGCACCCTTATCATTCAGATAGATGTACAACGCCTTTATCGTGGCAACTCAACTCTCACACTTTTTGAGCTGATTTTACTTTGGATAAGTTACCGAGAAGTGTTTATCCAGCCTGATGTCAAATTTGCCCGATTGCCCGAAAACCACAGTATACTTAAGCTTTCGCGGCTATTTTCCTTCGACTCGTGACATCAATACTACCGTCTCCACATTGCTCGGTTGCTTCATCTTGATGTCGAGTGTGTAGCCAAATTCGCGTTCGTTCTCGGAAATTTATCAAAGCGTGCTTTTTTGTAAAACACACCGATTTTTACCCCTGTGTGTTCTCGGAAACAGGTCAAAGACCTTGCTCCTACCTATAATATGCAAAGGCACAGATTTGCCTACCGCTTCAAGACTTCGCTCTGAGGGAACAAGTCCGAAACCCCATCGTCTCAACATTTATAGCGGGACAGTTCCGAGCAATGCTAATATTCCAGAACCTATAAGAGAACCACCAGCACCTGTCGCCAGATCCTTTAACACTTTTAGTGATTTTTTTATTGGGCCTTCATCTTCTTTCTTATTCAAAGCATCAATTGTGTTCTGGATAATACTTTTTACATTTTCTGTATTGTCTCCAAATGTCTTTTGAAACCGAGGAAATTCAAAGTATGTACTTATTTCCTTTAACACCTCTGACGCTTTTTCATAATTAAAGGTCTGTTCGTTTTCCATTTTTTGCTGGGCTCCAGCTGAATTCTGCTGAATCTGAATTCCATTTGCGTTATCCCCAATAACAATAGTTGCACCCTTTTCCCCAGCTTCTTTTGAAGCAGCAACAAGTTCATTGTGCCGCCTGAGTTCTTCTGCCTCCTTTGCTTCTCCGGCTTTCTGAACAGCTCTTAATGATTCTTCTTGACTTCTTTGAATGCTACTAATCATATCGTTTGCGTAATCAAAATTTGGGTGAAGTAGCTTTGTTTTGCTAAAATCAATATCTGACATATTCTCATCTCCCAAACCTATGGTTTATTCATCTGCCTGCTTTTTATATGACTGCTCGACCAATTCCATCATATCGTCAATCTCTGACGTATGTTCAAAGAACACCTCAACATCGCCATTGCCCCATCTTCCAAGACCAGTGATGTCCTTGCACAGCCCCTTTGGATCATGAATCTCCGAAAACTTCATATTCAAAGATATACGAAGGCGCTGTTTCTGAACGACGATATCAACGAAATTGGTATCCAACTTGTAGGCGATATACAGCTTCTTAAACTCACGCTTCACATCCGGTGACAGGTTGCAAATTCGTCTATCGAGCATATCAAAAAGCGTCCGTGTAAATGCGTTGATATCGTAAGAGTCAATCGTGTATTTCTGGGCAGGCTTTTCCTCTACCTGATACGGTGCAAGTTCATCCGCAGTAATCTTCGGATAAGTCCAGATCTGTTCTGCCTTTTCGGCCAGCAGCTTTGCACGTTCTTTTATATGCTGTTCATTCCACTCTGTCAGCTTTACCAGATAAGCATTAAGGCGCAGAGCGCTTTCTTTGAATCCACCTTTCATATCCATTTTTACCATAAATGGATTATCGCTCATTTCCGAGTTATAAGCTGTTAGTGTCAGGTTCCCTATTGTGTGCAGGTAGGTTTTCTGAACCTCTTTCCAATTTGCGCCAAGCATAGTCTTCCACTCGTCACGTGGATTGCTATTCTGTGGCATAATGTGTTCAATCGTATAATTCTCGATAATGATTGGAGCTTTATTCCCAAAGTTTTCAAGGTGGCTGAGAATGAAATTTCTGGAACGCATATTGTAAATGTCACGGGACACAAATGCCTTCTCGAATTTCTCATCATCCGGGAACTCTTTATAGTCATCGCGCAGTACGAAAAAGGCCTTAATAGAATTCATATAATCATCGGTCTTGATTTCATTACGCAGAGTTGCAAAAGTCTTATTAAGCGAATTCGTCGGGATGTCACAGATACTTCTACGAAATACATAACTAATGCACATTTTGATAATCTCAATAAGATCATCTTCCGTGATAACGCCCTCTGTGCAATCGTTATGCACTTTGAGCAAGAACGGGAATGCTACTTCCATGCGAAGATCGCCAATATCTGAGTACAAAGATTTTAAGACAGGCTTATCACTCCTGCGGAATACCATGTTTGTATAGTAAGTAGCATAGGTCAGCAGATCGGCACAAAGTTCCCGAATCGTGCTGAATTCGCAATTCAAATGATACGCTTTGAAGCCCTCATAAACCCGGTCGATCTTTGGGATGCGCGTAGTCTTCATCGTCAGGTAATCACGGAAAAATCTATCCATGACAGAGTCCTGCTTCTCATAATCAAAGAGCAACTCCATCGGTCTCCACATGTGCTCATATACATACCGCTGTTCTGAAGGTTCAAGTCCCATGAGTACATAGTTTCGAATGAGGTCAGATTCAGACAATTCCTTACCTGTAGAGTTCAAGCTTTCAAAAATTGCCTGTGCATCATCCACATTTCGATCAAGTGTAATATTTACAATCTGAAGTTTACCGATAGCCTCATAGACATCTTTCGGCTGCAACTCCATATCGGCTATTTTATCGGCAAAAAAGTTATAGTTCGACAAGATGCGTGACAGACCGGAATCACTGATTGGCTTCTTCTCAACAAGACTAATCAGCAGATTGCGATCAGTTTCTGTTAGAAGCAATTTGTACCTCTCGTCACCATACTCATATTCATTCTTCAGAAGCATATTATCGATGCGACGAGCATTGATAGTGCCATCATCCGGATGTTTTTCCGCATAGTCGCGGAGGGCAATCAGCAGCAAGCTCAGCGTGGTTAAACGCTGCTGCCCATCAATTATCATATATTTCTGAACACCGGTCGGCATTGCCTGCTCCGCAATATTTACGATTGAGCCAGCAAAGTGACCGACCTTGTCCTTTTTCTGCATTTCAACAATATCATTCCAAAGACGACTGCATTGTTCTGTTTCCCAACTGTAATATCTCTGATATACAGGAATGAGAAACTGCTTATTTCCATTTAAGATAGCGTAGATATTACCTTTTGTCGCGTCCATTAGGTTAGTCCTCCTTCTTTGTTCCGTCTAGCGCAGGTTCTTCCGCTACCATCTGTAAATCCTGTGCTTTTTTACTGAAAGCCTCAGCATAGTTAACTACCCGATGCTCCATATCATTATTGTCCGTCCAGAGCTCGCACTGAAGCATTACCGTAGCAACAGCATCATCCAGGCCCTCCGGCGGGTATTTATGCTTCTTCAGAAGTCTCTTAATCATCATGCGCATCTTGGCACGCGCCGAATCGCGCTTCTGCCAATCTATGGAACGATTCTTGCGGAGTGCTTCTGTAAGCTCTTTTGTTATAGCAATCAACTCACTATTTTCATAGAAGTCCTTAATCGCCTGCGGCTTGGTAAGGGCATCATAGAATGCCAGCTCATCTTCAGAGAGACCAAGCTCATCTCCTGCATCATGAGCCTCTCGGATTTGCTGTGCCATTTTCAGAAGTTCTTCAATGACTTCCTCATTGGTAAGCATTCCATTCAGATACCGGTTCATAACACCCTGAATAATTTCACTGAATTTCTCAGACTTTACCACATTCGTGCATCTATATATCTGTACCTGCTCTGCAATCAGCTTTTTCAAAAGTTCAACGGCAAGGTTTTTCTCCTTCATCTTTGAGATTTCCTCAAGAAATTTAGGATCGAATAGCGAGAATTCTTCTTTAACATCAGAGAATAAATTGATAACGCCATCGCTCTTAATGCTGGATTTCAGAAGTTCATTGACACGAGCGTTCATTTCCGGCAGAGATATCTTCTTCCCCTCGCCCTGATTCATTAGCCGCATCACCAGCACGCGAACAGATTCAAAGAAGGCCGCCTCCACTCGTAGATCACGCTCTACCAGCGACGAGCAGAGCGATAAAGCCTGACGCAATAACAACGCCTCTTTGATGAAGTCTTCGCGTTCTCTTTCTTTGTCGGTTCCTACAATGAAGTTAACCGCGCCAGTAATTGCCTTCGAGCGTTCAAGATCGGTGCCGTTCGTAAATTTGGAATAATCATATCCGTGGAACAGATCGCGACAAATGGATAATTTCTCAAGGAACTTCGGATAGGCCACTTTGGCGATATCGGTATCACCATAGTTCTTTTTATCACGAGCTGTGTAGTCATTCATGGCCTGCTTCAAGGCCGATGCAATGCCAACGTAGTCAACGATCAAGCCGCCTTCTTTATCCTGAAAGACACGATTGACGCGAGCAATGGCCTGCATCAGGTTATAGCCCTGCATCGGTTTATAAACATACATTGTTGCAAGAGAAGGAACATCAAATCCAGTCAGCCACATATCAACGACTATGGCAATCTTCATTTCGCTATTATTGTCTTTAAATTCCTTGGCGAGCTCATCCCTGCGGCGCTTATTTCCAATAACGGCACGCCACTCTTCCGGATCTTTATTGCTCTCGGTCATTACGACCTTAACCTTTTCTTTCCAGCTTGGACGCAGTTCAAGAATACGATTATAAATCTTCATAGCTATTGCACGGGAATACGCGACAACCATCGCTTTTCCTGTCAGGAGATCAGCACGATAATTCTCATAGTGGTCAAGAATATCATGTACCAGCGAATCTATGGTAGCGTCATTTCCAAGGACAGCCTCCATCTGGCCAAGCTCCTTCTTGCTCTTTTCAACCACTTCAGGATCAGCGTTATTCGCCATGATGTCATATTCCTGATCGATCAGATGAAGCGTAGCCTCATCGAATTTCAGCTTGATAACGCGGCTTTCGTAATAGACCGGTCTCGTAGCGCCGTCCTCTACGGCCTGTGTCATGTCATAAATATCAATGTAATCACCAAAAACCTCACGGGTATTTCTATCTTTTGCAGAGATAGGCGTTCCGGTAAATCCAATATATGTTGCATTCGGAAGACTGTCACGTATGATGCGTGCTGTTCCGACCTTTATCTCGCCGGTCTTGGCATCAACTTTTTCCTTCAATCCATACTGGCTGCGATGCGCCTCATCTGCCATAACGATGATGTTACGGCGCTCTGAAAGCGGCTCTGAGGATTCTTCAAACTTCTGCATCGTCGTAAAAATGATGCCGTTTGCCTGCCTGCCGTCCAGCCAGTCCATGAGTCCAATATCATTTTTGCCGGAAGTCTCTGTCAGTTTTCTGCAGGTAGCATGCACCGGTTCCTGACGCAGAAAATCCTTGCACTTAGCAAACTGGCCATAGAGCTGATCATCAAGATCGTTACGGTCTGTAATTACGACAATAGTTGGGCTATTCAACGCTTCCTGCAGAAGGTGTGCATAAAAGACCATTGACAGAGATTTCCCGCTGCCCTGTGTATGCCAGAATACGCCACCTTTACCATCAGTTACTGTCGCGTTTTTTGTAGATTCAATAGCCTTTCGGACTGCAAAATACTGGTGATAGCCAGCCAGAATCTTAAACTTCTTCAATCCCTCATTGGAGAAGCAGATGAAGTTTTTGATGATGTCCAGCAGGCGCTCTTTTTCAAACATTCCCTCAAAGAACGTATCAAACTGAGCGTATTGCGTATTTTCATAACTGCCGTCTTTTGTTTTCCATTCCATGAAGCGATCTTCACCGGAAGTGATGGTTCCAGCCTTGCTGGTCAGATGATCGCTGATGACACAGATGCAATTATAGATAAACATTGACGGAATTTCCTGCATGTAGTTTCTGATCTGCAGGTATCCTTCGGAAGCATCTGTTTCCTCACGGGATGGCGACTTCAGCTCAATAAGTACAATCGGCATGCCATTTAAGAATAGAAGAACATCCGGACGCTTATTACTGTTTTCAATGAATGTCCACTGGTTTGCTACAACAAAGGAGTTATTTTCAGGATTTTTGTAGTCAACAATATAGACGAGACCGGAGCGCTCCTCGCCTTTAATGAAGTATCGGACTTCGATTCCATGCTGAAGATAATCCATAAAAAGTTCATTTTTCTGAATAAGTTCAGCATTCTCAAAATTCTTCAATTTGAACAGTGCATCCGTAATAGCATCCTCCGGCATAGTCGGATTCAGTCTATGTAGTGCGAATAGCAATTCTTCTTCATGTAATGGGCTACGGAAGTCACGCTCCAAATCCGGCGCGTAGACATACCTGTATCCCATGTTCTGGAATAATTCGATGATCGAATTCTCGTAGTCCGCTTCGGTATAAAATCCTGACATAAGTCCCACTCCTTTGTTTATATTCCTACATTATCCTTTTTCTCTTTTATGAAGGGGTGTTTTTCATTCATCTTTGCTCCGTTTCAAACAAGAATTTAGAGGAGCAAGCGCAAAGCATTTTTACCCAAGAATTCCTCATGCTCGACTGCACCCCAGATGGCTGGCAAGAAAGCTCTCTGCTTGGTATTGCCGATTACCTCAATGGACTAGCTATGCAGAGATACCGTCCAAAGGATGATGAGCAAGGTCTGCCTGTTCTTAAAATCAAAGAACTGCGCCAAGGTTCCTGCGATTTTAACAGTGAATTATGCTCACCTTCCATCAAGCCGGAATATATTGTTCATGATGGCGATGTAATATTCTCATGGTCGGGCAGCCTCCTTGTTGATCTTTGGTGCGGAGGGACTTGTGGTTTGAATCAGCATTTATTCAAAGTCACATCCTTCGCCTACGATAAATGGTTCTATTACGCATGGACAAAACATCATTTGCAAAAGTTTACTGCTATTGCTGCAGACATGGCCACAACGATGGGCCATATCAAGCGCGAAGAACTATCAAAAGCAGAAGTGCTGATTCCATCACAATCTGACTATGACCGCATAGGTGGTCTTCTTGCTCCTCTATACGATCTTGTTATCGCTAATCGTATAGAGAACCGTAAACTTGCATCCCTGCGTGATGAGATACTTCCTCAACTTATGTCAGGACAGCTTGATGTTTCAGAAGTGTCGCTATGAATGAAAAGGAACTGAGGATTCCCTTTAATTCTCCTCTCAATGAGGTGGACACTGAATTGCAGACCTATGGCTGCCGTCAAAACAATCCCGGCATCTGTGGTAACAATGGCCTTGCTGGTGTTTGCGCTTTTGTGAGCAAGGATGGAATCTATCGTAAGCCATCTCATGCATGGAAGAAGCAGTACCAAAAGCTCAAGGTTTAAGCCGCTAAATTCTTGTTTACCTCAGTATTTGCTGCAATCTTATCATCCAGTGATTTCAAAATACCGGATATCCGTTTCTGCTCCTCATAATCTGGAATCATTATCTCAAGATTCTGAACCACATCCGTCTGAACTCTCTGTCTTCCGGATGAACCTACCATCGACTTTATCGCGGGCTCGCGAACAAGTGGGCTGCAAACCAGATAGTAGATAAAGTCCTCATCTACACCATCTTTGGCGCGAAACACAATATACTCCGTAGAGCCAAAGCCAACCTCTCCGTCATCAAGAACTGCGACCTTTGCAGTTTTTCCGTTTTCCAAACATGGAGTGATTCTGGCCATGATCGTATCTCCATTACGAAATTTTGTGCCGCCAGAGAATGGCTCCAGCTCATATCCCGGTATATCCCGGCAAAAAGGCTGTAACTTGTCCATAGCGACCTTCTTGGCAACTACGCCTTTTGCAAGGGATTCCCTTGGATTAAAATTCGCTATGTCTTTCAGCTTTTTCATTACCCATTCAGCCATATTTTTACCGTCCTAACCTATATATTTTCTGTGTGCCAATTTTACATTGCTTTGCTTTACCATCGCATATTGCAGTGTCGTATCAATCCGCTTATGGCCAAGCAACTGCTGTAGCTGTTCAATCGGCA
>ERZ773045.432-NODE-432-length-21314-cov-8.603932_pt1 | contig 21314 bp, 14 predicted proteins | sample MGYA00580635_ERZ773045 | MGnify/ENA primary metagenome ERZ773045 (study PRJEB29015, sample SAMEA2738115) | human oral metagenome | biome: human oral; feature: human-associated habitat; material: saliva | place: China | collected 2261 ...
CTCTCTACTATTACCAAGTTTTCTTGCATAATCAATCTTGTACATTTTTTCAAGGACGCAAAAGTACTTAAACTTTTTGCTTACACCTTATATAATAGGCAAAATTTCTACTTTTTTAAGTTTTTCGACTCTATTTGTAGAAAATCATATAGTGCCTGACGGATAGAACGAAGCCCGAACTGCTCTGTGTGAACCTCTGACAAAGGCAACCATATAGCCTCTTCTACATCGTCAGCAGCCTTGAGTGCTGCCTCATCCTCTACCTTACAGACAAAGAATGCATCAAGTGTTGGAACATCAAAATCACTATAACGATACTTATTCGGAAGTGAACAGAAGTAACGCTTCTCCTTGATAATGAGGTTAGTTTCCTCTTTCACCTCGCGTATTAATGCTTCACCGATAGTCTCTCCAATATCACAGAAGCCACCAGGAAGATCCAACGTGCCACGTCCTGGCTCAAACTTTCTACGTGTAACAAGCAGATTTCCCTGCTCATTCAGAATAAATGCAGCAACAGCAGAGCTTGGATTTAAGAAATACTCAAAGCCACAACTCTCGCAGCGTTTGCTTTTTTCATTCTGTTCAACGAAGTGTTTACTTCCACATACTGGGCAATACCGAAATTTATCTAATACGTGCATCTTGAGATTATATATTATTCTTGTATATTGATGTTGCTATTTTAGCAGCTTACTAAAAGGAAGTTGTTAACAGTAATACGAAATTATTAAAATTCGTTTATACTTCATACCTTTTATTATTTCTGCTTGCAAATATACTAAAAACTCTAAACATCTACTATTGAAATCGTATCTTTTTGTTAACTTTGCAACTATACGTTCAAAATCTTACGCTTTATTCCTCTTCTGATGACAGTAACGTGCTGTTTTCTGTAAATCAACTAACTAACATTACATAGTAGAAAGGGAGAGAAAATAAACGTACAAAACAACTAAACAGAGAATAGAATGAATTTAAGAAAACTTTTCCTCGTAATCGGGTTGGCTACTGCCACTATGACAATGTCTGCTCAGAGCGTCTTCGACGTTAAGCTTTATAACGGACGACCACCTTACGATAATGGTGATGCAAACGACTCTGCAAAGGTTCGTGTATTCCTTCCTATGGAGAAACAAGCTACTGGCCGTGCCGTAGTTATCTGCCCTGGTGGTGCATACGAAACCCTTTCTATGGAAAAAGAAGGCTACGATTGGGGAGAGTTCTTCCAGAATCAAGGTATTGCAGCCATCGTTTTGAAGTATCGTATGCCACATGGTCAGCCTGAAGTTCCAGTTTCTGACGCAGAGCAGGCTATGAAACTTGTACGCATGAATGCGACAAGTTGGAAAATTAACCGCAATGATGTAGGTATCATGGGCTTCTCTGCTGGTGGTCACCTTGCTGCAACCATTGCAACAAGAAGTCAGGGTGAGGCAAAGCCTAACTTCCAGATTCTCTTCTATCCTGTTATCTCCATGATGGAAGGTTACGGACATGACAGAAGTCGTCAGAACTTCCTTGGCAAGAGTCCAAGCAAGCGTGACGAGAAAAAATACAGTGCTGACATGAACGTGAGTCGTGTAACTCCACGTGCTTTCATTGCCCTCAGCGATGATGATGATTCTGTTCCACCAGCAAATGGTGTAAACTTCTACACCGAGTTATACCGCAATGACGTTCGTGGTTCTCTCCACGTTTATCCAGGTGGTGGCCACGGTTGGGGTAGCAAGATTGGTTTCCGTTACCATGAGGAGTTGATGATGGACTTGAAGGCATGGTTGAAGAGCTTCTAAACCTATTCTAACCTTATCCTTCAATGGGATAACCCCAATTTGATTCATTAGAATTTGATTGAATTATACACAATATAACAAAGGGATACACAGGCTGTGTATCCCTTTTTCTTGTCTTGTCTTTCCTTTCTAAAGGTGATAGATACTCGCTATACTAATGCTCCGCACCATTCGTGTTAGCCCTCCGCACCAATGGTGTTAAGCCTCCGCACCAGTGGTGCGGAGCATTCTCCTCCCCATAATTCAAGGCTAAAAAGAAGGCTTCCACAGGCTAAATACACCTTTATTGTTATGATACAGCAATAAAGACGTTTGCACTTTCTTCTCCAATAGTAACAAATCAAAAAGAGAGTCAAGTCACTCTTTCCCTGAAATCACACTAAGGAAAGAATTGACTTGACTCTCTATAACGTCTTTATATTCTACAACTCCTAATCTATAAGAGTTTACAGAACATTAATATTCATCTATTTTCAGCTCCTTACGATAATCGTTTAGGCGCTTCATCAGTTGCTTTGTAACCTTCTCTGTACCCTTCTTGCCGTAGATGTTATTCAACTCGTCTGGGTCATTCTGCAGGTCGTAAAGTTCATAGTAGCTTACGTCAGGATCCTCGTTGAAATAATTTGTTGCATAGAGATAGCGCAAACAATTATTCTCGCTTGTACCTGCAATATTCTGGTACTTATTCTCCTCCACAGCACGCATACCTCCCTTGCCATAGAAATAGATAAGTTTATAGCGGTCAGTACGTACACCATCGTGCTTACGAACAAGGTGATAAGTAGGATAGTCGTAGTAGTGATAATACAAATCCTTGCGCCAATTCTTTGGCTTCTCACCAGCAAGCAGTGGCTGCAGAGGCTTACCAGTCATCTCCTTAGGCTGCTCTACGCCAGCAAAGGCAAGGAAAGTTGGTGCAAAGTCGATATTCTGTACCATATCAGTATTCTCAACTCCTTCCTTTATATGACCTGGGTAGCTAATAATCAATGGGGTATGGAAAGACTCCTCATACATAAAACGCTTATCAAACCATCCATGCTCGCCCATATAGAAGCCTTGATCAGAGGTATAGATAACCACGGTGTTCTTATCCAAGTCATGTGCTTTAAGATAATCCAACAGCTGACCAACGCTCTCGTCTACCGAAGCAATGACAGACATATAGTCACGAATATAATTCTGATACTTCCACACGGCGAGGTCTTTTCCTGAGAGTTTCGCCTCGATGAAACGGCGGTTTCTTGGCATATAATACTTATCCCATGCCATTCTTTGCGCTGCTGTCATACGTCCAAGTTCGCCCATCAAACCTGCATAAGAAGCCATACTCTCCACGTCTGATGTATCGAGAAGCTCTGGAATCTTGAAGTCTAAGATTAACTCCATATCTTTCTCAATATTCATCTTCTGTGTTTTAGCTGCCGAACCGCGATTCTCATAGTTATCCCAGAAGGTTTTTGGCAATGGGAAGTCTACCCCATCATACATTCCGATATGCTTTGGTTCAGCAAACCAGTTGCGATGTGGTGCCTTATGATGCACATACAAGCAGAAAGGCTTATCCTTCTGACGCTTGTCGAGGAACTCTATTGCATGCTTAGTAGTCAGTGATGTAGCATAACCCATCTCCTGTTCATACTTACCATACTTGCCCGTCTTGCAGAAAGTAGGATTATAGTATTTTCCTTGGCCATCAAGGATATGATAATAATCAAAGCCCTTTGGCTTACACATCATGTGCCATTTGCCCACGATTCCAGTTTCATAACCTGCCTTCTGCATCAGCTCTGGAACGAAAGTCTTTGTTGTGTCAATACCTTCCGCCAACTGTCTTTGACCATTCTGGTGGCTATAAAGGCCTGTCATCAAGCAGGCACGACTTGGCGTTGACAATGAGTTCTCCACGAAACAGTTGCGGAAGAGCATTCCACGTTGTGCCAAACGATCGATGTTTGGTGTAGGAGCTAACTTTGAGATAGGACTACCGTATGCACTAATTGCCTGCATAGCATGGTCGTCACACATAATGTAAAGAATGTTAGGACGTGCCACGTCCTGTGCAAGCATCTTACCTTGAGCACACGACAGTGCTGCCAATGGCAAGATAGCCTTTGCAATGTTCTGATTCATATAGAATGGTTTTTAGATATTTGTGTCTTATATTTCCTTTCCCTTCGGCATCGTTATCGGGAACAAAGGATTGTCAACATGCTCCTGATAGATTATTTTTACCATCTGTTCAACAATCTCCGGATGCTCCTGCGCAATATCCTTATCTTCATGAAGGTCGGTTGCGAGATTATAAAGATGTGGTACACCACGAATAACAATCAGTTTCCAATCGCCCATACGCACGGCAATCTGATTGGTTTCAGCAAACTCCCAATAAAGGTGCGGATGCTTCTTTTGTGCCTTTTCATCGCTCATCAAGGTTGGAAAAATAGAGATTCCATCGAAGTAATCGACAGCTTTCTTCTTATTGACATAGCGTTTTGGAAAGTTGCGTACACCTGCCACATCACAGAAAGTTGGCATCAAGTCGTAGAAAGCAAATGGCAAATCGCTGGTCACATCCTCCTTAATACGCCCTTTCCATCGAGCAATGAATGGAATACGAATACCTCCCTCATAGCACTGACGCTTAACTCCACGCAACTTACCATCACGGTTGAAGAATGCAGGATCGGCTCCACCCTCCTCATGAGGACCATTATCACTGGTAAAGATAACGAGCGTGTTCTCAGCAAGTCCTTGCTCATCTAAGGTACGGAGGATTTCTCCGACATAAGCATCAAGGCGCGTTATCATTGCAGCAAACTGTGCGTGTGTATGCACAACAGCGTTGTAACGTGAGCCTTCCTGCCCACCCCATGTCTTATCCTCAAAGAACTTCTTCTTGTAGAAAGCTAAAAGCGAGTCGTTAGGCTGTGCAAGTTCTGCATGAGGAAGCGTATAAGTGAATACTCCAAAGAATGGTTTATCATTGCTTTGTCGCTTCAACCAGTTCATAGCACGCTGATGGATGAGGTCGGCTGAGTAGTCCTTGCGTTGTGCATACTGATCACCAAACATTGGATAATCAATATTATTCTGCATCACAACACGTTTAACAGCACTGTCTCCACGCTCCCTGCTGTACTCATTAAGGAAATTAGGATAATAAAGATGTGCTTGGAACTGACAGATATAACCATAGAATTCATCTACACCACGCTTGTCTGGTGTTGACTTAGAGTCTTCGTAACCTCCAGCCCACTTACCAAACATACCCGTACGATAGCCTTGTCCCTTCATGATCTCAGGCAAAATAACATGCTCTGGATCGTAAGGATGCTGACCAACAACGCTGAAATCGCGGTTTTTTCCATAATAGATAGGCTTACTTGGTGCCCAATATTCCTTGTTTCCACGTACTTCCGTATGTCCAGAATGTTGTCCTGTCATAAAGCAGGCACGCGATGGAGCACTCACTGGTGCACCCGCATAAGCTTGTGTAAAACGCATACCTTCCTTTGCCATACGGTCAATATTCGGTGTAAGGATGTACTGCTGTCCATAGCATCCAAGGTCACCATAGCCCATATCATCACACATAATATAAATGATGTTAGGACGTTGCTGGTGTTTCTGCACCATTGCATTAACTTGTCCACAAGCCAATGCAGCTATGGGCAGAAGTGTCTTTGTTAAGTTTGGTTTCATATAATGATATGTTATACTTTAGGTTCTTGGTGTTTGTCTTTCCCGATTTCATCGTGTAGTAATGTCTACGGGTCTGCAAACTTACATAAAAAAAATGAAAACGCAAATCAGAATGTGCCTCTTGTTGACTTTTCAAAAGACTTATTGCTACCTTTTATTACTTTTATCAAAATCAAGGATAACTTATGTTAAGTTATATTAAATATAAAGGAGATAAAACTCAATATATTAAATAATAATAATACTTTTGCAGAAAATTAGACATATTACAAATTAATTTAAAGCAACTATTCGCAGCAAACATTCAATCAAACAACAACAATCTGCAGTTTCATTCCGAAACTTGCAGAATAATTTATTGGATTTAAGTAACCTATAAATATAAAAAAACAGACAAAAGAAATGAAAAGATTAATCTTAATGTTGGCTCTGTCAATCATTACATTGCAGGCAACATGGGCAAAGCTAAATGTAACTAAAGAAGCTGACGGGACGGTGGTCTTCACGCTCGAAGCATCTGGCGACATTAACAACGAGTTTACGAATAAAGGGTATGCACTATATGAGGCTTCAAGCCTAATAACCCCTTACTTGAATGCCACAAAACTGAAAGTTGTAACCAAACCTGGAGTAACTATGAGCAGTGAGGACTTGAAACGCATCTGTGGTATGGCAGAGGAAGAGAACAATTTTCCTAACCTAAACACACTCGACCTTGAGTTCGCAAACTTCACCAATGACGACGATTTGGTCAATCTGAAGTTTATGGATAACTTGAAAACTATCACATTTCCACGTACAACAACAAACATACCACAACAATGCCTTACGACCGCATCATGTAAAATAGAACATGTTATTATTCCTGATAATGATTCACGTAGTGTTAAAATAGGAGCACAAGCCTTTGGGGAATCCCTCAAGACTGTCAAATTAGGAAAGGTTGATAAGAATGGTAATAGTCAGTTATTACAATACGCATTTGAGCGTTGTACAAATCTCACATCTGTTGACTTTGGCACAGGATGGAAAGAAATTGGCACTAATGCATTCTTTGGATGCTCAGCCTTAAAGGATATTGTGTTACCAGAAGGAGTTGAATATATCCGTAATGGTGCATTCAATGGCGCAGCAATTGAAGCCATCCACCTTCCTAACACGCTGAAAGTAATTGAGGCAAATGCTTTCAGGTGCGAGAATCTGAAAACTATTACAATTCCAGCAAGTGTCGTGAAAATTGAGGCATTCGCTTTCCAAAACAACAAAGCACTTACAGATGTATATGTATTAGGAACAAACACAAAAGCTGAAAACCAAGCTTTTTACCAGTATGCATCTGCATCATTCATTTATACGAGTCCAAGTGGCACAACAACTTTGAAGCGAGAGTTTTATAAAAAAGAGGATGGATCTAACAGCCCGCTGGCAATGCTGCATTACCCCAAAGAAGCTAAAAACGACTATGTAAACGAACATTCACGCACGCTTGGCGGTACAACTAACAGTATGAAGGCAGAGAATGGTGAAATTTGGCCTACTCAGGAAGTTGGTGAATACACCATGCAAAATGGTGATTATGCAGGCTGGAAGAACTTCGCCTTGGTTGGTGAGAACAAAGAAGATGAAACATGGGATGACAACAAACGTGTAGACGGCAAGTGGTACACAATGTGTCTGCCATTTGACATGACAGCCCAGCAGCTCAAGAGTGCATACGGTTCAAAAGTTGAGGTTGTAGAGTTCTCCGATGTAGAAGTTGTTACAAAGCCTAATAATGACAAGATTGTCACACTGAAATTTAAGCAGCCTGTAACAGAGACAAAGGCTCACCATCCTTACATGATTCACCCTTCCCTGCACAAGGGAACGCAGACGGGTGTGAAAACAACCATCGTGGGTATCAAGAAACAAGAAGAGAAACAGGGAAGTTTGAATGCTCAAAAGGTTGTAAAGACTGCAGACGGTGTTACCTATACTTTTATTGGTAATTATGACAAGAACAAGCACCTGCAGCAGTATTCTTATTATTACTATTCAGGTGACGATGAGACCAGATATAAGAACGGTTTTTACAAGTGGATTAAGTCTGGCAGCGGAATATGGACTCCTTACACGGCTTGCGTCTTGATGGATAAGGACAATGGTGCGAATGCGAAGCCATCAATCAGCTATTATTTAGAAAGCATTGACGGGCAAACAACTGCTATTGACACGCTTCCTGTTATGCCAGCAGTACACGACATGCAGCAGGGAAAGGTCTATACCATTACGGGACAGCTCGTACAGCAGGGCACAATTAACCTGAAAGCATTGCCACAGGGAGTTTACATCGTTAATGGAAAGAAGTACATCGTTCGTTAAACAAAGAAAAGTCATGAAGAAAACAAAATATATAAAACCAATGACGGATATTCATGCCGTTATTACTGAAAAGTTTATATGTAACAGCAAAATAACAGACTCAGCAAGTATTGGAGGTACAGGTAGTCCAAATGAAAAGAGTCAAGACAATATTGAAACAGGTGGTCCTGGTGAAGCAGGAAGCAAGGAAAATCCTTTCACCGAGCAAAACACAACTAATACATGGGAAGATTAATACCATCTTCTTTACTGTTAATTAACTTATCAAATGGGATTGTATCTGTTTTATGCAGATACTATCCCATTTTTTATTATATATTTCCAACAGAAACAGCTACAACCTGACACTCACTACGAATTACTTTCATGAAGAAAAATAATTATTTACGTGAAAAGAAATATTTATCTTCATGAAAAAAAAGATTTATTTTCATGAAAATAATTCGAAGGGAGGGGCATTTAATGGAAAAAGAGAGCATAAATTACATATTAAGAACTCCAATATTAGAACACGAAAAAGCCCGAATTAATCGAGAAAAGTTATCCTTCACTGAATCAATTCGGACCATGTACTTTATCTAAATGCCACTTATCCCTTGCCTGTTAAGATACGTACGATAAATAAATATTTCCCATACGGAAACAATATCACGTATCAGAGAAAGGAATAAACTACTTAATTCTGTCTAATAGTTCCTTAGGGAGTTTTGGCATAGCACCATTCTGCGTGCAGACATACGCACTAACTTCCACCGCTAACTTATGAGCATCGGTGATTGGCATACCTGCAAGGATGGCTGAAGTGAAAGCACCCGTAAAGGAATCACCTGCCCCCACGGTATCAGCAACCTCAACCGCTGGCGTTTCTTGGAACGACTTGAGGTTTGGCGCAAAGACATACGAACCGTTGACACCACAAGTCAGCACGAGCATATCAAGGTGATACTTTCCTAAAAGCAGCCAACACTTATTCTCTATATCAAGACCTGGATAACCGAAAAGACGACCAATCAACACAAGTTCCTCATCATTAATCTTGAGGATATTGGCATGCTGGAGCGAATTAGTGATAATCTCCTTTGTATAGAAGTTCTGACGAAGATTGATATCGAATATCTTGAGACAATCCTTTGGCGTTGCTTCAAGGAATTTCTGTATTGTCTGGCGGCTTACACTACTACGCTGTGCAAGTGAGCCAAAGCATACAGCACGACAGTTCTTGGCTGCTTCTTCAACCTCGGGAGTAAACGGTATGTTATCCCAAGCTACTCCCTCCTTGATGTCATAAGTAGGTATACCTTCACTGTCGAGTTCTACCTGCACCGTTCCCGTCTGATAATCCACCTCTGGCATCAAGTACTTTACACCTTTTTTACCGAATTCATCGAGGGTTTCCTTACCCAAGACGTCATTTCCGACAGCACTAATAGCCAACGAATCATACCCAAACTGTCCTGTATGATAAGCAAAGTTTGCAGGTGCGCCACCGAGTTTTCTACCCTCAGGAAGACAATCCCACAATGCCTCTCCGAGGCCAACGATTAACTGTTTCATATCTGTTTTATTTATTATTCATTTTTGGAATATACGAAAAAAGGTAGAGTACACCTATCGCCATTACAATAACTGCTCCCACTTGACCGAACCCATCGCTGGCAAATCCCATCAAGAGAGGGAAGATAGTACCACCGAAAAGTCCCATAATCATCAATCCACTCACTTCGTTCTGCTTATCTGGAACACTCTGTAAAGCACGTGCAAAGACCATTGAGAAGACATTACTGTTACCATAACCAACAAGAGCAATCGCCACAAACAGTACAGTCTTTGACGTTCCCACAGCCATTCCACACATAGCAAGTGCCATCATCGTAACCGAAATAATAAAGAATAGCTTGTTATTCATTACACGAAGGAAGAAAGAGCCAGTGAGACATCCGATGGTACGGAAGATAAAGTAGAGAGAAGTTGCAAAGGCTGCATCGTTCAATGACATACCTAAACGCTCCATCAGAATCTTTGGCGCCGTGGTATTTGTTCCTACATCAATACCTACGTGGCACATAATACCCAAGAAACTAAGCAACACAATAGGTTTACCCAATAGGCTGAAACATTCTGCAAAAGAACTTGCTTTACCTTCAATAGGTTCTTCTTCTATAGGCGTTGAGAAGAGTAACAGCGTAGCAATTGTACCAATTATCAGATAAATTGGGAAGAGAACGCGCCATCCGAGACCAAAGGCTGGAATGCTTGCCTGCGCTCCCCATATAGCGAGATAAGGAGCCATAAAAGACGCTATTGCCTTAACAAACTGTCCGAAAGTAAGTGTTGACGCCAAATTTCCACCTTTCATCACCGTTGAAACCAATGGATTTAACGATGTTTGCATCAAAGCATTGCCTATTCCAAGCAATGAGAATGAAACAAGCATCAAACCGTAGGACTCACCGAATATCGGTAAAAGCAGAGAGAACAAGGTAACAATAAGACTAATAAGAACCGTTTTCTTACGTCCAATCTTATTCATCAACATACCAGTCGGTACGGAAAAGATAAGGAACCAAAAGAAAACAAGGGACGGAAAAACATTTGCTGTTGAATCCGACAGTTGCAAATCGTTCTTTACATAATTGGAGGCAATACCCACCAAATCAACGAAGCCCATCGCAAAAAAGCAAAGCATTACGGGCAGTAGTGCGAGTTTATTGGTTTTCGACATAATCTTTAAATTTTTAGTTTGTGTAGTTCTACTATTTTAATTATACTTGCAAAGTTACTTTTTTACAAAGAAAGAAACCTTGAAATTCCGTTCATTAATATCAACAAATATATCTCTAACAAGATTACATATAATTAATAGACAGAATTAGTATTTTTTCTTTTATTACTTTTGATTCTTCAATTCATAAATCTTTACTTTGCATCCCTTTACTATTATCTTATCATAAGGCTTTGACGGAAAAACGAGGTTAGTCATTGCTACTTTACCTTCAGTATCAAAAGCTTCAATACTACAATGGTCTATAAATATTTGCATTGATTTAATAACACCATTAGTTGGAGCTACCGTCTTAGCCTTAAAGTCACTATGGAAATCACTAACACCACTCTCTGTACGATCCATACTAAAAGTAGAATTCTTTCCATCATAAACCATCGTAACTCGTTCTCCCTTGTCATTACTTAACACTATAGAAGCATTACTCTTAATATTGGTCACTTCTATATAAGCAGCAGGTTGGAGGCGTCCAGACGGTTTCTTCTCAAAGGCAGCAAAGACTTCAGGTGATGGCTTTACGCTAACATAATCTTCCCCATTGTAACTATAAAGTCCCAAGTCTCTTGGCAAACCATTGGCTGAACGGAATTGCTGTGTAGGTACTTGATTAGCATACTGCCAGTTACTCATCCACGGAAGAACGACAATTCTACCATCAGGAGCGTTACTGAACGATACGGTTGCATAGTGATCTTTTCCATAATCCATCCACTTTGTCACCTCAGGTTTTGATTCGCAAGTGAATTTATGACCATCAAATGAGCCTACAAAGTATTGAGTTGCACTACCACCAAAGGGACCTCCAGGGTTAATATTACAGATAAGCACCCACTTATCACCCATCTTCAAGAGGTCAGGACACTCCCAAACACCTCCATGATTACCATATCCCTCTCCAAAAGAACTTTCATACTTCCAGTCTTTCAAGTTCTTTGAGCTATATATATTCATCTGCTGTCCTGCTGCAAGAATAAGATTCCATTGCTTCACTTCTTCATTCCAAAAGACATTAGGATCACGGAAGTCAGGTACATCACTTGTAAGAATTGGGTTGTTTACATACTTCTTAAAAGTCTCACCATTATCCGTACTATATGCAATACTTTGTGTTTGCGCAGCTCCTGCAGAAGTGTAAAAAGCAACAACAGCATCCTTTCCAAACCCTGCGGTATTTTCTTTATCAACGACACTACTACCACTGAAAATAGTTCCAAGTGCATCTGGTTGTATCACTTCTCCATGATTTTTCCAGTGTATGAGGTCTGTAGAGGTACTATGCGCCCACGTCATATTCTCCCACTGCGAGCCATAAGGGTTATACTGATAGTATAAATGCCATACACCATCTTTGTAGAACATACCATTAGGATCGTTCATCCAGCCATAGACTGGAGTATGGTGATAGATAGAACGGAACTTTTCACGATTCTTGGAATCAAACACATTTGTTGCTTTTATATCTTTCCAGCAAACAAAATTATTAATTAAACCGATACTACGCTTATCTCCTGAGAACTGGATATCAAGCAATACATCACCACCATATTCACTGACATCAAGTGGCACATTATAATCAGTCTTGTTTATAGCAAGTTTACAATTGAATTCTTTTACAACTTGATTATCTTTGATAACGCGAATATGTGCATAACCTTCTTCCTCCTCTACAGGAAGAAGAATATACTTATCTGCAGTTTTCACACGCTTCATAGCATGATTTGAACTTAAGAATGTTTGCGCATGCATAAATGTTGTAGTTATAAAAAGGCAAATAGCCAATAATTTAATCTTTCTATTCATTATAGGTTGATTCATTATACTTTTAGTTTCAGATAGACAAAGATAGACATTTTATTGATAAGTTAGAAAGAGTAGTCGCCCATTCAATGATATTATTTGCGATAATAGGCAATTTCTCACAGAATGAACGACTATATCTTTTATTCTATCTTTAGTGAAGAAAGGGTTTAAATTCTTAATATTGACTTACAGTGAGATTACTGATGGTGATATTACCTCCATAATTATTGATACTCCAACAGTTCTTCTGTATTTCGTAAATACGGTTAGTATAGCAACATACGTCATTGATATACATTACGGCTATACTATTGTCCGTATAGATAGTTACATGATAGACATTGTCGGTTGGTCGAGCGAAGTTGTAACCATCAATACCATTTATGAAACCACGACCCGCAGAACCTTCTTCCTCAAAGTTTATCTTACGTGTCTGTTCATTTTCAGGATTTACCACCAAAGAATAATACTTCTCAGAATCTGTGCCACGTACGAATGAAACACCAAACTTATCCCAGTTATTAGAAGTTGTTATCGTGAAGGAAATTTTATTGTGATAGCCAAGACGATTGAAAAGTAGGTAAGAATCACCAGAAAGCTTATAGCCATCAGTTACATTCTCAACACCATTATCACTCTTTGCCATAACCTTTACTTCTTGTTTTTTGCCATATTTATCGCTAATCCCTTTTACATCTCCTAAGGTAAGACTACCATCAGCGTGTTGTATGAGACGGTGGATAACAAGGTTGCCAGCCCACTCAGGTTCATTAGGAGCAGCACCAACAGCAGCATTATCCTTACCTGGACGTGTTGGACACCACCCCCAAATATAGCGATTCTGACCATCACTCGCAGTTTTACCTGCGTAGAAACCACGACTATCTAAGAATCCCTCATGTCCATCAGGCCATAAACCAGCATCATTCTGTGTACAAGCCTTCAGTTCATTAAGAGTCTTACCTTTGAAATACTGCACACGACGGATAGCTGAATGCTTTTCACTATAAACAAGATACCACCAATCACCCATCTTGAACACATCAGGACATTCATAGAATCGGTCCCACATCATGGTCATAAACGTTCCGGCATGGGTCCACGTCTTAAGATCATCTGATGTGAACTCAGCCAAATGACCTTTACTTCCCTTCAGAGTAGAAACAAGCATGTGCCATTTATTATCGTCACCTTTGAAGATAAAGGGATCACGGAAATCATCTTTACTGTATCCGTAATCATCACCTTTTAAGCGGAAAACACGATTCTTAGTCCATGTTTTGAAGTCGGATGATGTTGCCATCATCACCATCTCACCATTATTAGTAGAATTTGTTTGATATCTATGACCTGTATAGAAGGTATAATACAACCCATCAGCATCATTATAAACAGTAGAACCTGTACCCAGTGCCGCATCCTGCTCATTGATACCACCACAATGAATCAACTCTCCAAGTGATTGGTAGTTGGCTCCATCTGATGTTTCTACAGCCCAGATAGGATGATAAGTACCCGCCTGATTAGGACGAAAGTCCTGCAAATACATAACTTTAAAATTCTTTGTTTTAGGGTCAAAGAAAGGCATTGGGTCTCCAACAAATCCAACAGTTGGCTTATAAAAGGTAGCTTGCCCCATTTCATCTGTAGACTTGAAATAAGTTGTTGTATTCCAATCTTTTTCCTCTATCATGGTCTTATCATCGCTACAGCTCGTTAGTGAGGCTGATAAAGATGCGATGAGAGCGAGAGAATATATCATAGTTCTCATATCAATTATACTTTATTTAATGATTCATTAGATAGTTGAATGCGTTCTGTGTCATTTTGGCAATATTATTGTGGTAAAAGGCTGGGACATCATCTACACTGTACCAGTCATAACATCCAGAGCCAATACAGAGAATCTTGCCCTTTGTTCCAGTTGCAGGGAATTCCCATGCAACGACAGCACCATCACCACCATAAGCCAAATCTTGTGCTCCAGTCTCTGTACGCCATTTATTTAAGTTATCATATCCACCCCAATCAGTACCAATATGCCATTGAGCAGTTGAATTGGTGATACGGTAATTTGCATCACAAGTATAAATAGAGTTAGGCTCACCACTCTTCATTATAAGATTTTGGAAAAGAGGATGACTCGTATGCCCTTGAATAAAGAAGTTCCAAGGACCACTTACTCTCTCTGCATCAGCTTCATTCTGCCCCCAACAATTATTTGGAGCAGCATTGTTTGCTACTGCGCCAATCTCAGCTGGCATGTTTGTTGCATATCGAGTGAAGAGGAAAGAACCACCATTATTATAATAGTCTCTTAAGGCAACAGCTGCATTGACAGCCTCAGGTGCACTTCTTTCGAAAGCTTCTTTTCCATCTACTCCTCCATCCTTATGATAATGCCACCATATCACTTTACACTCGCTAAGATCTACTGTGCCATTCTTAATATCAGCAAATGATGCATATAATGAATTTGGAATATTCTGAAGCATCCACTTACAAGCAGTTAATTCCTCAGAATTGAGTTCATTCATCGAAGCAGGCAAGCTAACAAAGACTGCAGTAGGCTTACCAATAGCTGTTACTTTTACTGTATAGATTGCAGAAGCAGTATTATTAGTGACAGTGAATGTAACTGGATTAGAAAAGTCAGTTGCAACACCATTAGATGGACTAACCGTCGCATTTGTACTCAAACCTATTGTAGGGATTAGAGAATGGAGGTCAAGTGTATTTGGCACATAGACAGAAATAGTCTTATTCGCTTCATCAATAACACCATTATATGTTCCATTAATCTTAAAAGAAGTTATCTTTGCCTCATCTCTCAACACATTGATAGTCCAGTCAAGGAAGACGTCACCATTCTTAACACTGAGCACCTGAGCCGTAAGCATATTAAGTTTATCTCCCTCTTTGATATTACTGATGGCACCAGCACTTACCTTAAGTGTGCCAACAGTCATGTTTGTGACATCGTAAGTTTCAGGGACACGCACAGTGATTGTACGTGAAGCCTGATCTACGACACCTTTATAATTATCCAATACGATAGAATCAACAGAGCATAATCCGTTTAATTGCAAATCAGAAATATTACTTTCGTTGCTGCAGCTACCTAATGCAAAGAAAGCAATAAGCGCTATGAATAGTGTTGTTATATTTGTTTTCATACTTTACCACTGACCAATATTTTGTTTATAATGTCCGTTTGAAGCAGCTATTTGTGCATATGGAATAGGCAAGTACTCATTCTTATTTTTAGTGAAGTGAGCACTACTATAGATAGAACAGTCATTAGCTTCTTCTGCATAATACTTGTTGAGTATGCGTTCTGCCTCTCCCCATCTTACAAGGTCAAAGAATCTTTCAGATTCCATACCCATCTCTATACGACGCTCCATTTTAACAATATCAAGAGCCTCTACCTGACTGTAGGTTCCAGTATATGGCATAACATTCAATCTCACACCATAATCACTCTGATAATTGCTGATAACACCTGTGCTTTGTTTAGCACGATTACGGATTTGATTGATGATATTGATTGCCTCGTTAATACGTCCATCATTTAACTGTACCAAAGCCTCAGCACGTTCAAGTAGGACATCTGCATAACGGAAGACAATACGATTCTCTGATGTACCCCACCATGCACCTTTCTTCAGATAAGGACTTTCTGGGTCTACATTCTGCTTTAAAGTTACATAATAGCCATACAATCCATTACTTCTACTCCATGTAGCAGTCCTATCCATCATGAACTTTGAATTAAATTCATAAGGTAAACCAGGAATACCAATGGTAAGGAATAAGCGTGGGTCTGCATAATCTGTTGCTTTATTATAGTCTTGATTGTTAAATGTACCGATATATGGATGTCCATTAGCATCTGTACGATAAGCATTAACAAGGTTTTGACTTGGCTTATAGAAATCACATCCTCCATCTGTTACACCAGGAATATTTGGAACAATCAGTCCGTAACTCCAATTGAGATTACCATTCTTAGTTCCATCATTGATAGAATATTGCATTGCCCAAAGACTTTCCTTCCCATTCTCGAATTGTGGTTCTGGCCTAAAGTTATTATGGAAATCACTCTCTAAGTCATAGCCTCCAGCAGCATAAATAGATGGATCACTAAACTGAACAGCTTTCAAAAGATCATCTTTCGATATACTTGTAACTTCATTCGTGTTCTCATTATCTTGATGATAAGCCTTATACATATATACCTTCGTAAGGAAAGCTGCAGCTGATGCTTTTGTTGGTCGTCCCTTGTCTGCTTGATGAACAGGAAGGTTATTGTAAGATTCCAGCAAGTCATCAATAATAACTTGCCAACCTTGATCATTCGTATATTCACGATTAGAAAGCATGTTATATTGCTCTGACTTAAGATTAGGGTCTACAACAAAAGGTATATTCTTATACAAACGCTTTAACAAAAAGTGTCCATATGCACGCAGGAACTTCATCTCAGCCAAACGTTCATCCCTTCGAGGGTAGACAGTACTATTGACTTGTTCAAGAAGAGCTATTGCCGTGTTGGCACGTGATATACAATTGTATAATCTTTGCCACATATCGCTGATATTCCAGTTTGTGGTCAAGACTCCTTGTTCTATTTCAAGTTGATGGAACACATCTCCATCACTTGTTCCATTACCGCCTTTATAGGCATCATCACTGCGGACATCATAATTCCACATTGAAAACGAAGAATTGATATCTTCTGCTGAAATAAATATGGCATAAGCTGATGTTACGAGTTCATCAACATGATTAGCCTCCTTTACTTGCTCATCACTTAGTGTTGCCTGTGGAGTATGTTCATCCAAGAAGTCTGAACAACTTGTCATACTAAGGGTAGCGAGCACAAGTGCTGAATATATTATTTTTTTCATATTATATAGTCAGATGATAATTGTTAGAATGTAACGTTTATACCGAATGTGATATTGAGTGGAATTGGGTAACCATAGTTTGGATTCTCTGGATCAACACCAGTAAAACTCTTACTATGTATAGTTAATAAGTTCTGCGCACTGAGGTAGAAACGTAAACGCTGCATTGCAAGCCGGTTCGTCATACTCTTTGGCAGATTATATCCTAACTGAATAGTACGTAGTTTTAAGTATGAGCCATTCTCCACCCAATAAGTAGAAACACGCTTCTCATTATTATTATCTGATAGTGAGAGCGCAGGAATATTACTACTTGGGTTAGTACTACTCCATGCATCTAACAAGCGTTGACCCTTATTTAGGAAACCAATATTTAAACCAGCCCAAATATCAGTCTGCTTCTTTAAATCAGAGATAATATCTACACCTTGTACACCTTGCCAGAACATTGTGAAATCAAAGTTTTTGTATTCAAGATACACATTAAGACCATAAGAAAAGTCTGGTGTTGGATTATAAATCCAGTCTTGGTCTGCTTCTGTAATGACATTATTGCCATCCAGGTCTTTCCAACGCATACGTCCAAGTTTTGCACCATCCTGTTTCGCATGATTATCTATTTCATCTTGGCTCTTAAAGATGCCATCAGCAACATAGCCAACTTGTGCACCCATAGGATGACCAATAACACTCTTCACACCATTACCACCAAAGGTACCATTGGCAGCGACTGTTGCTGGCAAAGCTGTTATCTTATTACGATAAGTACTAAAGTTACCAGCTATGTCATAATGAAAACCACCATTGGTTGTCTTGCGATAACCCAAGTTAAGTTCAACACCACGATTCTCCATAGCACCAGCATTGATCCACTGTGTGCTACCTTCTCCCATAGCAGCGATACCAGCCATCTGTACGAGAATATCCTTAGTCTTTTTATAATACCAGTCAAAACTTCCATAGAGTGAAGATTTGAGCATAGAGAAGTCCAGACCAAGATTAGTCTGGTAGGTCGTTTCCCATTTGATGTCATTATTACCGAGTTGGTCACGTTTAAATCCACTTGGCAATTGACGACCACCATTAGTACCTGCTATATCATATGATGTACCATAACTCTGACCACCATTTTCATTTACTCCATAGTTACTAACATATATGGTGTAACGCGCGATGTTAGAAATCTCTTGATTACCAGTTGCTCCCCACGATGCTCTAAGTTTTAAATCATTCAACCATTGTGCACTCTTTAAGAACTTCTCTTGATTAATACGCCATCCCAAAGAAACAGAAGGGAATGTGGCATAACGATTATTCTTACCAAATCGTGATGAGCCATCATAACGAAGGGTGAATGAAGCTAAATACTTGTCAGCATAATTATAATTCAATTTACCAAAATAAGACACCAAAGAGTATCCACTTCCTCCACCATAGGCTTGTGCAGTACCAGTACCAGCATCAGGCCACATGTAGGTAGGATTAAGAATTAGGAAGTCTTCTTTATAACCTGAGAAGTAGTTATCATCTTCACGATTCAACTCAATACCTGCCATTGCGTCTACACGGTGTAAACCAGCTTGCAAATTATAAGTTGCAACAGCATTCCACATCCACTTTGTCCAATGTTCTTGTTTTGCCTCAACAGCATTCTTTGAATTAGCAACCGTTCCTTCTGTTATAGGGTAAGTAAAGAATCTCTGTTGCTTCTGAGCATAATCCAATCCAAAGGTTGAACGCAAATTAAATCCCTTAAAAAGGTGAAGATTTATGTATGCATCACCGAAAGTACGCCAATAAACATAACGATTATCACTGTTACGATACAGACGTGCAACTGGGTTCTCACGATCAGGATAACCACCGACTGGACCCGCATAAGTTCCGCTCTCTGTATAAACAGGGAGTGAAGGATTAAACTGAAGAACATTCTCAAGGAACCCACCAGGTGCTTGAACCTCTGACGTACGACTTAACGTAAAATGCTCTCCAACGGTTAAAACATCTTTTATCAACTTATATTCAGTATTCATACGAGCTGAATAACGATCAAAATCAGATGTCTTAATGATACCTAAGTTCTTATAATAACCTAATGAGAAATAAGACGAATGACGATCTGAACCGCTACTTACCGCTACGTTATAGTTCTGAACAACACCTGTACGTGTCGTCTTATCAAACCAGTCTGTATCAGCAGCAGGTGTTGTTCCTGCACCATCAAGATACTTACGCATGCTAATGCCATTCAACACAGGATTTCCTTGTACGTCGTAACTCCAGTCGTAACGATACCCTAAACCATTAGTATTTGGATCCATACCATCGTTAACATAAGCTTGCCACATTACCTGTCCATACTGCTTCGCATTAAGAACTTTCATCTTATGGGCATACATTGATGCCGCAATAGATGCGTCAATATCTACGTTTACTCTTCCTTCCTTACCTTTCTTTGTAGTAATAATGATAACACCATTAGCTGCACGGCTACCATAGATAGAAGCAGAAGAAGCATCTTTCAAAACTTGGATACTTTCTATATCACTACCATTTAACTCATGCATACCTGCCTTAGTCGGTACACCATCAATGATATAAAGAGGATCATTGTTGTTCAGAGTTCCAATACCACGAATACGCACTGTAGCAGATCCTGAAGGTGAACCATCTGCAGAGATATTCATACCAGGAACCCTACCTTGTAGCGCCTTCATAGGATTGTTCTCATTCTGCTTAGCTAATTCATCTACGCTTACAACCGAAACAGCTCCTGTAAGATCTGCTTTGCGTTGGGTTGTATAACCCGTAACGACGACTTCGTTTAGTTCACTCGCATTTGTTTGTAGCTGTACCTTTATTCCGACACCAGCCTTTACTTCTACACTTTTATAGCCTACATAGGAGACTACAAGTGTAGCACTTTGTGGAGCCTTAAAGGTGAAATTACCATCAATATCGGTGACAGTACCATTTGATGTACCTTTCTGTACCACCGATGCACCAATAACAGGTTCCCCCTGTTCGTCAATCACTTTACCGCTAACATCTGCAGTTTGTGCCATAACCCCAGCACAATACATCAGAAGTAACAGACTCATGATTACTCGCAATAATTGTTTCATGACTTTCTGATAGTTAGTAATACTAAATAATATTCTTTTGGTTTTATGGCGCAAAGATAAGAAATGGTGATATCCTTTTCCAATAATAATCGTTCTCCGAATGTAATAAATGTTACATAAAAAAGATATTAATAATAAATGAACGATTTGTCTATTCTCACGAATCTGACAAATCGTTCATTTTCTTAAGTGTTCAACACCTCACCTTACAGGAGATTTACACTCCCACAAGTGCCTATATCACTTATTTAAACAGCTTACATAATCCTATTATCACTTCTTGGGATTCTCCCCAAACTCGTCTTTATAGCATTTTGAGAAATAACTGGGCGTAGAGAAGCCAACAGCATAAGCCACTTCTGACACCGTACGCTCAGTCGTTTGAAGGAGATGACGGGCACGAGTGAGACGGGCTTTACGTACAATTTCTACAGGAGAATATCCCGTAAGAGCCTTTACTTTCCGATAAAGTTGTACACGAGAAAGTCCGATTTCATCGCCAATCTGCTCTACACTTAAGTCACTATTTGCAAGGTTTTCTTGTATTATCTTTCGCAATTGCTTGAGGAAAGATTTATCAATTTCATTCGAAATATTACCGATTTCATCGTCCTCAACACCTTTTGACCATGTTTGATTCAACTTTTTCCTACTTTCTATGAGATTATCAATACGTGAAAGGAGTAGGCGAAGTGAGAATGGTTTGGACAAATAAGCATCTGCGCCATGCTCATACCCCTCAGCGCGTTGCTCATCAAGACTACGTGCTGTCAGTAAAATGACAGGTATATGACTGATAGCTTTATCCGTTTTCAGCTGTTGACAAAAC
>ERZ773045.446-NODE-446-length-21055-cov-9.102952_pt1 | contig 21055 bp, 20 predicted proteins | sample MGYA00580635_ERZ773045 | MGnify/ENA primary metagenome ERZ773045 (study PRJEB29015, sample SAMEA2738115) | human oral metagenome | biome: human oral; feature: human-associated habitat; material: saliva | place: China | collected 2261 ...
ATGGGGTGGGGGAGCTGGTTTCTTCGCCCTGGAGGCGCTGCGTTGACACCCTGGCGCCCTATGCGCATGGCTGCGGCCTGGATTTGCGCAGTGACGAGGCATTCACCGAGGTCAGTGCATTGATGGCGCCTGAGCTGATGCAGGCTAGTTTCCGGGATCTGTTGGAGCGCGGGTCTGCACTTGCGGGGCTGCCTGGGTGCGGGGCTGCTGGTCCGCAGGGGCGCGCTTCTGCACCTGAGGGCCGGCTGGAACCTGAGGCTGTGGGGCCGCAGGGCCGCGAGCCTGGGCTTGCACTTGCGGGCCAGGCCGGGCCTGGGGCTGCGGGCCCGCCGGAACCTAGCTATCCGCTGGCGCTGTGTGTGCATAGGCCCTGTTTGCCGCTGCTTTTTGAGACTCTGCGTGAATATATGGGTCCTGAATTGGCCACCAAACTCCCTGACAGTGATCCTTGGTTGCGTCCAGGCCAGGCGGTAGTGGTGCATTTGCGTCGCCGGCCTGCTTCGGTGCAGTTAGGGACGACGCCGGAAGGTGACGTTGCAGCTAGGGTGGGTGGCGACGTCGTCGTTAAGGGTGCCCAGATAGTTGCGCTGGAACTGCATTAAGACGCGGATCGCTGGTAGCTGCGCTAGGTGATGGTGGCCTGCGTGGCTGCCAAGCAGAGCTGGCAAGACTAGCGTCTGCTGGGGCGCGGCCACTAGGCCACGGCCACCACCACGGTTGCCAGGATGAGGTTGCCAGGATGCGACTGTCGGGGTGTGGTTGCCAGGTGCAGTTACTAGGGTGCGGTTACTTATAAAACCGTCCGTTACTGGGAAGTCGTCCGTTCCCTATAAAACCCCATGGAAAAATCATAGGGAAGGGATGATTTTGCCTGTATTTGTCTGACTTTGTCTGACTTTGCATGTGTTTGTAGGCAGCAAAAAGGGGCGTACCAGTTAAAACTGATACGCCCCTTAAAGTTTGCCTGCCTCAGCAGGGCTGGGCATTAGATGTGGTCGTTAGCGCGGGCGCTAACCGGGCAGCGCTTGCCGTCCTCGGCCGGCAGGCTGTCGTCCAGGCCGGGGTTACCGGTCACGGTCAGCTGCCAGTACATGTTACGTACGCTGGAACGGTGCAAGTAAACCAGCTTGCCGTTAGGCATGCGGTAGGTGATCACGAAGACCGGCATGAAGATCAGACGGGTCAGGGTCTGAGACAGACCAGTCTGGTTCAGGGTCAGGGCCATGGCGAAGGGGCTGTTAGCGGTCAGCTTCCGGCCGTCAGCGGACTTGGTCCAGGTGCCGTGGTACTCACCAACCCAAGCGTTCCACTTGGTGTTTAGAGTGTTCTCAACGGTGCCGTTCAGGGAGGTCAGGGTGGTGAAGTCACCAGCGTCAACCTTCTTGAGCACCGAAGCGGTGTCGGGGCTGTTACGCAGGGCGGTCATGGCCTTCTGGGTCAGCGGAGTCCAGGAACCGTTGGTGGCCCAAGAGTCCCAGGGGTGGCCACCCTCGTTGCTGGAGGAAATGTTGGTGAAAGTCGGGGTGTCACCGTAAGCAGCCTTCGGCAGCAGGAACATAACCTTGGTGCTAACGATGCGGGAGGGGTCCAGCTCAGCGCCACCGGGGGCAACGGTGATGTCCAGACCGTTCTCACCGGCGTCAGACTTGGCGCCGAAGTAGAACTTGACACCCTGCCTCTTCAGGTAAGCAGTACCAACGCGGGAAATCTTGGGGTCGTTAGTAGCCCGGCCACCACCCAGGGTGTTGTTCCAGTTGATTTTGCCGTTAACGGCGTAAGGCCAACCACCGATTTCCTCACAGGTTAGGCCCTTACGGCCGGCAGCAACACCCGCAGCGTTGATGTTGGCGGGGGTGCCGCGCATCTTCATGTACATCTGGGCCACGGGGATGATGTCATTAGGGGAGGTAGCGGCCTGAGCGGCAGCCTCAGCGACTAGAACAGCCGGAGCGGCCCAGGCAGAGCCCTTAACAAGGGTACGACGCTTGATTTCAGTCATTATTAGAGAAATCCTTCAAATGGGTAGGGGAAGATATGTAGAGATTACATCCAGGGGACCGGAACAAAACTTTACCTGTTCAACTACTTGAATGCTATGTGATCTAAGTCTTTTGTGATTGTGAGACCGTCTAGATTGGCCCCTGAAAGGTCTCAGATTTGCAACAAAATGCATTAAGCACCTTTATAAACTCCACTTTTTGCCCAGCTCGTCACATGTCTAAGTAAGTCGGGACTAATTGCCCGGCATGTAGATTTGGGATAAATTCCCGTAGCAATGGTGCTCACCTGCTTAGACTCCAGTCTAAACTAGTGGTACCCCCTCCCAGCCGTACCACGGAAGTCATATCTCCCCCACCCCTAAAACCGGTGTGACTCCGTTGTCGGTCTCCCTTAAGCAGAACTATATCTATGTCAAAAATAGGAGACAGACATGCCTAGCGGTGTAGAACGTCGGCAGGTGCTGCGTGGAGCAGTATGGGCTGCCCCAGCAATTGCGGTGTGCGCTAGCGCCGCAGCCGTCAATACCTCTCAGCTAAACCCGGTATATTCCGGTTATAGCTGGAACCAGGGCGCTCCAGCCAACATCCCTAATGGCTACGACCCTCGACAGGAACGTGACGCGCGCATCAATGCTGATCAGACCTATTACTTCGGGTTCTATAACAATGGCTCCGATGGTAATGAAGAGTTTAGTCCGGTTGGTTGGCCCAACGTTGACGGCTCCACTTACCCCAGCAAGGACACCGGTCTGGCTAGCCCCAATGCTGGTACGCCGGCCAACCTAACCGGTCTGTACCAGGTGTTCTGGATTAACACGGCGGAGTACTCCAACATCGATTGGCAGCCGGTTACTGGCAACACCGATGGCATCAACTGGCCTACCACCTCACTGAACTTTGCTTCCTGGTCTAAGCCGGAGGCTAAGACCCTGGCTGGCTTGCTGGCTGATTCGCGTTTTAGTGATCACGCTAAGGCAGTCCAGGCCAAACTGGGTGCGGATATCGGCAACTGGACGCCTTACGTATCCACTTTCTCGGGCACCTGGCGCTATGAGAAGAATGACCTGCGCGCCAAGACTAACGCCCACTTCGGTGCAGTGCTGCATGTACACTCCAACAACACCCCGCTAACTTCTTTCCCGATCGTTATGGGTGCGGTGGTTACCATGAGCGAAACCGGTAGCCAGAACGCCATCACTAACGCCAACAACTCGCCTGTCCTCAACCACATCCCGCTCTCTGGCGTGGTCAGGGGTGGAGGCCGCTAAGGTCTTAGCTCTCATCTATGTGACGGTTCTCTAGGGTCGCGCTCATTGAGTGCGGCCCTGGGTGTTTTTCTTGGGTAGCCTGGCTCAAAGTGCAACAATTGAACTATGAGTGGATTTGAGGTGCCTGACTATACGCAGGCAATCAGTCAGTTTGTTGTTGATTCTCCCACTAGCTACCACGCCGCTCAGGCTGTAGCCGCCCGCCTGGAAAAGCGCGGGTTTAAGGCTGTAGATGAGACTGTGGCTTGGGATAGTTCCATTCCGGCGCGCGGATATGTGATTCGCGACGGCGCCATTGCGGCCTGGTGCCTGCCTAGCGCCCCTAGCGAGCGCACTGGCTTCAGGATTGTGGGTGCCCACACTGACTCTCCGGCGCTCAAGCTCAAGCCCCAGGGTGCGATTGTGCGCGAAGGCTGGGAAATGATCAACGCCGAAATTTATGGTGGCGCCCTAGAAAACTCCTGGCTAGACCGTGAAGTTGGTTTGGCGGGACGTCTGACCACCTACGACGGCGCCGTCCACCTGGTGCGTACTGGCCCCATTGCCCGCACCGCGCAGGTGGCTCCCCACCTGGACCGTAGTGCGCATGAAAACCTGCACCTAGACCGTCAGGCCCACATGCTGCCGCTAACCGCCCTGGCTGGCGAGGCGGTAAGTTGCCACGACATTGAAAACTACCTGTGTGAGCAGGCTGGTATTAGCCCTGATCAGCTAGCTTTCCACGATGTGTTCACCTATTTGGTGCAGCCCCCCAGCGTCTTTGGTTTGCACCAGGAGTTCCTGGCCAGCTCGCGCCTAGACAACCTCTCTAGTGTTCACGCCGGCCTGGTTGCTTTGGAAAACCTGGCTGGTACAGAAACTGACGCTGCAGTGTTTGTGGCCTTTGATCACGAAGAGGTAGGTAGTGGCACCCGCTCAGGTGCGGGCGGCCCCTTCCTGCAGGATGTTTTGCATGGTCTGGCTGCGGTTATGGGCTTTGTGGGCGACGGCGAGCGGGCTCTGCTGGCTCGCTCTAGCTGTATTAGCGCCGACGCCGGACACAGCGTTCACCCCAACTATGGCCAGCTGCATGACCCGCAGGTGCGTCCGCTCATCAACCACGGGCCGCTGCTGAAGATTAACGCTCGCCAGCGCTACGCTACCGACGCGGTAGGTGGGGCTATCTGGAAGCGTGCTTGCAAGGCGGCGGGTGTGCCCACGCAGGATTTCGTTTCCAACAACTCCGTGCCTTGCGGTACCACCATTGGTCCGATTACTGCCTCGCGTCTAGGCATCACCACTGTTGACGTAGGTATTGCGCTATTGTCTATGCACTCTGCCCGTGAGATGTGCGGTGTTGAGGACGGCCCCTACCTGGCTCGCGCTCTACACGCCTACTGGGGCGAGAACTAAGCCAAGTCGCGCACCAAAACTGCGCGCTAACTGCGTCAAGTTTGCTGAAGGTGCGCCAGCCAAAACTGGCTAGCCAAAACTGGCAGCGGCGCATTAAGCTGCGCCAAGTTTGCTGAGGGCGTGTCAACTTAGTTAAAACGACGCCCAATAAAACGTGGGGCCGCGTATGCCGTTCGGTATACGCGGCCCCAACGCTAGTCATGTTCACTAGTCAGACTAACTAGCCGTGTTCGTTGGTCATATGACTAGGTGGACTCACTAGTCACACTAGCTAGGCAGACTCACTAGTCATAGTTTTGACTATATGACTGTATTAATGCTGCCCGTAGACGTTCTGGTAGCGATCATTAAGCCGCTTGATCATGTCATCAGGTATCCGCTTAACTTCACCTAGCGTATGTGCTAGATAAGCAGTGCGGGCTACCTCTTCGCACATTACTGCAGCTTTTACGGCGCTACGTCCATCCTTACCTACGGTGAAGGGGCCGTGGTTGGCCATCAACACCGCCGGTGAATGGCAGTTGCGTAAGGTTTCAACAATTCCGCGCCCGATCGAATCGTCGCCGATAATCGCTAGCGGGCCCAGTGGAATGTCACCACCAAACTCATCAGCCATCATGGTCAGGCAACAGGGGATAGGCTCGCCAATTGCCGCCCAAGCTGTGGCGTAGGAGGAATGGGTGTGCACCACCCCGCCAACTTCAGGCATGTGTCGGTAGACGTAGGCGTGAGCTGCCGTATCCGAGGAAGGAGCAAGCCCGCTATCGTCGTCGTCAAGCAACTGTCCTTGCAGGTCACACACCACCATGTGGGCGGCTTCCATGCCCTCATAGGGAACTCCGGAAGCTTTAATCACAAACAGGTCTGTGCCCGGCACTCGTTCAGATACGTTACCGGCAGTCCAAACTACCAGCTCCCAGGCAGGTAGTAGTGCGTGTAGCTGCGCCACTACCTGCCTGGTGCGCTCTACTTGAGCGCACTGGGTCTGGGTTAGATCGGTGAGTTTCACTCCTGCGGCTTCTTAGCAGCTGCGCGCTTGCGCTCAACGGCGCGGCGACGGATGTCCTTGAGGCGGTGCATAACCTCGTTTTCGCCGCGACCGAAGTAGTCGTGCAGCTGACGGTACTCGTTGAAGAGCTCGTCATAGCGGGCGGTGCGATCGTAGTTGGGTACGTATGCAGCCGAAATCTTGCCACCCATGGCCAGTGAGGCCTCCTTAATGGTGGGGTAGAAACCGGCAGCTACCGCGCCGTGGGCAGCAGCCCCTAGCGCCCCACCCTGCTTGGTGGTGGCCACGCTCAGCGGCACACAGGTGATGTCAGCCAGGGTTTGCATGAAGAACGGGTCCTTGATTAGGCCACCGCTAGCCACAATCTCGTCAATCTTGACGCCGGCGTTGGTGAAAGACTCGATAATAGTGCGGGCCCCGAAGCAGGTGGCCTCCACCAGAGCCCGGTAAATGTCCTCAGGCTTGGTGGTCATGGTGATACCCAAAATGGCGCCAGAAAGCTCAGAGTCAACCAGGATCGAGCGGTTACCGCTGAACCAGTCCAGAGCTACCAGGCCGTGCTCACCAATCTCCTGGGCGCGGGCCTTTTCGGCGAGCAACTCAAAGATGCTGATGCCGGCCTTTTCAGCGGCAACCACGTAGGAGTGGGGCAGGGCGTTGTCCAGGTACCAGGCAAACACGTCACCCATGCTGGACTGGCCGGCCTCAAAGCCCCACAGCCCATCCACCACGCCGCCGTCGACACACCCGAACATACCCGGAACCTCACGGAACTGCGGCCCAGAGACGATGTAGCAAGCAGAAGTACCCAAAATAGCGGTTAGCTGCCCCGGCTCCACAGCCTGCACAGCCGCAGCGGTTACGTGGGCGTCAATGTTACCGGTAGCCACGCTAATGCCAGGCTCCAAGCCCATCCAGGCGGCGGCGTGGGCGGTAAGCTTACCGGCCTCAGCACCTAGCGCCAGCACCTGCCCGGGCATCTTTTCGCTAAATACCTTGCCAAAACCAGGCGAGAGCAGCTCCAAGAACTCCTCGGAGGGGTAGGCGCCGTCCTGGAAGTTACGCTTGTAACCGGAGTCGCCAGCGGAGTAAACCAGGTTGCCGGTCATACGCCACACGATCCAGTCCAAAGCGTCCACAAACACGTCAGTGTCTGCATAAACCTCAGGGGCCTTCTCATAGGTTTCCAGCACCTTGGGCAGCAGCATCTCTGCAGACAAGATGCCACCATAGCGGGCCAGCCAAGACTCACCACGCTCCTTAGCCAGGGACACAATACGGTCAGCTTGCTCCTGGGCGCCGTGGTGCTTCCACAGCTTGACGTAGGCGTGCGGGTTGTTGTTGAACTTAGCCAGGTCACACAGCGGGGTGCCGTCCTCTTTAGCGGCAATTACCGTGGCTGAGGTGAAGTCAATACCAATACCCTTGATCTGAGCCGGGTCCACCATGGATTTGGCGATAGCCTCAGGTACGGCGTGCTTTAGCACCTCAATGTAGTCGCGCGGGTTTTGCAGGGCAAAGTCAGCCGGCAGCTTCTGGCCGTCAGCCACGCTCAGTACGTCATCCATGACGGCGTTGGGGTACTCGTAGACAGCAGCGGCCTTTTCTAAACCGTCAGCCACGCGCACAATCGCCGCACGCCCAGATAGCGTGCCAAAGTCAATACCTAGAACGTAAGTCTCTTCCATGTTACTTCCTTGTGTTAGGGGCTTGCGTTTTCAGTTTTCAGCACCGCTGACGTGGTCGGTGGGTACCGGTGCGCTAGCCCAGTACCCACCAGGGGCAAAGAGTTCGTCTACGCACTCATCCAAAATGCCCAGCTCCCACAGCACATCCAAAATGGTGTAGCGGGTGCGGATCATCTGGGCGCGGGTGTAGGTTTCACGCATCTTTTCCAGGCTGATACCAATCTGGGCCGGGTGGTAGATGCCGCCTACAGTCTTGAGCACGTCGGCGATTTCCTCAGCGCTAAGCAGCTGCTTGGCTGAGGTTTCCTTGATTTGTGGCCACAGCTTTTGCAGGGTGTGGATGCGCTCGCGCAGCTGCTCGGGGGTCAGATACTTGGCGTCGGTCTGCACCACGGCGGCCTCAAGCAGGCCGCTGGGGGCGCTTTGGTTCCACTGACGCACGTGGGCTTCCATACCTTCACGGGTGGGCCAGGCGGCAATACGGGCTTCGACGTCGAGGTCACTGATGTCTTTACGCAGGGCGACGTCGTACAGGGCGCAGATGGCTACCGTGCCCAGGCCCACCTTGAAACCGTGGGTCAGCGGGGGCTCCCAGTCCAGGCCGTGACCTTCCATTTCCCACAGGTGCGAGAACTGGTGTCCGGCGCCCGAGGCGGGGCGGGAGGACTGGGCGGCCTGCATGGCTAGGCCACTCATTAGCAGCCCGGCGGCCAGACCGGCGGTGGCGTCGGCGTCGCCGGCACGCAGCTGGGCGGGCTGGCTGATAGCTTCACGCAGCGGCCCCTGCACTAGCGGCCACACCTGGTGGTTGATGGCTTCTACACCGAGCATGTCGGCAATGATCCAGTCCTCACCGGCGGGGATTTTCTCGATCAGGTCGCCCACGCCGGTGGCCACTAGGCGCTTGGGGGCGGCAGCCATAATGTCCAGGTCTGCTACGACGGCGGCCGGGGCGGGGCAGTTGCGGGTGATCTTGAAGCCATCCTTAGAGATGGAGGCACCAAAGGAGGCGTAGCCGTCCATGGAGGCAGCGGTGCATACCACCATGTAGGGGCGCCCCAGCTCGCCACTGGCTAGCTTGGTTAGGTCGTTGAGCACGCCCGAGCCCACTACAACGGCAATAGCGTCTAGGCCGCGTAGCTTTTCGCGGATAATTTCCACATTGTCGTAGCCGCCGTAGAGGGTGGGGGTGCCGGGGAAAATAATGTTTTCTTCCAGCTCCACGCCCGCTTGCTTTAGGGAGTCGACGACGGCAGGGCCGGCTGCTACCGGCTCTCCGGCGGCGGTGGTGGCACCTACTGCGTTGAAGGTGTTGTCATCGCCCACCACCACGGCGCGTTTGCCGGGGAAGGTGGAGGCGAATACTTCGCCGGTGCGGTGCACGGCGCCGCGCCCGAAAGCTACGGCCTTGGTGTCGGTGGCGTCTTTGAGTGCCTCATCCAAGAGTGCCGCTAAATCAGTCATTGATTTTCTCCTTCGAAAGTTAACTAGTTGAATGCGGTAGACCCCCGCGCTCTTTAGTGGCGACCGCCAAAGAACTTGTCCCAGGGGATCTCTAGCGGGGCGTCGTCGACAATGATGGCGTGTAGCGCACGCAGCAGCGGGAAGTCATCTTCACTGATAACCCCACGCTCTGTCAGCGGCGCCAGAGCCCCACCAATCACGCGAATGGCGGCCACACCCTCCATGGTTACCCCCTTCATGTGAGTGTCACGCACCTCAGAGAAGGGGATGCCCTGGCCCACGAACTTGCCGGCGCGCACATTGCGTCCACCCATAGAGGTGACGAACATGTCGCCGACGCCGCCTAGGCCCTTAGCGGTGGTTACGTCGCCGCCCAGCAACTCAATGAACTGGGTGAGCTCAGTTTGCCCCTGGGCGAAGATGGCGGCCCCGTAGTTGTACATGCGGTAGCGGTCGTTTTCCTTGCCAGCCTTGGCTAGCAGACCGTCGGCGAAACCGGCGGCGAAAGCATAAATGTTCTTGGTGGCAGCGCCTACCTCGTGACCAATGAAGTCCGTGGAAGTCCAGATGTGGTAGTAGTCGGTGGCCCACATTTGCTGCAGTTCATCCAGGCTGGCCTGGTCTTCACCGCAGAACACCACGCAGGTGTCGTGGCCTACCGCCAGCTCACCGGCAATCGAGGGACCCACGATTGCCGACCAGGTCACCTGGCTGGCTAGGGGCTCACCCACGGCTGCGCGCAATACATCAGGGAACATGGTTAGATTGCCGTCAGTATCGGCCTGCATACCCTTGGTGATGGATAGGACCTTCATGCCTGGCTTTAGTAGCGTGGCCAGATGCGCCCCGGCCCAGTCAACTCCGAAAGAGTTAACGCCGCTCATGGCCACATCTGCGTCAGCAAAGGCAGTTTCAGCTTCTTCCAATTGGAAAGCGGTTACATTCTCAGGCATTTTCAGCCCCAGCTCCGGGTGGATGCCGGTGCGCTGAATTGAGTCAATAATGTCTCGGTCTAGGTGGGTGCCTACCAGATTCACCTGGTGCCCATTGTCAGTCACCGGGAAGGTCAGCGCCGACGCCATAATGCCTGCCCCGAGAATTGCAACCGTGCTCATGCAAACTCCAAACCCCATTGTGCAGTTAGTGATCTGTGGATCACAGTTCAGAATTTTGCTCGCTGGGCTGTAAAGACGGGGAAAAGACGGCAATGTGGGCACTTTGTAAATGCAACAGCGCACGAGCGTGCAACTGGCTGCGCCGGCATAGACAACCAGTTTTTACTTGATAACGCTCAAAAAACTACTGCTCAGGGGCGGTTAGCGAAGTGCTCTAGTAGGTTCGCGTCGCCACCTACCACCAAAATATCCTCAGCGCCCACCATGGTTTGTGGGGTGGCGTACTCAAAATGCTCACCTGGGCTCATCAAACCAATGATGGTTACCCCATAGCGCGAGCGCACCTTGGACTGGCCGATAGTGAAGCCGTGTAGTTCGTGCGGAGGGCGCATTTTGATAATGGAAAAGCCGTTCTTTTCCATTTCGATGTAGTCCAGCATGCGTCCGGACACTAGGTGGGCGGCGCGTTGGCCGGCGTCGTATTCGGGGTAGACCACGTGATTGGCGCCGATGCGGTGCAAAATGCGCCCGTGCGTAGCGCTGATGGCTTTGGCCCAGATTTGGCCGATGCCTAGCTCTACCAGGTTGGAGGTGATTAGCACGGAGGCTTCCAGGGAGGAGGCCACCCCCACTACGGCGGTGCCAAATTCGGTGGCGCCTAGCTGTTCTAGGGCTTCCATGTCAGTGGCGTCGGCTTCAATTAGGGGGATGCGCCCAGACCATTGGCGCACGGTGTTGGGGTTGTGCTCGACTGCCAGCACTTCGCGCCCTAGGCGGTCGAGGGTGGCGGCGACGGCGGTGCCGAAGCGGCCAAGGCCAATTACGAGTGTGGAGTCTTGATGGTTCACCTGGGACATGGTTCTAGTTTAAGTCTCGCTGTGATTTTGTCTTGTTTGGGGCGCTAGCCGATCATGGGGCGCTCTTCAGGGAAGCGGATGACGCGGCGTCGATCCCGCATGGCCAGGGCACTGGCGGCGGTCATGGTGCCGGTACGGCCCACAAACATAAGCACTACCATTACATACTTGGCTTCAATGGGCAGTAGCGGGGTGATGCCGGTAGAGAGACCCACGGTAGCGAAAGCGCTGATAACTTCAAATAAGACAGTGTCAAGGGAAAGGTTGGTTAGCCACAGCAGCATTAGGGTAGCTACCACCACGATGGAGGCGCCCACAAAGGCTACGGCCACCGAGACGCGCACAGTGGAGGTGGGCAGACGCCTACCAAACACTTCAATGTCGCTGTCGCCGCGCGCTTCGGCCACGATCGCCAGCACTAGCACAGCCAGGGTGGTGACTTTAATGCCGCCGGCGGTGGAGGCTGAGCCACCCCCAATAAACATTAGGAAGTCTTGCAGCAACCAGGTGGTTTCGCGCATCAGCGAGGTGGGAATGGTGGCTAGGCCGCTAGAGCGGGCGTTTACGGAGTTGACGATGGCGGAAAGAACCTTGCCGCTGGTGTCTAGCTGGCCGTAGGTGAAGGGGTTGGTCCACTCAAAAGCGGTGATAGAGATGGCGCTAATTACCGAAATAATTACGTAGGTGGAAATGGTCATTTTGGAGTGCAAAGACAGCTTACGTGGCATACGCCAGTTACGATGCACATCCAAAATCACTGGGAAACCAATGGCCCCCACAAAAGTACCTACGGCGATAGGTAAACACATCCACCAGTCGCTAGCGTGGGGTGCTAGGCCATCGGGCATAATCACGAAGCCCGCATTATTGAAAATGGATAAGGCCATAAAGAAGGCGTACCAAGCGCTTTTAAGCAGCGGGTAGCCTAGCGTTAAAAAGCGCGGGAACAGCACTAGAGCTAGGGTGGCCTCAACCGCCAGGGAGGCGATAATTACCGCGCGCAGCAGTGAGCCGACGTCGCCCAAACGGGACTGGTGCTCATCGGCGGTGAGCATACGTTGGAACAGGCCCACGTGGCGCGAAACTGCCAGGGACAGCAGTGAGGCAATGGTCATAACTCCCAGTCCACCCACGGCGGTGGCCAAAATAATGCAGGCTTGGCCGAAAGTAGACCAGTAGGTGGCGGTATCAACGGTGGTTAGGCCGGTTACACAAACCGCGCTGGTGGCAGTGAATAGGGCGTCAACGAAGGGGGCACGCTCGCCGCTGGCGGTGGCAATAGGCAGCTCAAGTAGGCCTGTGATAATGGCGATAATTGCGGCGAATAGGCACGTGGCTAGGCGGGCGCTGGAGTGGCGTCCAACTCGCTCCAGCCAGGTGCGTATATCGGTAAACGCCCGCACAGCACGCGAAAACAAAAGGTCACCTTACGTTTTGCAGGGAGCATGGGGGCTAGCGGCAGGGCGCTTGGTAGCTTGCCAGGTCTGCCGGTAGGTACCCACACGTATCTTTCTCTACTTACCTTAACCCAGTTGGCATCTGGGTAGTTGGCCCTAATTTATATGGAGGTTTCCAATTTGGCTGATAGGCGCCGTCACTGTAGTTAAAACGAGATTCAAAACGGCTGTATTTGCCAGCTTAAACCGGTATAGTTACATCGATCCCGCCAATGCGGGCCCGACCCAAGGACAGGAATCAGCGCGATGGCACAGCCTCAGACTCCCGCCTTCATGACTGTGGCGGAAGTAGCCTCCATGATGCGGGTGTCCAAGATGACCGTGTATCGCCTGGTGCACTCGGGTGAGCTCCCCGCAATGCGTGTGGGACGTTCTTACCGGGTGCCCGTGGCGGCTGTCCAGGAGTTCATGGCCAGTGGCTTAGGTGATTGGAGCCACGGCGACGCGGCTGCATTTGGCTCCTGAGACGCGTTAAACTCATTTGGTCACGTATGTGGCCGGTGTGCCCGGCCGCAACCGATCATGGTGCCGTTGGGCACGCTTAGCAAGACTGTGAGGTTCTCATATGGGATCTGTTATTAAGAAGCGCCGTAAGCGCATGTCCAAGAAGAAGCACCGCAAGCTGCTTCGTAAGACTCGCCACCAGCGTCGTAACAAGAAGTGACGCCTGGCACGTGAGTGCTTGGATGGCTGCTATCCCTAGGGTGGCAGCCATTTCGTTTATTTAAATAACTACCTTCATGCCACGATTTACTTTATTATTGAACTACTTTGTTTTGCTGGCTGCTTGGGCCGCACAATCTAGTAAGAAATGAGAGCTTTAAACATGGCCTCCAGCTGCGGCAGTGGTGCAATTTCGGGTGCAATGGCTATGGGCGACGACGTCGCCGCTAGCTCTAGTGTTGCAGGCGGCTGTGGGCAGGGAGCTGCACCTAAAACGACCGCTGCGGGCGCCGTCGTCGGCTGTGGGCAAGAAGCCACCAAGGTAGTAAGTGAGCCAGCTAGCGGCTGTGGGCAAGAAGCCAGCGATGCCACCGGCTGCGGGCAGGGCGACAGGCACCTACTAACCGAGTCGCAAATGCGGGCCTGGAGAGCTTTTTTAGGGGCCAGCACACTGGTGTCGGCACGCCTAAACCACGAGCTAGACGAGGCCGCCGCCATCTCCATGTATGAGTATGAGATCCTGGTACGCCTATTTGAAAGCGAAGCCGGGCGCGTACGCATGAGCCAACTGGCTGACCAAGTCTCCTACTCGCGCTCACGCCTAACCCACACGGTAGGGCGGCTAGAACGTGCCGGCTACGTATTGCGCTCCTCATGCCCCAATGACCGACGCGGCGTCTACGCCCACCTAACCCAGGCTGGCTACGAGTTTTTGGCTCAAACTGCGCCTATCCACCTCGACGGGGTGCGTCGCCACCTAATCGACCGTTTCACCCCCAGTGAGCTGGCCACACTAACTGAGCTGCTGGAAAAGATCACTACCGACGCAGACTCAACACGCTAAAACGTGCTGAGGCTCTGACCCTGGCATAGAATTGCCGCTATGGTGCGCACAACAATTCACGTCATGCGTCATGGCGAGGTAGATAACCCCCAGGGCGTCCTTTATGGGCGCATGCCCGGCTACCACCTAACCCCTCGCGGCCATGCCATGGCCCAGATGGTGGCAGATTACCTAGTGGAAACCGGCAAAGACATCACCGTGGTAACCACTTCACCCCTAGAGCGGGCCGTGGAATCAGGAGCCCCCACCGCCGCCGCTTTTGGCATTAACGCCGGCACTGACGCGCGCCTACTTGAGGCCGAAAACCACTTCGAGGGCGTTGCCGTAAACCGTAACCGTTGGGTGCTAGCCCACCCTGAACACTGGGCTTACTACATCAACCCGCTACGCCCCTCCTGGGGTGAGCCCTACACCCAGCTGGTGGCGCGTATGAGCGCCGCCGTGCGCACTGCCCTAGTGCAGGCGCGCGGCCATGAGGCCCTACTGGTTTCACACCAGCTACCGATCTGGTCGCTGAGCCTGTACCTGCATGGGCGCCCCCTGGCCCACGATCCGCGCCGGCGCCAATGCTCTTTAGCGTCCCTGACCTCTTTAACTTTTGAAGACAACACCCTGGTGGGCTTGGCCTACACTGAGCCGGCTAATGCGCTGCTGCGTGAAGCTGAAGATATGGTGCCCGGCACCGGCGTGGCCGGGCTGAAAATTGGCGACGGCGAGGGGCGTGCGTGAGCCAGTCGGCGCCGCATCCGCAGCCCCAAGATCAGGGGGCTACGACGCCGTCGCAGCCAGCTGGGCCGAGCGAGCCCAGTGGCTCAGCCGCGCACGGTGACTCAACCGAGCCCAGACACGGCGCAGTGGCTTCCGGCGAGTTAGTGCCAGCTGCTAGCCGCACCCTACAGCCGCGCCCCCAACCCCAACGTCCCTGGACCGGCCAAGACTATGTTTGGTGGAATACCGCGCAGGTGCTCACCGCTGTGCGGGCAGGTTTTAAACCCAACCCGGTCTCTCCAGTAGTTGACCCGATTCGCCCCACTCACAGCGGCGAAGTGATTCTGGGTTCTTGCGACGGGGAAATCCTGGCTTTTAAACGCGGTGACAACAGCAACTATCAGCCTATGCGCGGCTTCTTTTTAGCTGGCGGGGCTGCCGGGTTGGCGCTGATGGCGGCCTTCTTTGGGGGACAGGCGGTAGTTAATTCTCGCCGCAAACGCCGCGCCGAACGTGACGCGGTTGAAAAATGGCGCCACCTGGCCAACGCCCGCCTGAGCGTATCCACCCACGGCATCTACCTGGGCACGCCTGACGGCGTGATGTTCATTGGCTACCAGCAGATCCGCGAGTGCCAGGTAACTGGTGTGGGTGAAGTGATGCTGGCGGCCACCAATGAGCAAGGCAACGTGCGTTTGAAAGTGCGCGGGCAGTGGGCTGAGCTAGTGATGGTTATTTGGGCTGCTTTGTTTTTGCCTGAGCACCCCCAGTTGGTGGGCCGTAGCTGGCTGCCGGGGGATTGGTTGCTGCATGCGCGTGCCTATAACCGTGAGGTGGACACCAGTAACTGGCCCTAGTTTTCGGGCTGTTCGTCCTCAGTTTTTCCGCGACTGCCTTGGGTAGGGCTACCAGATTTGGGGTTGCTGGCGGGTTTGGTGCTGCTGGCGGGATCATTGGGTTTGCCAGGCTGGGGGCCGCTAGTGGGCTCTGCAGGCTTGGACTGGCCCGCCTGATTGCGGCTAGCCTGGTCAGAGTTGGTCTGGTCAGGGCTGGTCTGGGGGTGCTGGGAGCGCTTTTGTTGGAGCTGGTCGCGTTGGCGACGGCGCTTTTGGGCTTGCACCTGCTCATCTAATTTACGCAGGAAGTCAGGGTCGTCGTCGGGAGCTGCCGGGGCGGAAGCGTGGCGCGACAGATGCAGATCTACGCCTTTTTCCGCAGACCAAAGCCCGCCACTGAGCTGCCCGCCGCGTTTCTCAGCGGCGCTTACCCGGGAGGTAATGATCCAGGCCAGGGGGCCAAGCATGATGGTGGAGAACATCAAAATCAGCATAATCCACAGGTGTTTAGGCATACGCGCAGGCATGTCCTCCTCAGGTGTGCGTACACAGTCAATGAGGGCATACAGCGCCAAGGCGATCACGAATACCATTAGGAAAAGCCGCATAAGTGCAGCTTAACCATATTTTTGTGACTTGGTAGTCATACCATTGAAAGCGTGAGCCTTTTTCGCATCCAGCGCACCCAGAGTGCAGCGCAAATTGAGGAGTTCGCCCAGCTGTTAGCTAGGCGCATGTCAGCGGACGCATCCGACGTCGTCGGCCGGGGCGGGCATCTACGCAAGCCGCAAACCCCCACGCCGGGCCTGGTTAGTCGCAGTAGTTTGAGCGCCGCTGACGTGGCCCACGCCCAGGCCCGTTCACTGGCGAAACAGTATTTGCGCCCTAGCCGCGAAATTATTGTGCCTATCGCACCTCATGAGGACACGCGGGAGGTGGCCGCGAATTTGGCGCGGCGGATCCCGGCCCGGGCTAGTGGCCGCAGTGTGGGGGTGGATATGGTGCTGCGTACGTCTGGCTCAACTACCGGCACTGGCAAACTGGTGGGGGTGTCGATGGATGCGCTGGTAGCGTCGGCACGCGCCACCCATAAACGCCTGGGTGGGCCGGGAATTTGGGTGCTGGCTTTGCCCGCCTATCATGCTGCTGGGGTGCAGGTTTTGGTGCGGGCGGCGGTGGCCGGCACGCACGTGTTTAACGCCTATAAGGAGGGCGGTTTTGACCCCCAGCATTTGGCGCAGGTTATCGACGCCGCCTGTGTAGCTGCTGCTGATTGCGACGCCGGTTCTTCCTTTGACGACGACGCCGTTAGTTCCTGCGCTGGTGGCGCTGGCGGGGAGGCTGAGGGGGCGCTCGCTGCTGACGACTCCGGCAGGGCTTGCCCGGTTTATACCTCGCTGGTGCCCACACAGCTGCGCCGGGCTTTGGATGATGCGCAGCTGCGCGGCGCCTTAGCGCGGCTAGATGCGGTGCTGATTGGGGGAGCGGCAGCTGACGCGCAGCTATTAGAGCAGGCCAAAACCGCCGGGATTAGGGTGGTTACCACCTATGGCATGAGTGAAACCTGTGGCGGGTGTGTCTATGACGGTCAGCCTCTGCCCGGGGTGAGTATGGAGGTAGATCAGGCCACCGGGGCAATTTGGTTGTCTGGGCCGATGCTGGCCACCGGCTACCTGGGTGATGAGGAGCGAACTAAGCGCTGCTTTGTTAGCCGCCCTCAAACCCAGGTAGACCAGGAGACAGTTGGCACGGCTGAAACTGCCAGCGCGGCCGAAAGCGCTGAGGCTGGGGCAGCCGGGGCAGGCACTGAGGCTGGTGCGACCAGCCCGGGCGCTGAGGCCAGGGCGGGCACTGGCTCTGGCGTGGGCGCTGGGGAGCCGGCCAGGCGCTGGTTTATTACCTCTGATCGTGGCCATATTGTAGATGGGCGCCTACAGGTACTTGGGCGCCTAGATGACGTAATTATTAGCGGCGGCATTAAGGTGGAACCCGGCCCGATTGAGGCCTTACTGGCCTTAAACCCGCTGGTGAGTGAATGCGCGGTGGTGGGTTTACCTGATCCAACCTGGGGGCAGGCGGTGACCGCAGTGGTGGTGCCCGCCTCAATGCCTGGCCTGGGCCGGTTAGATGAAGGCGCTATTGTGGCCCAAATCCGTGTCTATCTGGAACAAAAACTAAGCGGCGCCCAATGCCCCAAGCAGGTGCTGCTAGCTGACGCGCTGCCCTATAAGGGCATCGGTAAAGTTGACCGGCGCGCCCTAGCCCAAAGCTTGGCGCGCGCATAACCAGCTAGAAGCATAACTAACCTGCTGGATTCTAGTGGTGGTTGCAACACGGTCTGATTGATTGGAGTGTGTTGTGGCTAATCTAGGGCGTGTTTATGACGGGGTGGAATACCCCTTGCGTCACGAAGCTTGTAAAGCTAGGCATCGTGCTTATGTACAAGCTCTTGCTGAGGGTTTGAACTTTACCCAAGCAGCCCACGCGGTAGGTGTTTCAAAACGTACGGGCAAGGTATGGCGTAACGGTAGAACGCGTTCAAGTGGTAGGTGTGAGCGTGCCAGTATCGCTGCGCAAGCTGACTGGTACCGTCTGTACATGAACTGTCGTCCTCACCAGGTAAACAAACGATTTTTGTCTTTAAAAGAACGGATGCTTATCGCTGACTGGCACAGGCAGGGTATCTCGATGCGTCAGATAGCCCAGCGTTTAGGGCGTTCTGTTTCTACCGTGAGCAGGGAACTAGCCCGCAATAGCATCACGCGTGGCTCTTATAGCCCGTATATCGCTCATATGCGTGCAGAGCGAAGGCTTAAACGCCCGAAAAAACGTAAGTGTGATGACCCGCGTTTGTGGGCTGTTATCTGGGACAAGCTCACTGCTAGGTGGAGTCCGGAGCAGATTTGTGTCTATTTACGTCGGTGTTTCCCGGATAATCAGAGTATGAACCCGTGTGTGGAGACGATTTATCAGTCCATCTTCATCCAGGCTAAAGGGGCGTTGCGTAAAGAGATTGCTTCTCTTATGCGTCAAGGGCGTACTCGTAGGCGCCCGGCTGTATATAGCCGTCAGGTGAGGCCTCGGTTTAAAGATCCTATGGTGATGATCAGCCAGCGGCCTGCTAGCGTTGAGGATCGGGCGGTTCCTGGGCATTGGGAAGGTGATTTGATTATTGGGGCTAAAGGGCGTTCTGCTGTTGGGACGCTTGTGGAGCGTTCTACCCGCTATACGTTGTTGCTTTATTTGCCTAAGGGGACTGATTTGTCGGTTTGGTCTGAGGGGGAGCTTGATGTGATTGCTGGTGAGCTTAATGATCGGCCGCGTAAGACGTTAGACTGGGATACGCCTCGGGAGCGTTTTGGTGTGTTGTTAGCAGCGTGAAGGGTGTTGCGACCACCCCTAGAATCTGACACCTGCTCTGCAACCATCAAAAGATGCCCTATAGATGCATGGCCAGTAGATGCCGCGCGAACGCACATATCGCCTGAACACATTAACCAGTTGAACTATTGCAATATCGCACGTTTGAAACATCCATTAAGCAAACCTCTTTAGTGCAGTTCAGGCAAACAATAAGTATTCGCAGGCAAAGACAACAATCGGGATCACAAAACTACAACAATCGTCCATTAATGTAATATAGTATGGACAATTATGCTATTGTGGGCAACTCCATTCAAGGATAACATTTTCATGAGATTCACACCACGGTGATGTCGACCAACACAGGATACGAGTGACATGCGAGTCAAAAATCTTCCACAGTCAAAACAAACCAACAACCACCGTAGCAAACCCCGCACAACGCAATTCAATAGCAAAGCAAAGCAGACACAAACAGTATCAAAGTTATTGCTAATTACAGCAATCGCGGGCTTAGGTTTTATGTCTGTTGGTATCGCCCCTATTGCAGGAGTCTGCTTCATAATTTCCTCTGTCTGTGCATTAACAATAGTATTTAGTGTATTAGATAAGTAAGAACTATCATGACTAAACAAGGAATTTGCTGCCATCAGCTAGGCAAGTCTTTCAAAAATTTTCACCTAGGCCCGATAGATGTGAGCTTTCCAGCCGGAAAGATAACTGGTCTTTTTGGACCAAACGGTGCCGGTAAGACAACTCTTCTTTCACTATTAACCGGAGCCATCGAATGTACAGGCAAGATAACCTACGATTTTCCGAGCATTTCATATGGTGGTGTTTTTGACCAATCATTCTTATTGCCACACACTACGGTACTAAGTCAACTTACCGCAACAGCAAAGATATCAGATAGAGACGATAATGTGTGCAAGTCGATAATTGACGAATGTAACATTGCTCCCTACCTAAAACATCGCATTTCTAAGCTATCTACCGGAAACAAACAGCGCCTATCCTTAGCTTTATCATTACTGCAAGACCCTGATGTTTATATTCTAGATGAACCTTTGAATGGACTTGATCCTGAAGGCATTGAGTGGTTTAACCGCAAAGTAAGGACTCTAGCTTCTGAGCAAAAGGTAGTAATTTTTGCCACACATTTACTTGCTGAAGCTGAAGCTATTGTGGACCACGCTGTTTTCTTAATGGATGGGCATATCATCTATGCAGGTTCTATTCAAGACATAGCCACCTCAATAACAAGAAAATCTGATTACGTCTGCCTAACTGATAACTCAGATCAATGCATCCAAAACGATACCGTAAAGATTTATTGCGATAAGCTAGTTTCAATCTTTTATGACCCTCATCGTCAGCTACCAAACACTGTGAGTCTTGAGGCCTACACCAGAGAGCATAATATCCCCTTAACTGCACTGTATCGCCTGAAATCTTACGACTTTAAAGCTATAGGTGGCACAGACAAATGAATAAGCCACTATTCAGATACACCCTATACATACACTACAACGATCAACGACTACGTATATTGACAGTAGCCCTTATTACCTGCATCACCATATTAAATGCACTAATTTCGAAGACAATAGCTTCTAGTTACTCCGGGGAAACCATCGAACGAGTGTCATACAGTTATCTATACAGTTTCTCAGGGAGGATCGGTTATATAATACCATTAATATTATCTGCCTACATAACTACCTCATCGATTAAGAGTGGGCAAATTATCAGAGTTCATCTAATAGGTGGAAGCAAAGATAGGGCATTCCAGTCATTATTTTTCGTAGCCACACTTTGTGGTGGTTTAGTTGGCGATATTACCACAATAATTAACCATGCAATATCAGCAGGTATGCTGCACCTCGCCAATCAACCGTCTGCGCTATTTACATCAGATCAAATGAGCGCTTCATTACGCATACTATTGCTACAGTGGGCTTGGGCTATATTAGGCTCAGGATTTGGCATAATTATAAGAAACCAAACGCTGTTAATTAGCTCGGTATTAGCATTTTCTTTATTTATTGAGCCCACACTATCTGCAGCATCTAACCGATCTCAGCATCTAATGTATTTCACCAAATGGTTACCGGGTCCCCTCAATTGGGCTTGCAGCTGGGATGCGGGCGCCGGTAATACAAACATTAAAACAGCTATAGGACTACCAGGAACAATAGCACTACTAACAATATTCTTATATGCAGGGAGTATTTTTTCGGCATCGTATTATTGTTTCACCAAACGTGCACTTAAGTGATCGAAACAGAAGGGAGGTGAAAATGGCTCTTCATAATTGAGGGTGTAGTTGGGGTCTGAAGCCGCCTGTTTCGAGGAGTGCTCGGGTGATGTAGTTGGTGAGGTTTCGAAACC
>ERZ773045.450-NODE-450-length-20942-cov-3.159477_pt1 | contig 20942 bp, 18 predicted proteins | sample MGYA00580635_ERZ773045 | MGnify/ENA primary metagenome ERZ773045 (study PRJEB29015, sample SAMEA2738115) | human oral metagenome | biome: human oral; feature: human-associated habitat; material: saliva | place: China | collected 2261 ...
CTCATAACCCGGAGGTCGCAGGTTCAAATCCTGCCCCCGCAACGGAATACTCCCGAAGTCATAACTATGACTTCGGGAGTTTTTTCACATCATTGATTCAATGTGCTGTGCCTAGCTATAGCTGTAACTACCAGAAGAAACGTGCAAACTAAACAGAATAGGATAATCCTATATCTGGGTTTGTCTAAAACGTAGGCGGATGCTGTTTAAAGGTAAAGCTGATACTCTGCTTTCTTTAATCGCATAAGGTAAACATGCCGAGGTTATTTATTAATAAATGGTTATATATGTCGCGGGTGAATCGCTAAATATTTTGAATCATCGTAGAGTAATAGATATGACTTCTTCTGAGTCCATTTAGTACGTGCGAATAAGCTGTTCCATCGGAGGAATGGCGCATGGAACGTGTGGTTTTCAGAATTGGTCTTATCTTATTCACCCAGCCACAATTTTTTTTGAGGATGTGTTCACCGATGAATACTCGTATCCCTGTTTTGTCTCGTCGTGCCCTTATGAGCGCTTTGGGCGTTTCTGGGTTTGCTGTGTTGCTATCTGCGTGTGGGGAAGATGCAAAAAAACCAGCTGCCACGTCTGTTGAGAGCCCTCGTTCTTCTAGTGCGAAAGGTGCTGGTGCTTCCAGTTCTGCTTCTGTTTCCTCAAGCGAGAGCCCTTCGCCGTCGTCGAGTGTGCCGCCGCATTATTCGGGGAACTCGAAAGCACCAGATGGAGAATTTCGTGCCGCTGATGTGTATGGTCCTGCGCAGAATGTTCCGAAGCCGAAGACGGAGGAGGGGTATACGAACGCTTCCTTGGAGGGGATGCGCAAGACGGTGCAGGCGTGGACGGAATGGCGTAACTATGGCATGCAAACTGGAGATTATAGCGAGGCCAGAAAATTCATTAGCAAAGACTTTAAAGACGAACGGGATACTTACGATCTCAATACTGGACTGTATAAAGAGGGCGGGTGGATGATCGGCGGAGATTTAAGAAAATATGAGTTTCACGGTGAACCCATCAACCAAGGTAACGGCAAATACGAGTGGAAATTCTTTCTAGTGTGGCCTTATATCATCCATGTCGCTCCTGATAAGACCTATAAAAAAACTTTAAACAAGAACTACGAGGATAACTGGTACACTCTCTCACTTCATCATGACGGTAACCGCTGGCTTATTGACGGAGTAGCGCCTATTAAGTCGGAGAAAAAGTAAAGAACGATGAAAGCAAAAGTTGGTTCTATACTAGCGGCATTTACCTTAGCATTTTCTACACTCTGGTATTACGTTCCTAGCTCAATAGCCGTAAATTGCAGTAATGATGAAAGGTCGTATCGGTGCTATGAGCAAGAAGAAGTAAGGAAAGAAGAGTGGAAGCATGACAGCTCTGGAACTCCTCAGAGTACAGGCTCTTATCAAGACGCGGAAGTAGAAACTTCTGAACAATCAACCAATGCTGAGGATATTGAGGCTTATAGGAGGTGGTATGGGGAGCATCATCATGGTGAGTTTGGGTTTGCGCAAGGTAAGAACGGTGACCAGCGGTCGTTTGGGTTTGATGTCGCTAATGACGGCTCGTACTGTCTTAGTCGTAATGGGCAGGCTGGCACGTTTGAGAAAGCCCCAAAGACCGGGCGTGCTATCCCGGATATGATCAATGAGCTCTATGGAAACAAATGCACCCTGAACGACCCGGAAGCAGCACAGCAAGCCCAAAGCGAGTACGAACGGATTATCACCGAGATGCGCACCCATTTGCTGGAGCTGATCCCGGCACATCCGCACCTGACCCTGGATAGTGCACATCCACCGCACACGAGCAAGGGTGAGGAAACGAATTTCTACACTACTCTAGAAGGCAGCAGTAATATTTTTGAGGGAGACCTACCTATCGGGCATACCAGGATTCGGGCGGTACCGGTGGCGTACCGGTATGAGTACGGAGACGGATACGACCTAAAAACACATAGTGCTGGTAACCCGGTGTCTTCACAGCATTCCGGACAATCCTTACATGAGACGTCGACGAGTTATGCGTATCCGCAGGTGGGGAATTTTCATGCCTATGTCACGGTGACGTATGCGGGTCAGTACAGTATTGATGGTGGGCCGTGGCAGTTTTTCGGAACCGAGGTGTCTCGTGTTAGTGAGCCGGTGCTGGTGCGGGTGTGGGAGTCTGAGGTGCATTCGGTGGGCAAGACTTGTACTGAGGATCCGGGAGCGAAAGGGTGTCCAGGGCATGCTGAGGAGCCTGATGTTGGGAATCCGAATCCGCAGTTGCGTAAGGTGGATGTGTATACGGGTCAGCGGTGGCATCTTGATGATGTGGGGGTGGGGGATAGTGAGGGTCGGTTGCACCCGACCTGGCCCAACATGTAAAACCCAGAAGTTCACGAACAGAATAAATATCTTTCCGTGAGCTTCTGGGCGAACCCTTCAGGGCGTCCCAGAGGTAGATTCTCTATAACCATGTGACCATTGTCGCAATGGTATAAGAATAAAAGCAGGACGCCTTTACTTTAAAAATCTATTGAGAATTAGAAAAAGCTACAAACCGCGATATAGTGCGATTCTGCTGTGATAGCAGGTGTACATTGTCTCTCATGTATATTCTTGCCAAACGTCAATTCTTAAGAACCTCTTGATCGACGTACCATATCGAAAAGTTCACCTATGTTTTTATTTAATATTATTTAACTGGTAATTTAACTCTATTGAATGCTTTACTCCGCTATTGCAAACTTCGTAAAGCTCCCAAATCTGAAGGGACGAATCTCAAGTCCTAGCAGATTATTACTGCTCCGTAGGCGGAATTAGTCCTGTCGGAGTCTATCACTCACAACACAAACATAGCGGCTGAATTCAGCGCACATTATTCAGCACATAGCGACAAGAAAATCGAGAACCGAGGACTATCTATGACCCGCATCAGAAAGATGCGTGCCGGAACCCTGGCCGCACTCACCGTACCCGCTATTGTGGGCGCTACCCTTACTGCACCCGCCCATGCAACCGTCGCATCCGGCACATACCGCAGCTACACCGCCCCGAACGGCCTTAACTCTCAGTACCACGTGTATGCAAACGGTATTGACTGGTCAAAACCCGTGGGCGTAGTCTTCTACATTGATGGCGACTATTGGCGTAACGACCAGTCTAAGATTCACAGCCCTGAGCAGGGCATGCTCCCCGCTATGGGCCGTATCGCAAATGCCCGCAACATGGTTTTTGTACCCGTCGTGTCTCCAGATAAAAATGCATCCGGTAACGGCATTACCTGGTGGGAAAACCTTGACGCCAACGGTGACTATTTCCGCTCCTTTGCGCAGCAATTTATTTCGAGTAACGGCATCGACCCCTCGCAGGTGTGGACGATGGGTTATTCCGGAGGCGCCGAGTTTATCACCTATGAACTGAATGCGGATCGTCAGGGCACATGGCGCTCTGGCGGCGGTTCTATCCTCGTTGCGGGCGGCGGTTATGAGCGCATGCAGACCGAGGCACCGCAGAACATTAAGAACCAGCCTATGTACTGGTGGGTTGGTGCCGCCGATACTTCTGGTACAACGAACCCTCCAACATGGAGTGCCCGAGGGGCCGTTGAACAGGGCTACGCTGCGTACCGCAACAGTGGTTTTACCAATACTCAGATGAAGCTGATCCCAGGTTTTAGCCACCAAGATTATGACCTGCCACTCATCATGGCGCAATCCCTAGATGCAGGCGGTCACCGTTTTGGTGCGGGGTACAGCGACCTTCCGACCACGAATCCGTTCTACACAGAGATTAGTTGGAACTCGGATCGCCGTATTATGACCGGTTTTGCCGATCGCACTTTCCGTCCGTATAACTCTGTGAATCGCGCCCAGGTAGCAACGTATCTCTACCGTCTTGCGGGTAGCCCCGCCGTGGACCTTCCCGCGACTTCTCCGTTCCCAGATGTTACGCCGAGCCACCCGGCATATAAGGAAATCGTGTGGCTTAAACAGCAGGGAATTACGACCGGATGGTCCGATGGTACCTTCCGCCCACATGATGCTATCAGCCGTGAGGCACTGGCGGCGTTTTTCTACCGTTTCAACGGTTCTCCCGCGTATGCACCGGGTGCACAGCAGTTTGCTGATGTAAACCCCTCTACTATGTTCTATAAGGAAATCTCATGGATGGCAGATCAGGGTATTACTACTGGTTGGCCTGACAGCACTTTCCGACCTGGCGAAGCTACCTCACGTGAGGCTATGGCGGCGTTCCTGTACCGTGCCTCTAAGCTTTAGAATCAGGTTTTCAGCGCAGAACATAAAATGCAGATGCTCCCCAACCTAAGGTTGGGGAGCATCTGCGTAATCTAGCAGCCGATCAGGCTAAGACTATGCGTTCTTGTTCTTGAGAGCCGCAAGACGCGCATCAAGTTCAGACTGACGACCAAGCTCTTCAAGGTCATTGAACTGAGCGTCCAGGGAGGAAGCTGCAAGTTCCTGCTGACCCTGCACGCGAGCCTCTTCGCGGCGAACCTTCTCTTCAAAGCGTGAGACCTCGCTCGTGGGGTCCATAACATCGAATGCCTTGAGTGCATCATTCACCTGAGACTGAGCGGCAGCAGTCTTCTGGCGGGCGTTAAGCTCATCGCGCTTGGACTTAAGCTCATCCAGTTTTGCACGCATCTTAGTGAGACCGTCTTTGAGCTGCTCAACCACCTGGGTCTGCGATGCGATCTGCGGTTCTGCGGCCTTTGCCTCACGTTCAGCCTGCATCTGCTTGCCCAGAGCAATCTTTGCGAGATTATCGAACTTATCCGCGTTCGCGGTGTCGCCTGCAGCACGGAACTCATCGGCTTTATTGGAGGCAGCCAGAGCCTTAGAACCCCACTCATCGGCGTCGCGCAGGTCTTCGGCATGATCCTGCTCCAGAAGACGCAGGTTACCAATAGTCTGAGCCACAGCTGCTTCTGCTTCTACAATGTTATTTGTATAGTCACGAACCATCTGATCTAACATTTTCTGCGGGTCTTCTGCCGCATCAATGAGGGCGTTAATATTAGCCTTTGCTAGCTGTGCGATACGACCGAAAATGGACTGTTTTACCATGTTATTTCCTTTTCTTTCACGCGGCACCGGGAAGGAGCTTATTCGCACGTACAGCGCCGCAACTTTTCTTATTATCGTGGGTCAGCCTGAAAAATTACTGGGAAAATATCGCCTATAAGGTGACGAGTACAAGAACATGAGGTTAACGAGAGCCCTAACACGTTTCTGGTGCTTATATTCTTGAACGTTAGAAGCTGCCGCCGTCTCCACCGCCGAAGTCGCCGCCACCGCCTCCGAAGTCCCAGCCTCCACCGGAGTCACCGCCGCCCCAGTGATGACCGGTGGATGCTGAAGCAGAGTGTGAGCCCATCGCGCTAAAAATAGCACCTAAGAGCATGCCTTGCGCTAGGGAATCGCCGCCGTAGCTTTGACCATAACGGTTATCATCCCAGTAATTGTTGACATCCTGATTTGCGGAGTTCTGCGCATCGCTCGCCAAAGAAATAGCTTCATACGCCCTGTTGAGCGAATTTACCGGGTCGGACTCCCGCAAACGGTGTGCATCGTTCAGCGCGGTTTGCGCCTCAGACAGATAGGTACGAGCTTGTGAACCGACACCGCGCCGACGGTTGTTAATGAAGTCCGATGCGCTGCGTACCTGAGCCTCTGCAGAACGTAAGGTACGAGACAGACTTTCTTTAGCCGCCTGCTCACGCTCACGGTCGGCGCGAAGCGATGACATGGAACGATTCAGCTCGCTTGTGAGCTGATGCAGTTGTTCCGTGAGGGCAATAGGATCATTCGGACGTTCTTGTGCCTGTTGTGAAACCTGCCCAAGAATAGCCTCCATACCGGCTGCCGTCGCGGCGAGTTCGGCGCGGTTCTGAGACTCCGCAAGGCTCTTAGCCTCAGCCACGTCACGTTGAATACTCAAAATATCGGTACTAAGACTGGATTGTGCAGATTCTAAGGCTGATGCATGATTGCTGACTGCTTCTGCCAGCGAGGTAATCTGCGCCGCAGATTCTTCGGCGTTGCGCAGGTGTACAACAGCTTCGGACCGGGAAACATCCACTAGACGAGATGCCTCCTGAAGCTCCTGAGTCACCAGGCGTTGGTGTGAATCCAGCAGAGCTGCAGATTTACTGATCGGTTCCAACGCACTCTGCAGATACTGATCTTTGAGCCGCGCATATGTATGCTGCGCGGTTTCGACTATCTGCTGAAGTTCCGGTATACGCCCCTGGAGCCTAGCAATAGCCTGGGGAGCTTCGTGCTCAAGATTGCGCATTTCAGAGAGCTTCTGCGCCTGATCTCGGGAAATATCAGAAATCTCCTGAGAATTATCGATAATTTCGCTCAACCAAGCGCGCTGTTCCGCAACGGTGTCCGGAACATCATCATTGAGAAGTTTCTGACGGTGGAATGATGCCTGCATGAGCTCTTGGGCGCGCGTTAGTTCCTCTTCAAAAGGCTTGACGTGTTCATTACCGTATTGGGCGCGGGCAAATTCAAGTTCCTGCTTCGACTGCACCATAGAATTATCTGCCTGAACAAGTGCGGCACCGGCACGGGTGCGCAGCTCCTCCAACGAAACTTCAGGTACTTTAGATGTTGAGTATGCAGGCGTACTTCCCGTCTCGTTTTTGGAGCGACGGCGTTTCATAATGTAGTACCCAGCGCCCGCTACACCCGCTACGCCTGTGGCGCCGCCACCTATAGCAACAGCGGGGCTAATGCCCCCTTTTTGGGCGTTAATACCGTTGACCGCCTCAAGAGCTGCACCTTTGTAATCCCCGCTTTGCAGTTTTGGCTTGATGTATTTTTGGTACACCTCCGACTGCTGATCAGAACTGAGCGCCTTATTACTCCCAGCGGCGAAGTAAGCACGTCGGCTTTCTGTCGCTATGACAAGAATGGCGTCCGCATTACCGTAGCTGTTCTTTTTCGCTGTCTCTTCAGTCCAGGCCTTAGCCTCTTCGGGGCTCTCAAACTTATCAATAGTCAGCACATGCAGATCAATATTGTGGTTTTTAGAGAGTTCGCTGATTTTAGAGTTAAGTTCTGAGGTATCGCCCAAGACATTGGTCGTGTCTTGTACTCTACCTGTGATAGTCATGGGAGTTTGGGCTTGCGCGGCACTAATACTGGGCGTCAAGAACGAAGAGCCCGCCACCGGTAGCGCGACGGAAAGCATAGTGGTGCCAAAAGCTAAAGCACCTACGCTGAGGGCACGCCGGATGCGCTGAAAACCAAACGGACGGTCAGCATTCGTGATATTACTCAAAGGAAGACTCCCATTCTTTCGCATATGCCGCGCGGTGATTATCCACGGCGTGGGAGGAATAAACCCACACGTACTTCCATCTTACCGGTCACCAGCCTGTCATGAGCTGTAGTCATCACAGAGCGTACATATCTGAAGAGATTCCGGACTAATTCTCAGGATACGATCGTCGACTGTTTACTCCAGGAGTACCGCTTTTGTTCACGATGCGGTACTCATTGGATGAATAATATTGGCTAATTCAGATCGTAGCCGCGGTTCTTCATATATTCCGTATCCGTCACCATATGGTGCCCGGGACGATTCGGCATTTGATACTGCTGAGGAACTTGTACCTGCGAAGGATCGCGGAGCGGCAGGTCGTTCTGCCATTTTTGTAATTCTGCCGTTTTTCGACGGTTTTTACGTACGATGCGGATGATGAGGACAGGAATTCCAAGCAGAATAAACAGGATAAAAACCAACACGCCTGCGGCAACAAGAAAATTTTCGAACCAGCCATCGGTTTCGGAAATATCGCTTAGCCCTTGGGGGATATTGCCGTCATTACTCGTGGAGTAGTCATGATCCCCGATAAAGATATCAGTGAACATGCGCCCGGCGGTACCGTAAAGACCATGATCCGCGATAACACGCTTGATACTGCTGTTTTGGGAGCCCGAATTGTCTTTAACGTACAGGGCGTGTGCCCATGCATCGCTCATAAAACTCTGGTCATTGCTGATAATAGTACCTTGGTTCTTAGACGTATCGATAAGCAAAACTACTGTGCGTGGGCGAGCATGGTTGAGACTCAGGAATTCTTGCCCCCACTCCTTGAGCGGTTTGCCATTGGTCCCGGAGACCAACACCATATAGGCTTCTACCGAGTGAAGGGCATTACTGGTACTCAAACCTTCGGTGAGCTCGTCTTCAAGCCCATCCGATAGGGCATTAAGAGTTCCGTCCCGGTCAATAATAGGGGTTTGCGGATTTAGCGTGACCTCGAAAGGTGCTTGAGCGTGGGCCGCCGTCGGGTAAGCAATGAAACTAGCGACGATACTTGCTAATGCGCATACGAAAGACAGCATGAGGGCAACCACAGTACGGGGCAGAGGTCTTTGAGATAAATGGGGTCTAGATGTGGCACCATAAAAATTTTGGGAGACAGTGTTTCGGCGATGAATAGTCATACCAATAAACATACCCTGTTTTAGACCGGCTTAAGGGAATTTTTCTGAAGAAATATCACCTTGCGATATGACTCAGCTGCACCACGAGTTGTTAGAGACTCTACGAAGCTTAAGAAAAGGTGACGTTACCCCACTTAGTAGACGGCACTTCTTAGCTTGTATTACGAGCTTTCGTCGTTGGTGCGTGTAATACTAAGATCTTCGTGATTTTTATAAGCTGGTCGCCGAGCTAAGTTGCTGCTCAAGCGCAGAAGAACAAGACTGAGCACGCGCCAAACGACGATGCACTATGCCTGCACAGCCCGCTACCAGACCGGTACCTAAGCCAAGAATAACGGCCAGCACGGTACAAATAATGAGTGCTGTCAGCATGTCTGTTCCTTTCTTGATGCGATCTCGTTAAACCTTAGAGCCCGTCTTTAAGCGTAGGCTGTGAAGTTGACTCTGGAAGGCTGTACCTCTTGAAATATGTTTGTGGAGTTACCCCGGAATTTGAGGGTTCTCAGCAAACTCCCAGGAAATTCCGGGTGCAACCTCAGAGAAAACGGAGGTATAAAACAAGAACTGCGTTTACAGTAGAAAAAGACGCGTGCCTGTTGGCGCTGTCGCCAATATGGTTATTTAGATATCACCTAAGATTTATTGAGAGCCCCTCAAGGAGAGACCACAATGACCCAATACCCTGGTGGCTGGAACCAAGATTCTGGCGCTAACGGTTATAACGATGCAACCCGTCCGATGCAGCAGTCTGCACCCGGATCCTATGCTCAACAGGACTACCAGAATACGGGTTATCAACAGCAGGGCTACCAGCAAAATTACCAAACTTCCGGGTATCAACAGAGTTCCCAGAACCCCCAGAATGGATATCAGAACCAGTACTCCGGGGAGGGGAAGAATCCTCAGCAAGAACCCAAGAAGAAATATGGAGCCGGTGTCGTACTTACCGCTGCTTTGCTTGCAGCCCTTGTGGGCGGCGGCGTAGGTGCTGGTGTTGGAGGCGGTATTGCCGCATCTACAAGCAGCAATAGTTCATCCGTCACCGGCAGAAATGCTGGAGGCAGCGCAACAAATCCCACAGTCGTAACCGATACAGCTAAGAAGGTGCTTCCTTCGACCGTCACTGTAGGATCAAAGCTGACCGACGGCAACGGTGTTGGTACAGGTGAAGTTCTCGATAACCAGGGACATATTCTCACCAATAATCACGTAGTCTCTACAAACGGTACTCAGCAGTCCTCTAGAGTCGAGGTGCGTTTGCATGACGGAAGTATTCGTGTGGCAAAGATCGTGGGTACCGATGTAACCTCGGATCTTGCGGTCATTAAGATTGACCCCAGTGGGCTAGACCTTAAACCCATTACCTTTGGCGACTCCTCGAAGGTCGTTCCTGGCGAAACCGTGGTGGCGCTTGGTTCGCCACATAACCTGCAGGATACCGTGACTGCGGGCGTTATCTCGAACACCGACCGTGCTGCAGAAGCAGAAAAAGACGGTGTATACATTCCCATGATTCAGACCGATGCGCCGGTGAATCATGGTAACTCGGGCGGTCCTTTGGTGAACTCTAGCGGGGCGCTCGTGGGCATCAACTCTCAGATCGAGTCTGAAGGCGGCGGCAATGAGGGCATCGCGTACGCCATTCCCTCGAACTACGCTAAGCGCATTTCTGACGAAATTATTAGCAAAGGCAAAGCAACCCATGGGTACCTAGGCGCGAATATTGAAAGCGCCCCTGGGCAGACCAACGAGGGAGAATCTCGGTTCTTCCCGGATGGTGTGCGGGTCACCAATATCTCTAGCGGAAGCCCCGCAGAAAAGGCTGGTCTGCAGAAGGGAGATGTTATCGTCGAGGCGGATGGCCACCGCATCGAACAGAGTAAGACCCTCAACGGCGTGGTGCGTGCACAAGCAGCAGGTGCCACAGTGGATATGAAGATTAAACGGGGGTCAGAGACAAAGAACATCAAGGTGACGCTCGGCGACGCCGATAATCAGCATTAACAGAGCTATAAAACCGCCTGAGGCGGCGTTTCACATGAAGAAACGCCGCCTCTCCTTTGTCTGCTGTGTTCAGGAATATACCGCTCTCATATCCGGGTTTCCCTGACTGAAGATTTCACGGCAAGGTAGAATATAGCCAAACCTAACTAAACCCCACAGACGCGCCGCACACACATGAGGCGCAGGAGGATGAGCGTGAGCGAAAACGCATATCGCATCGCCGTACTTACCAAGTACGTGCCAGACACCCAATTTGAACAAAAACTTGACGATACTTTGCGGGTAGACCGCAGCGAATCAGTGATGAGTGAGCTTGACGAATACGCTGTGGAAGCCGCCATGCAGATTGTCGAAGCGGAAGATACCGATGCAGCGAATTCTGCAGTTATCGCCTTTACGTTAGGCGCAGCAGATGCCTCTAAGGGGCTGCGCCGTGCGCTGCAGCTGGGTGCACACGAAGGCGTACACATTCTCGACGATGCTTTCGCAGGGGCTGATGCTCTGGGGACCTCACGCATCATAGCCGCTGCACTCTCCACCTATGAGCAGGAACACGGCACCTTCGACCTGATTCTGACGGGTATGGCATCAACCGAAGGTGAGACTTCGCTGGTGCCCGTTCAGGTGAGCGAACTTTTGGGGCGCACCGGAATCTCTCAGGTAGCGTCGCTGAGTGTTGCGGGCCGAACTGTTAGGGCACGCCGGGATCTGGATGCTCGCTCGCAGCATTGTGAAACTGAATTGCCCGCTTTGATTTCTGTGACCGACCAGGTGAACACTCCGCGATACCCCAACTTTAAGGCGCTGATGGCAGCAAAAAAGAAGCCTATTACAACCGTGAACGCAGCGGATATTGCGGATGAGCTTGCTAAGTTCGGTGGCAACGCATCGGCCGTTACCGTGATCGAAGCGCAGGCGCGGGAAGAACGCACCGCAGGTGAAACCATCGTGGATGAAGGCGACGGCGGCATACAGCTGGTCGAATTCTTGGCATCCCGAAACCTCATTTAACCAGTACAGGAGATAACGATGACGACTGCATACCGTGTGCTGGTTATAGGCGGCACAACGAACTTTGCGACCGAACCTAGCAGTGTGGACCGAGAACTTTTAGCGTTGGCACGACTGCGCGCTGGTGTTGGACAGGGCGGAACTCAACTGGGAGTAATGACGTTCGCCCAAGGCTCCGCCGATATCGCACAGTTTTACGCTGAACAGGGCGCGGCACGTGTCTTTGCCCCAGCGCAATCCATGACAGATGCTTTGCCTGCTGCCCGAGTGGAACTCGCCGTACAGGCTATTACTGAGTTTGGTCCTGATGTGGTTCTTGCCCCGCATGATATTGACTCGATTGAGCTTCTGGGGCGCGTGGCCGTGCGCCTCGGGAATTCCGAGGCGGGATCTCGTCCCGTAGGCGTTGTGACGGGCGCTCATGACGTGGATGATGCGCTCAATATTCATAAGAACGTTTTGGCGGGCGAGTACGACAGCACCGTGCGGGTTGAGGGTCTGCCGCTGGTAACCCTACGCCCCAACTCGGTAGATACGGCGGAGGCGCCCGCTGCGATGGGGGAGGGTGTACTCACCACCTATACTCTGCCTGGATACGATACGGTGCGCATCACCGAAATAACCGAGAAGCCTGCATCTACCCGCCCCGACCTTGAAGAAGCAGCTATTGTTGTAGCTGCTGGCCGCGGTATCGGCGGAAATTTAGCCCCCATTGAGGATCTGGCGGATGCACTCGGTGCTGCGATCGGCTCGACCCGCGCCGTCACAGACGCAGGCTGGCTGGATCACTCTACTCAGATTGGGCAAACCGGCAAGAGCGTTTCTCCCGAACTATACGTTTCCGTGGGTATTTCGGGGGCTCTTCAACAGAAGGTCGGCATGGATACTTCAAAGACTATTGTCGCCATCAACAAGGACGCGGACGCGCCCATATTCGAGATTGCCGACTTTGGCGTCATTGGGGATCTTTTCACTGTCATCCCGCAGGCTGTTGAAGAAATTAAGAGGCGCCGCAACGCCTAGTTTCTAACAGGTCAGCGTCCTGAAAACCTAGACTAGGTTTTCAGGACGCTTTCACAAGATTAGACTATGTACCCAAGATTTTACGTACCCGCTCACGCAGATCGGGTATATTCTCGGCCTCAAACCAGGGATTACGCTTGCGCCAGCCAATATTGAGCGGAGAAGGGTGCACCAGAGGCACAAAACCCGGCAGATAATCCTCTGCGTGTGCCACCGTTTCCGTAAGGCTGCTGCGAAGCCGCGGAGCAGAAACTCCATCAAGATAGTACTTTTGCGCATAAGCGCCTACCAAAATGGTTAATTGTGCATGCGGCATCATGGCGCGCAGCTGCGGATGCCAACGCGGCGCAAAATCCTTACGCGGTGGTAAATCACCGTGCTTACCTTTTCCCGGATAATAAAAATCCATCGGCATCAGGGCAAACAGCTCTGGGTTATAAAACTCATCATCGCTTACGCCCAACCATGTACGAAGTAACCGACCACTCACATCATTCCATGGAATACGAGTCTCTTGTGCAATACGCCCGGGTGCCTGGCCCACCAGAATAATGCGTGATCGGGCGCTCGCCGAATATACGGGTTCCCAGCCGCGTGACGTGTACTCGGCGTTCATCGGGTCGGCGGCTATATCCTCAAAAAGTAGGGGAACCTGGCGGTTGGCACACATACAACTAAATCTTTCCTCCCGTGAATCCGTGTTGGCGCCATGCCTCAAAAATTGCGATGGACGCGGAGTTCGCTAGATTAAGAGAGCGGCGCCCAGGAATCATGGGGATTTTTACACGTTCTGTAATATGCTCATCCTGCTGTACATCGGCTGGTAAGCCCACGGACTCCGGACCAAACATAAGCACATCGCCATCACGATATTCAAGATCTGCATACGAGGTTGCTGCCGTGGTGGTAAAGGCGAAAACACGCGCAGGCATCATGGCTTTCCAAGCATCCTGCAGGGTCTTATGAACCGTTACGACCGCAAGATCGTGATAATCCAGCCCGGCACGGCGCAGATGCGCATCTTCAAAATTGAATCCTAGAGGCTCGATGAGGTGAAGTTCAGCCCCGGTTACTGCGGCCAGACGAATGGCGTTACCCGTATTCCCCGGAATTTCGGGGGTATAGAAAAGAATCTTGAACACGTACCCCAGTGTACCGCGCATGTTTCCACCGAACGTGACTCTTCGCAGGTTTAGCCTGCGGCGCATTTATGACGAATTCCTCCCGAAAGTTCGAGGAACAACGATAGAATAAGGGCAATACGCCAGAGGAGGAAATAGTGAACCGGGTCTACCTAGATCACGCAGCGACTACCGATGTCCTGCCAGCTGCTATAGACGCAATGGTACAGCAGATGCATGCGGGCGGTAACCCCTCCTCGCTGCACGCTACCGGACGCGATGCCCGTGCCACCGTTGAATACGCTCGCGAACGTATTGCCCGAGCTATAGGATGCGATGCCGCCGAGGTTATTTTTACCTCTGGAGGAACCGAAGCAGACAACCTTGCGGTTAAGGGGATGTACTGGAAACGCAGGGAAGCAGACCCGGTGCGACGGCGTATCCTAGTATCAAGTATTGAGCATCATGCGGTGGAAGAAACCTGTGAATGGCTGCAGAAGACCGAGAGCGCGGTTATCGACTGGATTCCAGTGGATTCGCAGGGGCTGGTAGACCCCGAAAGCGTGCGGGAACTGATAGCCCAAAACCCTGCGGATGTTGCGTTAGTTACCGTTATGTGGGCAAATAATGAAGTTGGCACTGTACAGCCCATTCAAGATATTGCCGCCATAGCCTCTGAATACGGTATTCCCATGCATACGGATGCGGTGCAGGCTTTCGGTGCGGTACCCGTTAACTTCCGTAACAGCGGGGTTGATACGATGGCGATTTCCGGGCATAAAATTGGCGGTCCCATGGGCATTGGCGCGCTTATCGCCACGCGAGCAGCGCAGCTCACCCCGGTTTTGCACGGGGGCGGGCAAGAGCGTTCTGTGCGTTCCGGCACCATTGATGCCCCCGCGATCGCGGGATTTGCTGAGGCCGCCGCGCATGTGATTGAGCATCTCGAAGAAGAATCCATCCGTATTGCAGCACTTCGCAATGAGCTAATAGCGGCGGTACAGGCGGTTATTCCACAAGCTCACCTGAGCGGTATCGACCCAACAACCGAGGCCTTTCCCGGCGAAAAAAGGCTGCCTGCGAATGCTCACTTTACTTTTGAAGGCGCAGAAGGAGACACCATCCTCTTTCTGCTCGACATGCAGGGGATTCAAACCTCAACCGGTTCGGCCTGTAACGCGGGAGTAACAAGACCATCCCATGTGCTTCTTGCCATGGGTCTGGACGAAGACACCGCCCGCAGTGCGCAACGATTTACTCTTGGACATTCCAGCACCGGCGAAGACATTGCTCGGTTGCTCGCGGCCCTGCCCGAAGCCTATGCACAGGCGGCAAAAGCGGGTCTTTCCTCACATCTGCCTGACGCTCAACGCTGGTACGGCGGATAATTGCGAAGAACCTGCGCACATGCAATAAGAAGCGTACAATAGAACCTCATATTTATTCTCACCACGAAACCGTACCCAACGTTTATAAGGAAACTCTGTGAAGATTTTGGCTGCTATGAGTGGCGGCGTCGATTCAGCTGTTGCTGCCGCCCGTGCCGTTGAGGCGGGGCATGATGTGGTTGGCGTGCATTTGGCGCTTTCTCGTATGCCCGGAACGCTCCGCACCGGTTCTCGTGGGTGCTGCACCCTTGAAGATTCTATGGATGCGCGCCGCGTATGCGCCCAGTTGGGCATCCCCTTCTTCGTGTGGGACTTCTCGGAGCGTTTCAAGGAAGATGTGGTCGATGACTTTATCGCCGAATACGAAGCGGGACGAACCCCCAACCCCTGCATGCGCTGTAACGAGAAAATCAAATTTGCTGCGCTTTTGGAACGTGCCGTCTCCCTAGGGTTTGATGCGGTAGTCACCGGTCATTACGCCCGCGTTATCACCAATGACGACGGTAACCGAGAACTGCATCGAGCCGCCGACTGGGCAAAAGATCAGTCCTATGTGTTGGGCGTCCTTACCCACGAACAGCTCAAACACGCCTGGTTTCCTCTAGCAACCACGCCTTCGAAGGCGGAGGTTCGCGCGGAGGCCGAACGGCGTGGTTTTTCGGTTGCCAAGAAACCGGACTCTTACGATATTTGCTTTATTCCCGAGGGTAATACCCGTGCCTGGCTAGGCGAGCACATTCAAATGCGCCCCGGCACGATTAAAGATACCTCCGGCAATGTGGTGGGGGAACACCCTGGTGCTCAAGGATTTACGGTTGGGCAGCGTAAGGGACTAGCCTTAGGAACTCCGGCGCCTGACGGGAAGCCCCGTTTTGTTCTCGAAATCCGACCAAAAACGAATGAAGTTATTGTCGGTTCTCGTGAGTTGCTTTCTATCGATGAAATCCGCGGAATTCGGGCCACCTGGGCTGGAATTCCCGTTCCGGAAGCAGAACATTTTCTTGCTCAGGAACCAAAACTCGGCGCGCGTAGCGAGACCTTTGATGTTACCGCCCAAGTGCGTGCACATGCAGACCCGGTGCGCGGTACCGCGCATCTTGAATGGGCAGAAGATACCGATGCCGAAACCTCCGGAAAACTTCGTGTAGAGACCGTGGTGCGTCTACACGATGGGCTCTTTGGCGTAGCACCCGGGCAAACTATGGTGCTTTACCAGGGCACACGAGTTTTAGGACAGTCCACTATAGCCCGTGCTTACTCACTCGCTCGTGAAGACCTTGATGATCTTCGTGAAAACGCAGCCGTGTAATGCTCGTACCCCTAAGGACCTATAATGACCCAGCAAGAATTTGATCCGCGTGCCACCTCCATGGGAGACGAAGTTTCCGCCGAGGTTTACGAAGAACTCTTCGCGATGCGGCGCTCTATTGATAATTTCGATGCCGCGTTGGTTCATATTCTTGCGGAGCGTTTTCGAGCCACCCAGCGCGTTGGGGTTCTTAAAGCACAGCATAACCTGCCTGCGGGTGATCCGGGAAGAGAAGAAGCCCAGATAGCTCGTCTGAGGGCTATGGCGAAAGAGTCTAGTCTCGATCCCGAATTTGCGGAGAAATTTTTGAACTTCATTATTTCCGAGGTTATTCGACACCACGAAAAAATAGCGCACGAGCATAAGGACGAGCTGGCTCAAAACGATGATTCTCTCGACCGTCAGACGGATTAGATGCTAGCGTAGATTTGATGACCTCGTTCTCTACCAGATTTGCGGACGAAAACACCCGAAAACAGTATGTGCCCGAGCGCCTGCTGCTACCGGGTGATTATCGTGCACCCGAACGTGAGTTCGCTACCGAGCTTGCTGAGCGCGATACTGTTGCGGTACGAGCCAGCGGACTAGGCGAATTCCCCGGCACGCAGATAATAGATGCCCTGCATCGTGTGCGCGGTGAGTTGGGGCATCCGCATCTTCCATTCTTACCGGAGCTTCCAGAGCGTGGCTGGCAGAGCACTACTCTTGCTCGCACCATTGCCACACTCTCTGGAATGGAACTTGAAGGCGCGTCCTATGGATGGCGATTAGTTCACGCTAGAGGCGGCGGTACCCGCGAAAGTGCGCGTGCGCGATCCCGTTATGTCTCAGATATTAACGCACTCGCCGATGTCGTAGGCGGTGAGTCTTCTGGAGCTTCAGTGCCTGAGGACGCTGCTCCCAGTTTCAAAATTCAGCTGTGCGGACCATATACCCTTGCTGCGCGGGTCTATGTGCCTAATGGCGAGCGTGCCATCAGTGATGCGGGGGCGACACGCGATATACGGGATGCCTTCCTAGAAGGGCTAGGGGAGAGCCTCTCTCTTATTCGCCAAGCCCTCGATCAGCCCGAAGCCCGTCTTACGGTACAACTGGACGAGCCGGAACTTGGGCGCATTATTTCGGGTACTATCCCTACGGTGAGTGGTTTTCGCACTATCCCAGCGGTACCGGTTAGCGAAATCTACGAAAGTTACCGTATCTGCGCCAATACTTTTGCCGAACTTACCATAACGCCTATGCTGAACCTCACCAAGGTTCCTTTGACGTATCCTGATGATCGCACGTCGAACCTCAGCTCTGTGGCAGATGCTTGCGCTATAGCCCGTGCGTTTTCAACGGCAGATAATCTTGCCGAACTGCTTTTTGACCCGGACGAGGCAAGCCAGAATCTGATTCAGGCACAGCCTCTTAGCGACCCGCATCGCTGGGAAATAGCGGCGGCCGTACTAGAATCCGGAGCAAGGCTTTGGCTGCCTATCGTAGAATCGGATGCTATACCGCAGCAAGCACAGAGATTGTGGAGACTGTGGAATGATGTTGGACTGCAGAGAGCCGAGATACGTTTGGTTGGGCTAACACATCGTGCAAATACTACACATATAAACCCGCATGAGGCCACACTTCAGATGGCGAGAACCACAGAGTATGCTCGAATAGTCGCAGAAATGGTGGCTGAGGGCTTAGGATAATTACTATAATCACCGAATAATATAGAGGAGAGACGCCATGACCACCACCACCTCGACCGTCCTGGTCGTTGATGATGATGACGCTCTTGCAGAAATGATCGGCATTGTCCTGGCACAGGAAGGATATAACGCAGTTTTTTGCGAAAACGGTTCTCGCGCCTTTGAGACGTTTATGCGGCATTCACCAGATTTGGTATTGCTGGACCTCATGCTTCCGGGGAAGAGCGGTATCGAAGTCTGCGAGCAGATCCGTTCGTCATCTAATGTGCCTATCATCATGCTGACTGCTAAAAGCGATACTGAAGATGTGGTAAAAGGGCTGGAAGCTGGCGCTGACGATTACATTGCAAAGCCCTTCAAACATCTTGAGCTTATGGCCCGTATCCGTGCTCGTTTGCGCCCGCGTGAGAGCCGCCAGTTGGTGGTGCGGGTGGGAGATACCATCATGGATATGGATGGCCGAACCCTCAAGTATAAAGGTGTTGAAGTGCCTATGACGCCTTTGGAATTTGACCTTCTTGCAGCTTTGGTTCGCCGTCCGGGGCAGGCCATGAGCCGTCAAGAGCTGTTAGAAACTGTCTGGGGCTACAGCGATGTGAGCGATTCTCTGGTAAACGTTCACGTGCAGCGTCTTCGCGCGAAGTTCACGGATATTGGTGCCGAACAGGTTATCCAAACGGTGCGCGGCGTCGGATATAAAGTACCCCTAGAGAACGTTGGAGGTGCCGCCTAACGTGATATTTCAGTCCGCTATGCGCATCTTCATATCTGGAAAGTAACTTTGCCTATGCCCACACCTGACGCAACCTCTGGAGCCTCCGATAGCCGGGACTTAGATCTTAAATCTAAGCCCCGGAAAGAGCGAACCCTCAACCCATTCCGTGCAATTCACCGGTTGTGGGTTCATTCTCTGCAATTTCGGTCCGTGACCAGCGCGGGCATCATGATGCTTATTGCTTTTATCGCGGTAGGAACCTCGCTGTCTAACCAGATTGCAACATCGCTTTTTGAGAATAAAAAGAACCAGGCGCTAGAAGAATCTATTAAGGGATTCGACAATGTTCAGAGCGTTTTTGATGGTTCTTCGGAAGCACGTACCGATAGTGAAATCCGCCGTAACGTCACCCGTGCACTTACCCTTTTGGACGCGAGCGGCGATACCCAGAGGCGTTGGGTTTTGGTGCCTTTAGACCAACAGTCCAAGAAAGGGTTTATCCCTGAACAAAGCGGTGACAATGCGTTAGATGCCGCGACGATACCTGAGGATTTTAAATCAACTGTGCGAGATTCTCCAGGTGGAGTATTTTGGGAGAAGAAAGACCTATCAGAACCGGAAAAATCTAATGGTGAACCCTATCCCGCTCTGATCATTGGTACAAGTGTTTCTATACCTCAGAACCCTGATTACGGGTTGTTCGTGGTTTATGATCTTAGCGAATCATCCTCCACCATTACATATATCAACGTTGTGCTTGGTACAGGGTTTACAGTGCTGTTGATTCTGGTGCTTTCAATTGTGTGGTTTGTAACCCGTTTAGCGGTGCGACCGATTACCCTGACTGCGATCACGGCAGAGAAACTTGCTGCCGGTGACCTGAATCGACGCGTTAGTGTTCGCGGTAAACATCAGGCTGCGCGATTAGGAATTTCCTTTAATAAAATGGCGGATAGTCTGCAGGATCAGATTACACAGCTGGAGAGACTATCGACGCTGCAGCAGCGATTCGTCTCGGACGTGTCGCATGAGCTGCGTACACCGTTGTCGACGGTACGGCTGAGCAGCGAACTCCTTTATGACTCGCGTGACACCCTCAATCCTGTGCAGTCGCGCAGTGTGGAGCTTATGCATAACCAGGTGGATCGCTTCCAAGCCTTGCTTTCTGACCTTCTGGAAATTTCGCGCTTTGATGCAGGCAGCGCCGTTTTGAACATCGACGCTGAAGACTTTATGAGTGTTCTTAACGATGTTTTGGTCGAAGTTATCCCGCATCTGGAACGTACCGGAACCAGGCTTATTGTGCATTCTGAGCAGGCGCATATTGATATTGATATCGATAGGGTTCGCATTGAACGTGTTTTGCGTAATCTCCTCTTTAACGCTATTGAGCACGGTGAATCCAAGCCCGTCGATATTTACATCGCTACCAATGCAACAAACTTGGGTGTGGCGGTACGCGATCATGGCATCGGCTTGAGTGAGGAGGAAGCGGCACAGGTCTTCAACCGTTTCTGGCGTGCAGATACCTCACGCAAACGCACTCTAGGGGGTACCGGATTGGGCTTGTCTATTACCGCCGAGGATGTACGTTTGCATGGCGGGCGTATTGAGGCTTGGGGTATGAAAGGAAAAGGTGCTTGCTTCACGATGAACCTGCCACTTGTTCATGGGGGAGAGCTCGGTCCTTCCCCGGTCTTGATTACCGGAGAACCTGAGCCAGAGGCATATGCTCACAGCGCTCTTGCGGGCGATACTCTCTCGACATCATTGCGTAAAACCCGTCATGCAAATCAAGATGATGCATCTGAAGGACAGGTATAATGCGCAGAATATTTCAAAACTCTTCGCACAAACAAATGCTGTCAGAGACCCTGCCCACTCTTTCACGCCGCACGATGCTTCTGGGCGGAGTCGGAAGTATTGCTTTATTGATGCAGGCATGCTCTGGATTGCCAGATCCCAAGGGTATTCAAAAGTATTCAGAGTCTTTGGATAATGCAGACGATAGAAAGTCTGCAATCCATGCTATGAGTCCTCAGGTTGGCGGAACTCCGGAAGGCATTATTGAAGGCTTTCTGCGTGCTGGTGTTGATAGCTCCGATGATTACGGAGTGGCTCGCCAGTACTTAACGACAGAGTTTGCTCAACAATGGGTTCCAGAGGTTCAGACCCGTATATATTCTGAGACCGCGCGT
>ERZ773045.459-NODE-459-length-20745-cov-89.568197_pt1 | contig 20745 bp, 19 predicted proteins | sample MGYA00580635_ERZ773045 | MGnify/ENA primary metagenome ERZ773045 (study PRJEB29015, sample SAMEA2738115) | human oral metagenome | biome: human oral; feature: human-associated habitat; material: saliva | place: China | collected 2261 ...
GCTTAGCGCCGCTCACATAGCCCAGGGATACGAGGGCAGCGACCGGCGCGAAAATGGGCTCGTGGTGGCCCAGGACGCGCTCAGCGAAAAGCCAAGCGCCCATAGACGCCGCAACAATCTGCACAGACTGAAAGAAGTCTGCTTGGACTCGATGAATACCCTCACGAATGAACTGACGGGTGTTCTGTTCAGTAGTGCGTAGAATGTCTGCGAAGCGTGCCATGAGCACCATCATACCGGCGCGTGTGCGGTGCACAAGAGGCTAGGGCAGTGTTGGGCTCAAGTGTGAGAGAGTCCGCGCCCCGTACCCGCTCTGGAGCCGTGTTTTCGAGAAAACCTAGCTCCGAACCGCTACTTGAGCCTCTGTTACGCAACCTAGTACGCAACCTAGCCGCGGAGGCGGCGCGCCACCCTCGCCAGCAGGCCCGGCTGGGCGGGGTGCGGCTGGATGGGTGCTTCAGAAGACGACTCAGGCTCAACGGTGACGGGGTGCGTTTCTTCGGCGCCGTGTGCCCCGTGAATACCGTGCGCCCCGTGAATACCGTGCGTGCTGTGCCCGCCACCGATTGCGCGGGCACGTTCGAGCTGTCGGCGGTGCTCGGCGTCCCAGGAGTGCGCCCGGTCAGACATCGTCCACTCGAACCCCGCGGTGAGGGAGGTTTCGGTGAAGAGATTGCGGGCGGCACGGACGGTTGCACCCAGCGGCTCGGGGAGAGCCGGGGTTTGCTCTGCGGCAGGGAAAGGCGCGGGGGCTTCTGCCTCGCCGCTAGTTTCTGTATCAGAGCCAAGAATCTGCGCAAGCAGGTAGGCACGCTCGGTGCGCAGCACCTCCAGCAGCTCGGTGCGGCGTGCATCCGATGCCACCGCCGCGTGCCGCAGGGCGGCGGCAACCATCAGCTCGGGAACACCACCGGCGAGCATGCCCAACGGCAGGGTGAACTCGCCCAGACCGTACAGGCTCAGGGCGCCACCCGCACGCATCTGCGTGAAGGCATCCGGCACGAGGGCGAGCACGGGAATACCCGCCGCCGCGGAGAACACCGCCGGGTGGTAGCGGCTGGTCAGCGTGAACGCCGCCCCGCGGTGCACGGAAACGCTCTGGTCGGCGTGCAGAATCGGCAGCAGGGTCGCCGGGGTGGAGGGGCTGAGCCGCTCAGCGATGCGCTGGTGTACCTGAATATCGCCGCTTTCGGGGTTCTGCGGGTCGCCAAAATGGCTCAGGAACACGGGCGCGTAGCCGTGCTCGCGCCACATGCTATCGAGCAGACACGCAATCTGCTGCGCCTGCTGTTCGGTGCACTCATTGACGGTGACGCACACGTAGCGCTCGGGCAGCTCATCCAGTACCTGACCTGCGGAAACGCCCTCCGCATAGTGCAGGGTACGCGCCGGGGAAGCCGCCAGGTAGTCGGTGGCATCGTCCACGCTCAGGCGCGCGTCAATACCCCGCTCACGGCACCAGGCGAGGGAAGAATGTTCGCGCACCGTCACCGAACGGGCGGTGCGAAGCATGCGTTCCAGAACCTGCGCATCGTGCAGGTTCAGCACAGGGCCCAGGGACTGACCGGTCACGTACACGGGCACACCCGCATGCTCGGCGGCACGCACCGCGGCGGCGCGTTCGTAGAGCAGCCAGCCGTAGCGGGAGTTGAGGTTGCCGCCGCCGGAGACCACGACCGCGTCCATGGTGGCGATAGAATCCGCAAAATCCACCATGCGCTCAACGGTCTGCGCCAGCGGATGCAGCACCTCCGGTAGCGCCTGCACCTGCGGCAGAGCCACCAGCTCGGTGATGGAGGGGCGCTCCCGGCCGGCGTGCAGCTGTGCCAGGATGCACTCAAGCGCCGCGAGGGTCAGCTCGCGTTCAGCCGGTGCCCAGGGGAAGAGGAAAAACGGCAGGTACTCGTAGGGTGCGCCCATCTCATGATGTACCGCCTCACGATTTGCCGCGCCGATATAGCGCGCCGAATGGCCCACATCGCGGGTCATGAGGGTGACCGCCGCGCCGCCTTCGGAAAGCGCCTGAGCGCTCGCGATGGTCATGGCTTCGTCGCCCACGTGGTAGGTGCGCTGGCCGATATCGCCAATGACGAGCACGCGCGGTGTTGCAGAAGGCAGCGCTGTAGAAGAATGATTGTTCTCTGTCACGGTTACGCGCCCTTCTGCTCTGCCGACCCGGTCTCAGTGCCGCGACGCACTAGAGAGCGCTGATTGAGGGAACGCTTCGCCAAGGAACGCAGCGCGCGGCCCGGGGTGCGCAGGTGCTTGAGAACCCGCAGACGCTCCTCAATGCTCTGCTGGCGGCTCTCAATAGCCTGCTGACGAGCCTCGATACGCTCCAGGCGGCTCTCGATAGAGCGCAGAATGTTCAGGGATTCGCGGGTCAGATCGTGCCCGTCAATCACGCGGCGCTCCAGGTCAGCCGCCAAATGCGCCTGGTACAGGTACGCACCCGGTCGGGCACCCGCCTGCAGATCCTCGCGGATAGCGCGGGCGCGCACCATCGAATCGAAGCGGGCATGCTCAGCCTGACGCTTCACGCTATTCGCCTCGGGACCCTCCGCGTCGGGGCGCAGCGACCAGTACGCCAGCGGCTCATCCACCAGCAGAATATCCGCAACGGAGGCGGCACGCATGTTGAACTCCCAGTCGCCGACCACCGGCAGGGACTCGTCGTAGAAACCGACCAGCTCGTGCAGGCTGCGGCGGTAGAGAATGCCAATCGGCACGGCGCGGTTCGTGCGGAATAGGAACTGCAAACCCATGCCGGGCAGGCCGTCGTGGAAAATACGCTCCTCGTACACCTCGAACTCGCCCTCGGCGTTCTTGCGTTCGTACCGCTCCACAACGCGGGTGGTACACATGAGCGCGCCGCTCTCTTCCAGCGCCGCGACGGTGCGTTCCAGGAACTCGGGCGCCCACAGGTCGTCGTCATCGTGAATCGCCACGTACTTGGAGGTGGTCGCCGCCAAACCGGCGTTGGATGCCGCCTCCATGTTGCCGCCGGCGGTGGTCAGCAGCTGTACGCGGCTGGAATCCTGCGCGTTAGAACCCAGCGGAGAAGCCTCAATGACGGCGCGGGTTGCCTGTTCGTCGCCTCCATCGTTAATCACACAGACCGTGTAGTCGGTGAAGGTCTGCTGCGCAATGTTCTCCAGCGCGCGGCTCAAGAAGCGGGGGCGGCCCTTCGTGCGGACCAGAATAGCTACGGTAGGGGAAGACATAACCACAATCAGTCGAGGGTGAGCGGGCCCGTGCCAGCCCAGGAACTCAACCCATTATGAAGGTGTGCACTGTTCAGACTCAACCCGCCACCCGTCCACGCCGCAACAGCGGGCACACAGAGGCATACACCGCCCCTAAAAACTAGCTGATGGACTGTAGCGCCACCATCGCCAGCACACCGAGCACAAAGCATGCCGGAATGGTTACCAGCCACACCAGAAGAATCTGCAGAACAATCCTGGACTTCAACGCATTAAAGCGCTGGTTCACGCCCGCGCCGAGCGCCGATGCCGTCGCCAGATGCGAGGAGGAGAACGGCACCTGCAGCAGGAAGTAGCCGAGCACCTGCACCACCGCGGTCGTACCCTGAGCGACCGCGCCACGGAACGGGTCCAGGCGCACCATCTTGTAGGCGAAGGTGTAGCCGATGCGGCGGCCACCGGTCAGCGTACCTGCACCCAGGCTGAGGGCAATAATGAAGGTGCCCAGCAGCATCCCGCCCCAGGTGAGGGACTGAATCAGCGCCGGATCCATGATGCGTTCACTCAGTAGCGCCCACAGCAGCAGGTACAGGTAGCCGGTCTGCAGGCCGTGCAGCAGCGAAATTGCGGAGGCAGACACCGCCAGCACCTCGCGGGCATGCTGATTCACCAGGCGCGGGTTATGGCCGACCACCAGCCGGTAGAACGGCACCACCATCAGCCAGGACAGCAGAAAAATGAGCGGCGGCAGGTAGAAGAGCGGCAGCAGGGTCGCCCCAAAAATATGCGGCAGGAAGGCGAGGGAACCGAACCCCTCAGCGGCGCTGTCAATCCTCGTTTGGGTCCACCAGCTCACACCGGCGAGGGCACCCACCAGCGCGTGGGTCGAGGAGGACGGCAGCCTCAGGAACCAGGTGAGCACACCCCAAATAGCGCAGACCAGCAGCGACGCAACGATACCGTTCAGGCCGGTAATGCCCTCCGGGGCGCTCACCCACGAGGCGGAATACTCACCGAGTAGCAGGAACGCACCGACCACACCGAGCACGTTAAAGAGCGCGGCAAGGTACAGGGCGGAGCGCTCGCCAAGGGCGCGGGTACGCACCGGAACAGCGACGGAGTTGGAAGCGTCGTGCACACCGGTAACGTAGACCGCGGCAATGAAGGCGCAGCAGGCTAGAAGACCCAGGAGCATTAGGATTCCTGAACGATAATGCGGCCGATCTCGGCGGACACATCGCGCATAGAGTTGGAGGCGGCGGTCAGCTGCGCCAGGAAGGTGGCGTAGCGGCGGTACCGTTCGGGGGTGTAGCGTTCGGCAATGTATGCATCGTATTCTTCGGCGGTGCGTAGCGCCTGGCGGGAGATGCGCAGCATGTCCATCCAGTAGTTGTCGAGGCCGCGAATATCGGCGAGCTTGGGGATGACGGCGGCGGTCAGCACCGCCTGACGCTGAATAATGTCCAGGATTGAGGTGATGTGCGTGGCGAAGCCGTCAATGCTGTGCAGGGACAGCACGTGCGCGGCGCTGGTGAGCTTCTCAACGGCGTTGGTGAGCTTGCGTGCCAGTGTGTACAGGTCTTCACGCGGAATGGGCGGGGAGAAGGAGCTGCGCACCTCGGTGAGGGTGCGGAACAGCAGGTTCGTGGAGTCCGCCTCGTGGGTGAGCATGCGTTCGAAGAGTTCGGGGTACTCCGCGACGGGGGAGCCGACCATTTCAGAGAGCAATGCCGCCGCCTCACCGACCTGCGCTGAAATTTCAGCGAGGGAGGCGAGGGATTCGTTGGCGTGGGGGAAAAGTCGGTGCAGCATAGTTCCCAGTCTAACCAGTATTGGGTGCTACGGGTGCGCATAGCCCGCGCGTATCTCACGAGCGCCCGACCTGCAAACGCTACTGCAACGACCAGTAAATGTTATAGCGCCGTCCTGTTCGCGGTTGCCCGTGAGGGTTTTAAACAAAAAACGGTGGGGGTCGATTTCTCGACCCCCACCGGAACGTTTAGGGATGTCGGGTTGGGAGCGCCTCTCGGCGGAAGGCCGCTCGAAGCGGCTAAAGATTTGGAGCCCGGGGCTACCTATTAGCAACCCGACATCTTGTAATTATTATACACCCGCACCCGGTGCAGAGCCAATTAGAAACAGGTTTATCACGCCTTTGCGGCCCAATGTGGAACCTGTACCAATTCGCGGCACGAACCCGCATTTTTAGGCGCCTAAACGCTGCAGAAGACTAGAATGCTTCGAGGTTGGTCTGCGATTTTCCCTGCGCAGAATCAGCCTCCGAAGCCCAGGTAGCCTGCTGACCAGCCTCAACGGCGCGAAGCTGGGCGGCGACCGCCTCCAAATCGTGCGCAATCTGCTCCATCTGCTGAGCCTGACGCGGCAGACGAGCACGACGTTCCACCGCCTCGCGCTTCACCTCGTGGCTGCCCGGAACCGCACCATCCTGCCCGGCAGAGCGCGCATAATCGGTGCGAATACCCAACGCCACCACGTGCGCAAACGCCGCACAACGTTCCATCGCAATATCCGTATCGCCGGTGTACAGGCCTACCAGAATCTCATCAATCGTGCGGACCACCTCCTCGGCACTCGGCGGGTCGGGAACACCCGCCACCACGTGCGAACGGTAATCCTCCGCCATGCCCAGCTCAAAAGCACGGCTCACCCCGCGTGGTGAACGATGCACCACATCCCGCAGCCAGTACATACGCCACAGCGCACCCGGCAGGGAGTGGGCGCTTGCGTGCGACCAGAGTTCGGCGAGCATTTCAATACCGTAGTCGTCGGTGAAGTTGACGAGCCGCTCGGTCATCTGCTCATCGGTGCCGCGTCCACGCATTAGCAGGATGCGTGCGGAGGCGTGTGCCGCCTCTTCGCGTGCGGCGGGGTCCATGCCTCCTTCGTGGCGTTCAAATTTTTCGGCGGAGTAAAGGACGGGGCGGTGGTGGGTGCGGTGTCGGGTGCGCCCGGAGGCGCCGGTTGATGCTGCGGGTGTAGACATAGGATTTCCTAGTGTACCGTTCATTGGCTGGGAGCCGGTAGTGTATAGTATTTCTATCTGCACACTTTCAGTTTTGTGTGGATAGGAGCGCCTTTAGCTCAGTCGGTAGAGCTACGGACTTTTAATCCGCAGGTCGTGGGTTCGAGCCCCACAGGGCGCACTAGCCGACCCGTCGCCTCCCGCTTTGCGGGGGTCGGCGGGTTTTTGCGTCTTCACCCTCATGCGCGTGGTCTTACCTCGTGCCTATCCCGTGTGGTGGGGCGTGTCCTGCCGGGTTCGCCTGGCAGTTGTTGATTTGTGTACGTTGACCCGAAAAGATGAGGAAACCCGTGAGCGTCACCATTAAGAACCCCGAAGAAATCACGATTCTTGCCACTGGCGGCACGATCGATAAGTTCTATTCGGTGGCGGGCACCATGGATATTGGTGAGCCTGCCGCTAAGGATCTGCTGGACCGCGTGATTACCGATATCCGTTTTGATATTCGCCCGCTGATTGGTAAGGACAGCCTGGACATGACCGATGAGGATCGTGCCGAGCTGACCGAGGCCCTTAACGCTGTGACTAACACTCAGGTGCTCATCACTCACGGTACCGACACCATGCCGGAGACTGCCCGCTACCTGGTGGAGCACGCCGACCTGGGCGATAAGGTTGTGGTGCTGACCGGTGCGATGCAGCCCGCCGTGATGGCTCGTTCGGATGCAGGTTTCAACCTGGGTGCCGCTATTGCCGCCCTGAACCTGCTGGAGCCGGGCGTGTACATCAGCATGAGCGGTCGTATTTTCCCTGCTGAGAGCGTGCGTAAGGATCGTTCTCGCGGTATTTTTGAGGGCTAAGATGGCTGATTCTTCTGCTCGTATGCTGCGGGGTGAACCGGTTTCTGCCGCTGAGCTTGCGCCGGTGGAGGGCTCCTCGGATCTTGTGCCGCAGGAGCATATGTCGCAGGCACAGCTTATGCAGCTACAGGCTATGGATGAGCTGGAGCAGCAGGCTGATGAGTTCTGGAATGTCACCAGTGATTACCCGCTGCCGGCTAAGAACCTGTACCTGGTGCGTGTGCTACTGCTGGTCGTACCCTCGCTGATTACTGTTTATTACTTTATCCGCGTCACGCTTTTCCCGATTGGTGCGGTGCCGCTGGTCTACCTGGTGATGCACATGTGGGTTGCCATGATTTACCGGGCGAACCGTTCGGTGAAGTTGGTGTTGCTGGCGAATGTGGCATCCGGTGTTGCGGCGGCGATTATGACGGCGTTCTTTGCCTATGCGCTTGTGACGGTGCAGGGCCCGCAGACGCTGCTGGACCGTGTGGGCGTGTTCTATACGGTGGGCCTGCTGACGGTCATGGCGTCGTTTGCGTTGGAGGTTCTGTTCTCGCTGTTCTATAGTTTGGCGGTTCGCAGGAGCTTGCGTTTGACGCGGCAGAAGCAACAATCGGAGCAGCAGGGCGCAGAAGAGCAGAAAGCAGAAGAGCAAAAGGCAGAGGAACCGAATCCGGCAGAGCCGAATACCGAGGCTCCGAATACTGAGGAGCCCGCTGAGGCTTCGCGTGTAGCGGAGCAGAGCTAACGCACACCGACGGGCGGGGAAATCCCTGCGCATCCGCGCCTCTGTCGGGTGATGCCTGACAGGGGGGTTGACGGGGCGATAATCGGCGGTGTGACACGTTCTCAGTGATGCCCAGCCACTGCTCAGATTCCCCTAAAGTACGCGTGATACGGTAGAGAAAGAAACACGACCCGCACCTGCCAGGAGGTCACCCATGGGCGCTACACACCTGAACACAGATGCCGCTTCATCCGCAGAACACCCGGATGAAGATCTCAGTGTGCAGACTCGCTATCAGGCGCCTATCCGCCAGGCGACGCCTGCCACGCCGGAGGTGTCCGTTCCGCTGAACGTGCCGCCGGTGGTGACTGGTTCGCATCCGGTTATTTCGGCTACTTCTACCGTCATCATTCAGGATGGTACGAACCCGCCGATTGTGGTGCGTACGCATCCGACGGGTCCTCTACCGCCGTTCCCGGGGCAGGGGCAGCTGCCCGCTTTTCTGCGCACCTACACCGCTGATGAGGTGAAGGAACGCAAACAGAAGCTCAAGAAGAACCTGCTGGTCCGCGCCGTTATTCTGTGCATTTTGAGCATCGTTGAAGGCCTCATTATCTCCCAGTACACGCAGCCGTTGGCGATTTGCTTTGGTTTTGTGGCGGCGCTTTACCTGGTGGTTCAGATGTGGCCGCTGATGCGCCCTCCGCGTGATTCGGCGGACGCCTCCGTGTATAGCGTCTGGGCTATCTGCTCCCTGATTGGGTATGTTGCGGTGGGGCTGGTGCTTTCACCGATTACATTCCTGCTGCTGATGCTTGACTGGGCTGGGGTTTCGATGGGCCTAGACCCCCTGCTGATACTTGTTGCCTTGGGCCTGGTCTGGTTGAGCGAGGTTGGCTTATCGTTGCTGACCATTTACCGCTTCAATAACTTGCGGATTGCGATGGCGAACCAGGCAGATTCGCCGTCGTTACCTGACAGTATTTCTGCGACGGTTGACCCGTCCATTTCTGCCTAAAGTTTTTTGAGGCGGCGCGGTAGATGAACGCCGCGCCGCCACCCACACACCACACACTCGCTCATACATCTTCCACACACACTATCAGCCGACATTCGAAAGATTCAGCTATGTCCGCCGTCGAGTCCTCTCCGCCATCCGCTCCGAACACCACGCATCCTACGAAGCCTGCCACCCCGACTCTCGTGTCGGTGGCGGGTTGGGTTCTGCTCGCTATTGCCGTGGGTTGGCTGGTGCTGATTGGGTACACGGGTGTCACGTATGCGACGACGCAGCTGTCGCATTTTTCGACTTGGCGCGCCCAGTCGCTGGTGGAGGCGCAGGCGTACTATCCGGTGATGTTTTTGCTGGTCAGCGCCTTCGGTAACGTGACGTTGCACGGTTTCTGCACTGTGGCGTACCTGCGTGGTTACCGTTGGGCGGCGCTGGTGCTGTCGGTGGCGTTGGCGCTGGGTGTGTTGGCATCCCTGCTGATTATGCTGGCAGTCGCGGCTCTTCTGGGTACGTTGAATGGTGCGCCGAGCCAGGATGTTGAGCTGCTGCTCAGTAGCGCCTCCCCGCTGTACACGCCGGTATATATTGCTGCACCGTACATGCTGGTGTGTGTGGTCGCGTTGGCGTTGGTGTGGTCGCGTCAGTCGCGTTCGTACATGGAAGCGCGCCGTGATTGGCGCCTGCGCCGCAGCGAGGACTACCTGATTTAGCCTTGCAGATTCTGGCTGCGGGTCCCGGACCTGCGGCTCACCGATAACTTTATTCACCCAACCACAGTTAGGATGACTCGTGCACCCTACTTCCGAACCTGCGCACGAATCCACATCGCAGACTACCCCCGGCGCTGCTAAGCGCACATATGATGAGCGGGCGGCGTTTGAAGAGGCGAAAAGAAACCTCGGCATAGTCGGCGATAAGGAGCAGCAATTCGACCGGGGAATGGCGATTCTCGGTAAAGCGTATTCCATCGCGATGATGCTCATTCTGGTGTATTTCCTCCTGGATGCGTACCAGATTATCGTTACCGCGGGCCGGAGTGTGAACATCGGCTCGTTCCTTAGCTATGCCCTGCCGAAGGTTCTGTCTGACGCTGTCTTGGTGGTGCCGTTCCTCTGGTTCGTTCTGGACTACACCAAGGGAGGGTACGTTAATCCGCGCCGCCTGCTGATGCTGTACCTTCTGCTGTGTTCCTTGAGCGGTGTGCTCTCTTTTGCGGGTGTCTTTGGTCTGGCTCAGGTGCTTTTCCCTGCGTTTACCGCACTGGATCCGGTGTCGCATCCTGCCGCTGCTTCGTCTATGGTGTCGCAGGCTCTGGTCGGGGTGATTACGGCGGGTAGCGCCGTTCTCCTGTTTTTGCTGACTCGCCCGGCTGTGGGCGTGGTCCCGAGCCCCGCGGCGATTCGGGAGCAGATGCAGATCATCAAGGACAGCATGGCGGATGATGAGGAAGAGCCGACCCGTGAGGATGTTCTTCGTCAGCTTGAGAAGGAAGAAGGCCCGGTCAAGGACTCTACCGAGCAGCTGTTGCGTGAGCTTTCTGCCGATTATGCGTTGTCGAAGGACCCGGCGGAGAAGAACCGCCTGCTGGCTGAGATACAGCAGGTTCAGCGCGCCCAGAATGCGGGTGTGAAGCCTAACTTCGACGGCGCGTCTGGCGGGTCGGATAAGCCTCATCAGGAAGCGCACGAGGGTGCGAAGGCTACCGCCGCCTCCACCGCGCCTGCCGCGCCTAAGGTGGTGCTCCCGCCCCGCCCGAAGTCGCTGCGTATCGTCATGCGATGCTTTGTCGCCATTATGGCGGTGGAAGCAACCCATAAAATTTTCCTACATATGATTGACGGGCGTTCAGCCGGTGGCGTCGAATTATGGGTGGGTTTCATTATCCCCGGTGTAGTGCTCCTCCTCGTTGAGCACGCCATACCGATGTTTGTTCTTTGGCGACTGTGGAGGGGCCGATTCTGGGCGTATGTCGTCATCTTTATTAGCTTCGCTTATATAGCTATCAGGGGCTTGATAGATTTTGTGAACACCTTCCTGACGACTGGTTATCTTTCCCGGTTGATGGATGGCACGCAGACATGGAGTTCTCAGCAATACGCTGCATACGTGCTGTCTAGGAATGTTGCTGACACCTTGATTACGCTCCTCTCCATTCTGATAGTTGTGCTGCTCATGAGCCGTTCTACCAGGGTTTATATGGCTACTGCGAGGATGGCGCGCCTGAACGCACGCGAACAGGTGAACGCCGATGATGGCTGGGTCGTTTTCCATCAGGATGCAGAAACGCGTGCTCACATGGAAGAAGAGCAGACGCGTTGGGAAGAGAAGGAAGCTAACCGACGGGCTGAGGAAGCGGCCGCTCAGCAGTACAAGAGGGCCCGCCGTACGGATGCGCGGAAGAACTCCCGCAACGAACAGCGCGGCTACAAGGATACTTCCGTGTACACCGAGGAAGGCTACCGCCTCAACTAGGGCGAGATGCCCCTCCCTATGGGGAGACTCTTTGCTACCCGCCCTGCACTACACTGTGCTGTAGCGCGCGGGGCGGGGTACGAAGAGAAGAAAGGAACAATGATGTCAGAACGCACCCCAAAACAACCATTGAACGACCCGGAGTACACGGTTCCCGAATACAGCGTGCTGCTACCCTCCGACGAGGCTAAAAACAGCACAGCAGAGGACAATGCCGCCTCCAGTAACGGAGCTTCCGGTAGCGTCGCAGATAACAGTGCGGCAGAGGGTAACGCACTCGGCGACAGCGCCTCCGAGCACGCCAGCACCCCCGAGCAAACCACCACTGGCTACCGGAAGGCGACCGCCGGCTACACTGCCGCCTCCGAGAAGGTAATTCCGGAGCGCCCGAAGGCTATGCGTAGCGTCATGTGGTGCGCTGCTGCCATTATCGTGCTGGGGCCCCTGAGTAATTTTCTGCCGATTCTAAGCCGGTCGTATATCGATTTTGAGATGGTGGTGAGTGTTCTCTTCTCTGCCCTGGTGGTTACCCTCATCCTCTCCGCCATCCCGATTTTTGTTCTCTGGAAGATCTGGGATGGCCGCGAGTGGGCGCGCATTCTTACCATCATCTACTGCGCTCTCGCGGCTGCTAGCGGTGTGCTTATTCTTGCGGATAATTTCTCGGAGTTAAGCTCTAGAGCGGCTGCGGCGTCCAGCCTGGGGCGTGTCGCGAGCGGCATTTTTACTCTTGTTCTTTACCTCCTGATGATTGTGCTACTGACTCGTGCTCCTATTAGGACGTACACCCAAATCGTTAGCGGGGCACGTGCACTAGAACACCAGCAGATGATGTCTGAGACGAGACAGGCTGCCGGTCAGGTGCCGGCGGAACTTCGAGAGCTTTTCGCTGATGATGAGGATGGCGAACGTACCTCATCAGGGGGAAATAACCCTCGACCCCCGCACCGTAGCGCGGGATGGGGAACGTAGAAGGAACACCAACGTCAGGAGTTTCGGGGCTAACCCTCGAAATGGTGTACGTGGTTACCTGGATACCTCTGAATACGCTGAGAAAGGGTACTGCCTTCCTAGGGTGCGGCGCGCCTCTTTATATCCTTAAGGTAAGACTCTTTAACGCCCGCTCCGTGCGCTGTAGCGCGGGGCGGGTGCCAGGGGAGAAAGGACCGACGATGTCAGAACGTACCCCAAAACAACCGTTGAATGACCCGGAGTACACGGTTCCCGAATACAGTGTGCTGTTGCCCTCCGAGGAGGCTAAAAACAGCACGGCAGAGAGTAACACCGCCTCCAATAACGTTGCCCCCAGTAGCGCGGTAGACACTAACACGGCAGAGAATAATGCACCCGGTGACAGCGCACCCGGCGCCAGCGCCTCCGAGCAAACCACCACCGGCTACCGGGAGGCGACCGCCGGCTACGCTGTCGCCTCCGAGTATGCGGGGCAGGCACACCCGAAGGCCCTGCGCAGCGCTAAGCGGTGCATGACCGTCATCATTATTCTGTTGCTTTTCAGGAATATTCAAACGTTCATACTCCTTAAGAATCTAACCTCCAGCTTGGGGGCGCTGTCTCTTCTCTTCACGCTGGGCTTCCCTCTCATCTTCATTTTTATCCAGGTTTTCCTCTTCTGGAAGACCTGGGAAGGGCACAGATGGGCGCACATACTTATCCTCGTGTGTAGCGCCTACGAGGTCTTGAGCCGTATGTATTGGTTTGCGCAAGATTTCTTGATGGACTCCCGCTATCTCACCTGGTTGATGGAATATTTGCAGTCCTACGACTCTATGGACCTGGCGATTTCTCTTCTCTTGAGTACCGCGGTTGGTGTTGTTATTACTATCCTCTACATCCGGAACATTGTGTTGCTGACTCGTCCCTCTGCGTGGGCGTACACGGCTACCGGCAACACACCGCATAGCCAGGTGGTCGGTCAGAATTCGCCAGTATCTGACCCGAACTCCAACGAGGGTGGGAACCGCCTCAACTAGGATGTTTGCCCCAAACGGCACCACTACCACCAAAAGGCTCAGAGCATGAAAAGGGTGGGGATACCAGACGGTATCCCCACCCTTTCGCGTTAAACATCGCAATCTTCTAGCTGGTAAAACCCTTTGAGTTGCCTAAAAGGTTCCAGTCTTTCTATAAAAAGCCCTATTTCCCTCTAAGGGCTTACCCTATACTGAAAAAGTATTATTCTCTCAGCTAACTACATCAAATAACTCTTTTAGGTAGATTTTGCGTAAATCTACCTAAAAAGTGGAACAACCACCGATTTGCGCACCATAGTGCGAGCATACGAGAGAAAGAACGACGATGTTTAACAATACTTCCGGTGCCTCAGCGGGCACGCTGGACCCCCAGACGCCTCAGCCTAATGCCGCAGCACCGAACTTTCCGGCACCGAACTTCGCAGCACCCGTAGCAGTGGCACCCCAGACTCCAGTTCCTGCTGGTTCCCGCCCCGTGCACGGTGCGCCTAGCCCTCAGGTAACCAGCAATCTTCCCCCGCGCCCCCTCGCCATCAAGATTGTATTCATCTTCATGATTGTGTTCCTGTCTACGTATCCCCTACAGCCTATTGTGGGTTTAGAGTTCACGTTCACGTATATGCTGGCAGGCACGACCATGGGGCTTACGATGATCTTCCCCATTGTTTTTGGAGCATTCGCTGCTGGGCGCCTCAATGATGGTTATCAATGGGCACGAAAGGCGATTATTATCGAGGGCGCACTACGCATGATCCTGGATCTTGTGTTTGTAGCTCTCTTCTCTCACGTTTTATTGGACAACGACAACCAATCAGCAATGTATAAAGTGATGTTTTTTGGCCCGTTTATGTCCTTTGAAGTCTTGTACGCAAAGCTCGCCTTTGATTTCATCAGCCGCATCCTCATTATTGTTCTTCTCTGCCAGCCGCAGGTGGGGCGATACATCCAAATGCGTGGAGACCTGCGACGCATGGGCGTGCGCTAACTCGTACTGCAGAAGACATAACCAATCGGGGCATACCCCGCCCACCCCCTAATGCAGGTTTCGCATGAGCCTGCAGGGGGATAGAACAATCACTTGAACAATCACCGGCTCACGCATCAGCGTGGGCACATACAAGAAAGAACGACGATGTTTAACAACGCTCCCAACCCGCCGGGCGCCAATCCGGCACCGCAGGCAGCTCAGTCCAATAACGCTATGGCACCGAACTTTCCGGTTCCGGGCGTACCCGCTCCTTCATACGGAACACCGGGCCCCTACGGGGTAGTCTACGTCCCTTCACAACCTGCCGCTCTGCGTGCGGCAATGGGCTGCGCAATTGCTGTGATGGTATTGGCAGCCCTAGCATCCCTCTACATGATGGCCTGGGATGGTGTGGATTTTAATGATTTCTCATGGATTGGCTTTACCGCTATCGGAGGACTCGTCGTCTGGCAGCTCTGGCAAGGAGCCCGTTGGGCGCACATACTGGTCATCGTTGACTGTGCGCTATACATCCTCCTCACCCTATCGAGCGTGCTAATGCTCCCTGTTTTGAGCCGGACTGGTATGCCCATCCTAGAAGTGGCGAGGACAGCAGGCGCATACCACTATGGAGATCCCAATGTCATGGTTCTGCTGGTTCTAGGTAAGACCGTAATTGATGTTGCCTTGCACATCGCCATCCTTGTTCTTCTGACCCGACCGCAGGTCTTGCAGTACTTCAAAACCCAGGAGGACCTGCGACGCATGGGCGCAAAGTAACCTCGCGGAGGTGTAGCTGACTTCCGGGGCATCACCTCCACCGGGCTTGAGAGAACGCAAAAAGGTGGGGATACCAAACGGTATCTCCACCCTTTTGTATCCCCGGCTCAGCAGCCGAGAAGGACTCACGTATTACTCAGCAGAGTCCTGCTTTGCCTTTGAACGGCCACGCAGGTACTCGATAAAGACCGGCACCACAGAAACCGCCACAATAATCACAGCAATGTACTCAATGTTGTTGTGTACGAACGGGATACCGCCCAGCAGCACACCCGCCAGACCAATCGAACCAATCCACGCAACCGCACCAACAACATTCCACAGGTGGAACTTCTTACGGTCGTACGAAGAAATACCAGCCGCAACAGACACAAAAGTACGAACAATCGGCACGAAACGACCCAGAACCAGAGCCAAGCTACCGCGCTTCTGGAAGAACTCCTCGGTAGTGTGCAGGTTCTTGGTGCTCAGAATCTTCGCGTCATCCTTGAAGATCTTACGGCCGTAACGAGCACCAATCTGGTAGCCAACCTCAGCGCCAGCAATAGCAACCAGCACCAGGACCGGGAACGCAACCCACAGGGACAGGCCCATCTGCTCATGCAGCATACCCAGAGCAAAAATCAGGGAGTCACCCGGAAGAACCGGGAAAAGAACACCGGACTCAATAAATACGATAATTGCCGAAACAACCAGAACCCAGGGGCCGGTATCGAGCAGGAACTGCTCAAGGTCGAGGCCCAAGAGCGCAACCGGAAGATGCGCCAAAGCGGTGGCAAGAAAAGTCATGAAAAATCCTGAACTGTGAGTGGACCGCACGCACGGATCGGCGGCGGAGTAACACCAGCATAGAAAGCGTACCTATGGTGAACGTTGTGCAAAACTATGCGGAGGCTGTGTATTACTGGCACAATTCTACCGGCATTTACGCTGGACGCACGGGTGAGCGAGGCGTAAATCTCCGCACCGGCAGGGCTAAACAGCCCGGGGTGACACGGCGCTCGCACGCCTGCCCAAGTAGTGACCGTCCGTCAGGCCAGGGGACGCGGGGTGTGACATGATGGGAAGAGAGCACGGCGCGTCGCGGCGTAGCGATTGACCCAACCACCCACCGTTGGAGAGAACATGAACCCCCAGCAGTCAGCTTCCAACCCCGCCGATTCCCCACATGCTGATTCCCTGCATGCTGAAGCCCGCGAAGTGTTGCGTCGCCTCACCGGTGTCGCTGATGCCGAGTTCCACGACGGCCAGTACGAGGCGATTCGCGCCCTCGTAGCCGACCGCGCCCGCACCCTCGTCGTGCAGCGTACTGGCTGGGGTAAGTCCGCGGTCTACTTCATTTCTTCCCTGCTGTTGCGTGCCCGTGGTATGGGTCCGGCGCTTATTGTTTCCCCGCTGCTTTCCCTCATGCGTGATCAGGTTGAGGCGGCGTCCCGCGCGGGAGTGCGCGCCGCCATGGTGAACTCAGCGAACGTCACCGAATGGGATGAGATCCGCACCCGCCTCGAAGCTGATGAGCTCGACGTGCTCCTGGTTGGCCCCGAACGCCTCAATAACCCGGCGTTCCGCGAGCAGTGGCTACCGTACCTGCTGCCGCGCCTGGGTCTGCTCGTTATTGATGAGGCGCACTGTATTTCTGACTGGGGCCATGACTTCCGCCCCGACTACCGCCGTATTGGTTCGCTCATTAAATCTCTGCCGGCGGGCGTGCCGGTGCTGGCGACTACCGCAACCGCGAATGACCGCGTTAGCCGCGATATTGCCGAACAGCTCAGTGCCGATACCAGCGCACCCGTGCATGTGCTGCGCGGTCCGCTGTCCCGCGAGTCCCTGCGCCTGGGCGTTCTGACCCTGCCCAATGAGGCGCAACGCATCGGCTGGCTGCTCACACACCTGAATAGCCTGCCCGGTTCGGGCATTATCTACACGCTGACTGTCTCTGCGGCAGAAGATACCGCAAACGCTCTGCGTGCCAGCGGCTACGAGGTGCTCGCCTACACCGGTAAGACTGATCCGGATGAGCGGCTGGTTGCGGAGCAGGCGCTCAAGGAAAACCGGGTGAAGGCTCTTGTTGCGACGAGTGCCCTCGGTATGGGCTTTGATAAGCCCGATTTGGGTTTTGTTGTGCACCTGGGCGCGCCGTCGTCTGCGGTGAGCTACTACCAGCAGATTGGCCGCGCCGGACGCGGTGCCGTCAATGCGGATGTTCTGCTCCTGCCCGGTCGTGAAGACCGCGCCATTTGGGAGTATTTTGCGACCGCCTCCATGCCTGATGAGGAGCAAGCGCTGGCTGTTTTGGATGCCCTCGCCCAGTCCCCGGAGGGGTTGAGCATTACCGCGTTGGAGGCGCGCGTTCAGTTGCGCCGCTCCACCCTGGAGCTTCTGCTGAAGGTGCTGGACGTTGAGGGCGCGGCAGTGAAGGAAGGTAACTACTGGCGTCGTACCTCTTCGCCGTGGCAGTACGATAGTGCACGTTACGCGGCGGTGGCGCAGGCGCGTGTGGCGGAGCAGAACGCCATGCTCGAGTATGAACGCACTAGTCAGTGCCGTATGCTTTTCCTGGCTCAGCAGCTTGATGACGCTTCCGCGACTGCGTGCGGTCGTTGCGATGTGTGTGCGGGCCCTTGGTACCCGGTTGACGTTCCCACTGAGGCGCAGCAGGCGGCACAGAGTAGCTTCAATACGGTGGGCGTGCCCCTGCAGCCGCGCCGCATTTGGCCGAGCGGGCTGGATCAGCTGATGGGTGCGGATGCGCCGCGCGGTCGTTTGTCTAAGGACGAGCAGGCTGAACCCGGTTACGCTTTGGCGCGTTTGAGCGACATGGGGTACGGTACTCGTCTGCGTGAGCTTCTGGCGACGAATGAGCTGGGTGAACCGGTTGATTCTGAGGTTCCTGCCGAGCTGGGTCGCGCCTGCGTGAAGGTGCTTGCTGCGTGGGAGTGGGCGGAGGCGGGTCGTCCGGTGGCGGTGTTGACGCTGCCTTCGCCGGTGCGTCCCCGTTTGGCTCAGTCTCTGGGTAGGGGGCTTGCATCGGTGGGTCGTCTGGTGGATTTGGGCCAGGTGTCTCTGGTGGGGGAGCCGCGTTTCTTTGGCGGTAATAGCGCGTTCCGTTGTGCGGATGTGCTGCGCTCGTACCGGGTGCCTGCAGAGGTTCTGGACTATGTGCGTGAGCATCGGTGCCCTGTTCTGCTGGTTTCTGATGTGGTGGATTCGCGGTGGGCGTTTACGGTTGTGGCGCGTGAGCTACGGCTGGCGGGTGCTTCTGCGGTGTATCCTTTCTCTTTGGCTGCCACCCACTAGTTGCGCCTATTATCGTTTATTTATTCCCCTGACGAGGTTGTATGTCATATTCGGAATATTCAAAATTGACGGTCACAGACGGTTCTTCCGCTGTGCTCAGCGATATTCCCGCTCGCCCCGAACACAGCGAGTGGATGGTCCGAGCCCTCGCCGAGGGTGCCGCCGCGGGTGAGCGTGGCGAGATCCCTATCGGTGCTGTGGTGGTGGATGAGCAGGGCGTCATTATTGGTTCGGCAGGCAATACCCGCGAGCGGGAGCATGACCCCAGTGCCCATGCGGAGGTGAATGCGATTCGTCAGGCGGCGGCGCATCGTGGTCAGTGGCGCCTGGACGGGTGCACGCTCGTGGTGACGGTTGAGCCGTGCCTGATGTGTGCCGGTACGATCCTGGCGTCGCGCGTTTCGACGGTGGTTTTTGGTGCCTGGGAGGAGAAGACGGGGGCTGCTGGCAGTCGTTACGATGTACTGCGTGACGGCAGGGTTGCTCCGGTTCCCGAGGTGTATGCGGGGGTGCGTGCTGATGAGTGCGCGCAGCTGATGGTGGACTTCTTTAAGGAACGCCGCCCCTGACCTGCTCTAGGCTTCACCCCTAAAAGATGGTTCGTATAACGCGAAAAGCCGCGTAGAGATTGCGTGGCTTTTCGTGTTATTTGTACGAAAAACCCCATTTCTTTGAAAAATACTTCAAGAATTTCAAAAATGACCCCTATTTTTCAAGAAAAGCCCACTACATCACACACAACTGGGTCTACCATATATAGGCATTGGAGCCTCCGCCTGCCTGCGCCTGACGTTCAACACCCCGCGCGGTGCCCGCGGAGGACTCCCAGAAACTCACCCGAACCGTCCATTCTCTGAGGGGATTTAACCGTGTTAAGCGTTGACAATATTTGGGCAAAAGGGCGCCACACTCCGCTTTTTGACCGCACCACCTTCTCAGTGGGCGAGGGTGAGGTCATTATTGTTCAGGCGGATAGCCAGCTGGAGCGTACCTCTCTTGCGTTGGCGCTGACTGGCCGCCTTCCCCTGTCTGGCGGCACGATTAGCTGGAGTAAGGGCGATGATGAGCCTCGCCGTATTTCGATGAAGCGTCTGCGTGCTCTCAGTAGCGTGGTGGACTCTCCCGATGTGACTGCTCCTGAGCAGCATATGCGCGTGCACGATTACGTGTCGGAGATGCTGTCCTATGACCTGCCGATTTTTGGTCGTTCTCGCGCGAGCCGCTGGCTGGCTGAACGCGGCCTGGAGGAGCTGGACGGGCTGTGGATGGATGAGATTAGCGGCGAGATGAACATTGAGCTGATGGCCGCTTTGGCGAAGCATAGTCCCTCTGACCTGCTGGTTTTTGATACTCCTTCCCGCCATCTGAACCACACGTACATGTGGCTTCCGTATCTGGAGGAGCTTGCCGCGGATGAGGACCACCCGCGCACGGTGGTGGCGATTGTGCCTCATATTTCTGAGTCCTGGCATGGTGCGCGTGCTGTGGTCGGCCGTGCCCCTGAGGAGAACGCGCCGGATCCTGTTGAGGGCGAGGTTGAGCCCTCCACTGATTCCCCCGAACATGGTGAAAACGCTGAGAAGGAGTAAGAATGACTGTTCTGCGTGTTGCACTCGTTGAGCTGAAACGCCTGACCAGCGGTGTTCTGCCGGTTCTGGTGCTGCTTGCGATGTCCTGCATTCCGCTGCTGTATGGTGCCCTGTACCTGTACGGTAACTGGGATGCTTACGGCAATGTGAATGGCATTGTGGGTGCCCTGGTGGTTGAGGATGAGGGCGCTGAGGATTCTGAAGGTAAGCAGGTGAACACCGGCGCTGATGTGCGCCAGTCTCTGCTGGATGCTGGCACGTTTGATTGGCGTCAGGTGCAGACCCGCTCTGAGGCTGTTGAAGGCGTGGAGAACGGCACCTATGACTTTGCGATGGTGATTCCGAAGGACTTCTCCCGTAATTTGCAGAGTGCCGGTTCGTTTAAGCCTGATGCTGATGGCAAGACGGGCCCTATTGATGCGCGTTCGGCGGGTATTGAGGTCATCACGAATGACGCCAATAACTATGTGCTGACGAATATTGTCACGAAGGCGGGCACAGCGGTGCGTGATTCGGTGGCGGAGAAGGTCGGTAATTCTACGGCGAATTCACTGTTGGCTAGCTTCACGACTATTCATTCGAAGATGGGTGAAGCTGCTGATGGTGCGTCGAAGGTGAATGACGGTACGGTGAAGCTGGCGGATGCGATTGCTCAGCTGAAGGACGGCACCGCCACGGTGAATGATGGTGCCGTGAAGCTGAAGGATGGTACCTCCTCCTTGGCTGATGGTCAGTCCCAGTTGTTGGATGGTCAGAAGCAGTTGGCGGAGGGTGCCGCGAAGCTTGCGGATGGTGTTTCGACTTTGGATTCTGGTGCCGCGAAGCTGGATTCTGGTGCTGCGAAGCTTGCCGATGGTGCTTCGAGTTTGAAGG
>ERZ773045.462-NODE-462-length-20596-cov-6.841147_pt1 | contig 20596 bp, 20 predicted proteins | sample MGYA00580635_ERZ773045 | MGnify/ENA primary metagenome ERZ773045 (study PRJEB29015, sample SAMEA2738115) | human oral metagenome | biome: human oral; feature: human-associated habitat; material: saliva | place: China | collected 2261 ...
AATTCTAATAATATTATTATAAACTATTTACTTTATATGAACAATAAGGAAATATAGTTATCATAGAGAGCTTATTATATTCTAACTAAAAATTCCATGAATCAGATTATATTAATTCATGGAATTTATTATTTTATACAATTATTTCTTTGTATTGCTTTATTAGATAATATTATCGCTAATACAATAACTATAACTTTACAAAGATATGATACATATGTATTTCCTCCTTCAAATATCTGTGAACAAACATTAATTAAAGAATGAGTCATTGCACATATCCAAAGGCTTTTTGTCATATTATAAATTGCTGATAATAAAAAGCTATTAGTTAATAATCCTACCAAAAATGGAATTACACTTACCTTTGATAAGGAACCATCTATATAAAAGAATAGAAAATGCCAAGTTCCCCAAGATATATATGTTAGTACTGTAGAGGTAATATAGCTTAGTCGTTCCTGTAATAATGGCTGAAACAAATATCTCCAGCCTATTTCTTCAAAGCCACCAAAGGCTATATGTTTAACAAACATTATTATTGGAATATACCAAAGTGTTATGGTTACATTCCCTCCAAAGATAACATATAAAAAATTTAGTGAAAGAAAGAATATTGCTAAAAGATAATTTTTATAACTTTGCTTCACTCTAAAGAAATCTGATATGACTATTTTAAAGTCTATCTTCTTATATTTTATAGCTACGATAGTTCCCCATTGAGCTGATGATATCCCTCCAACTATAATCGCTACAATACCAATAGTTGTTGTGTAGTCAACGGTAGTTCCACTTTGACGTAAAAAGAAAACCACAAGACACACAAGTGTTATTTGACCTAAAGTACCTAGCAAATATAACTTAAGCGCGCTACTTCTTAATGAATTCATCCTTACCTCCTAACTTTATATTATTACTTACCAACATATAGTTTAATTACTAATTAATTTCTTTCTTTTCCATTTTTTATAAATAACAAAGACAATAACAAATGATAAAATTTGCCATATTGGTATTCTAACTATCTGCATATTATCAACCTCATTATTAGAAACAACATGAAGTAAATTTGAAATAACATTATTAAATAGATGATCTCCTAATCCAATCCATAATGATCCTGTCATTCTATACAGTAAAGACCACTTTATACTCATCATGCCGGCTAAAAACACATAACCAATCCCTATTACTAAAAGATTTGATATTGATGATTTACCTTCTATAAAATCTCTAAAAGGCATAACTAAATGCCAAATACCAAATAGAAATGCTATTAAAAATAATGACGTATTGTAAGAAATATCTTCTAATATTTTTGTAAATAGACCACGGAAGATTCCTTCTTCCATCCAAACATTGATAATATTAAAAATAATACATAGAAAAATAAAAATTATTCCTGTTTGCTGATTCATCTCATTATTTAAAGAAAATCCAGTTGCATAAAACGATAATTTAAAACTATGGTTCATATTGTATAAGATAAGACCTTCTATTGCATATGCAAAAACACAACATATAAACCCAAATAACAGACCTTTTCCAATGCCAGAAAATACATCTTTAGTATTAAAGCCGATATCTCTCCATTTTAATTTGGCATAATAAAGTATTGTCCATAATAAAATTATTCCAAATACCTTATGTAAAAAATTTTCAGATAAAATTGATTCGTCTGTTCTAATTACGAAGTATTCTATTACCCTAGCAATTAAGCAGATAGTAAAAATTATAAAACAGTTTAATATAGGTTTCTTTTTTAATGAATACATTACACTCTCCTATTTTTCATAAGAGTCTCTACTCTTTTCATATAATTATTAAATCTATTATAACACATAAAATCATATAATGGGTTATTTATATTGAAGTATAAACATGATATAATAAAAGTAAATAGAGATATTTAATATACATTTAAACAATTAGTAAATTTTAAAAAAGGGAGCTCAATTATCTCTATAGATAGTTGATGATTTAAAGTCTACAATAATGTAGGGAAAGAAATTAAAGGTGACGTATTATGTCAAAAAAAGATTCAAAAAATCAACAAAAATTTATGTCATTTATGTTTAGGAGAAAAGAGATATTTAAACCATTAAATACAGGTTATATAGATGAAAAAGTAAGCTGTATTAGGGAATATGTCGCAAATATATACTTTTATACAAAAGATGGTTATACAATCATGATTGATGCTGGATATAACTACGATAGATTAGCAGAAAAAATGAAATGGCTTGATATCAATCCAAAATGTATAAATGAAATAGTTATTACACATCAAGATACCGATCATGTTGGTGCTATTGAAATAGATAGCGATAATTTATTTAAAGAGTCAAAAATATATATCGGGAAAATTGAAAACGAGTATTTAGAAGGAAGAAAACGACGTAAAGTTTATTGGGGTTTATATAAACTACCTCAAGTAAATATAGTAAACGAAAAAACTTTAATTGATGATGGAGAAGTATTCTATATTAAAAATATTAAGGTAGAAGCCTTTCTCGTTCCAGGTCATACATGGGGACATCTTGTCTATTTGATTGATGATACATATTTATTTACAGGTGATACCATTTGGTTTGGAGCAGATGGTGGCTATGCATTTTTAAATACTCTCGCTGAAGATAGACAATTACAATGTAAATCACTTAAAAGATTAGAAGAAATACTAAGAAATAGAAATCTTAATCTAAAAATCATTACCGGACATACTGGTTGGACTGATGACTTTAATTTTGCTTTTTCTCATATAGATGAAGTTTGTAATACATTAAAAAGAAAACCTAAAGTACATGATCCAAAAGCTCCATATGATGGTTTTGATGAAAGTGAAGATACAGAAGAAAAATCTAGAAGTGGATTTCTTGAAAAATGTTATCAAGCTAAGTTATAAAAACAAAAGCAGAGAAATATATTATTTTCTCTGCTTTTTATTGTGTATTTATATTCCCTATTTCTTATGAATTAACATTCCTATAGTCATTCCAATCATCGTTCCTAAAGACATTCCAATTGATGCACCCATACCTGATTTACTATCATATAAAGTACCTATTAAAGTACCTATAGACATGCCAATAACCAAACCTAAGAGTATATAATCACCTTTATAACGCTTAGTTTTATCCCGCGATATTCTTATCATTCTTACTATCTTAACTATTATAAGTAATATACAAACTACAAATAATAGTAATATTGGCCAAAGTGTTGAAAAAAAGCTCATATTATTTACCTCTCATTCTATTTTTTTGTCTTTTAATACCATTAATCTCTGTTGGTTATGAGATTCATAATTAATATTTTACAAATATAATTCACTATATGATAATAAACTAATCCCTATTACCTATAAATTTACTAGCTAACTTATATACTTGATTGATTTCTTTACTCTCCAAATTCCAATTTTTCAATTCAATTCTAATTAACTCTGGAAATTTTTTATTTATATCCCTTAAAGCATTACCTACAGATTTCCTAACATATTCACTAGTGTCATATTTCAAGTCAGCAATTCGTCTAATAGCTTCATTTGGATTATTTTTAAAATATGGTCTACTTGTCCAAATTCTTAGTCCCTCTACTACTGCTCTTCTTGTATTTGGATTTTCGCTATTCAACCATTCATCGATAACTCGAAGTGACTTATCATACCCTATTTTTTTACAAAATTCATCAAATGCCTTTGCTAATACTTCTTGTACTCTCCAGTTGCTGTTCTTAGAAACCTCATCTTTCATATATGTTAGTATATCACTATCTTCTGATAAATATCCAAATAGAAATACACTATACATTTTTACTTGATATACATCTGATTTAAACGCTAAAAATGCTAATCTCTTAATATAATTTTTATCATTAGTTTTATAATCAGCTAGAGCTCTTTTTTCCTCTTCTTTAAAACCATGTTCAAACAAAGATAATTCTTTTTCTAGACGTTTAATATAGTCTTCCATATAAACTCACCCCACAAAAAATTAACTTTTATATTAATATGTCAAATCTTTTTATTAGCTATTATATCTTTTATAATATCATACACCCTTTACTTTTTCTATCCAAAACTAGTAAGCTTTTTACTAAAAAAGACGACAGTCTTCACTATCGTCTTTTATATCTATTATGTATTTTTTATAACTATAACCTAGAGGGATTATATCTAAATCAATCCTGCATCTTTTAGGATTTCTTCAATATATGTTCCTTTAATTTTTTTCAATACGCGTTTACTAATTGCTTTGGCAAATAGAGGTAGTTTAACTTCTTCAAGTTTTTTACCATCCATTAGGCGATTAGTTGATTTAGTCATTACACGTAAATCATATGCAGAATTAAATACTTCAGGTACACCTCTATCAACATCTAGTAATGTGTAGACTGCTTCCATAGCTGTACGAACAGAATATTCTGTAGTGAAGACAGTGTCACGTGGTGTTTCAGAGAAGTTACCTATAAATGCTAAGTTTTTAGAACCTTCTGGGATAACTAATGGTCTATCACCATCATGTCTTGGCATAAAGTAACTTGTTATATAAGGCATATAACATGGAACTGTGCTACAACCTTTGCTAGCAAATTCGTGAATAAATTGTTCAGGAACACCAATATGATAAAGCCATTCTTCTGCTATTTCAATGCCTGTACAAGCTTCTATTGGTTTTTTAATATAGTTACCTGAAATATTTGAATATAGACCATAAATCCAAACTACCAATTCATCTTTTGATTGTGATTTAAAGTGTGGTTGACGGTTAAGTGTAAAGCTTAGCATCCAATTTGAATCACGTGCAGTTACTATACCACCAGTTACTACTTTACCTGCATAAGGATCACGTTTACAAATTTTTTCTATATATTCTGCAACTCTTTTATCTGTTACAGTTGTTGTAGCTGAAACAAACCAGCTTTGATCTGGAAGATTTTCACAAAATACTTCTGGACGTCCAAAACGTTCATCTTGCTTAGCTAAGTTTTTCCAAAGTTGCCAAGCTCCACCTAGTTCTTTGCTGACTGGAGCTGAAGTATCATTGTTACCATATGTTGTAGATGCTGTGATACTACCATTTGTAACAAATACTAGGTCATCTTCAGTTAATTCTCTAACAACAGGTTCACCGTTTACTTCTAAAATCAGATGTTTAGCTACTAAATCTTTTCCTTGTTTTTCAACTTTTATATCTTTAACTACAGTATTATACTCAAAAGTAACACCATGATCTTCTAAATATTTAACTAGTGGTAGAACTAGTGATTCATATTGGTTATATTTAGTGAATTTGAGTGCTGATAAATCTGGAAGTCCTTTAATATGATGAATAAATCTCAACATATATCTACGCATTTCAGCAACTGAGTGCCATTTTTCAAATGCAAACATTGTTGCCCAATAAGTCCAAAAATTAGACTCAAAAAATTCACTACTAAAGAAATCTGTTATTTTCATACCTTGAAGTTCTGATTCAGAAGTCAAATATAGTTTTACTAATTCCTGACTTGATTTATCAGATAATGCAAAAAGTCCGTCATCAGGAATTTGTTGTCCACGGTTTTCAATAACACGACATTTTGAATAGTTAGGATCTTCTTTATTTAGCCAGTAGAACTCATCTAAAACAGATGCATCCTCTACCTCTAATGATGGAATAGATCTGAAAAGATCCCAAAGACATTCAAAGTGATCTTCCATTTCACGGCCACCACGAATAATAAATCCACGAGTTGGATTCATAATACCATCTAAGCTACCTCCTGCGATAGGTAGTTCTTCAAGAATATGGATTCTTTCCCCTTTCATTTGTCCATCACGAACTAAAAAGGCTGCTGCTGCAAGAGATGCAAGTCCAGATCCTACTAAATAAGCCGATTTTTTGTCAACTCCTGCTGGTTTTTTTGGTTTAGCAAATGCTTCATAATTTCCGTTTGAATAATACATAAAAACTCCTCCTAAAAAAAGTGTATACTAATATCACTATTAATATACACCTTTCATATCCATAATACAATTTACAATTTTTTACTTTTGCCTAACTATTTTACAAATTTATTTAATTGTAAAAGAGCTTAAACTTTATTTAAAGAAGAGAAATTATCTCACCCAACATAACTCTTTCAATTCTTTCAACTAGTTCTTCAACACTTTCTGGCATTTGCTTTTCAATCCAATCTAACCCTACTCCAACCAAAGCATATGTATAAAAAGAATAAGAAAACTCTACTTGTTTAGCTTCTTCTTTTGTTACTTCGATTTTTTTGAACACCTGATTACTTAGAAATAGTTCAATCTCCTGTCTTAGTACTTTTTCTAAAAATCCTTTTCCAAAAGAGCGATAGGTATTTAAAACAAAAACATGATTTTCTGAGATATATTGGAAAATTGATGTTAGAGCATCTTGCCATTTATCATAGATTTTCCCTCTTTCAATTGGAGTCACTACCTCTTTAAGATATATCCACTCTACTAAATCATAGATGTCTTTAAAATTATTATAAAACGTTTGACGACTAACATCACAAGCTTGAGTTAAATCATTAATTGTTATTTTTGATAATGATTTCTTTTCCGCCATTTCTTTCAAAGTTGATGCCAGTACTCTTTTTATTACTATTGTCATACCTAATCACTCCCTTTCATTTATTCTCTAAATCTTATATTATTATTTTCTCATAAAGTACACTATTTTCTCAACCAATAAAATGCTTCTTTTAATTTTTCCGTACCATTTTCTAAAATTATCTTTCCATGAGAGAAAACAATTTTATCAGGTTTCCAACTTTCAATCTTAGAATAGCTATCTTTAGCTTGTTTTTTAAAGATAAATGATGATCGTAAATCTCTTGACGTTCGAAACTTAGGATACTTATTATCTCCAAATTTAAATACAGGTTTATATAATAGAGGTAATTTATTCACTTCTATACTCTCTATTAAGTCCGTTAATATTAAGGTTGAGCTCTTTTTATGAAAAAATACCATCTCTTCCATAGCTATACTTCCTCTAAATGGAATAAAATATATTTCCTCTGACCAAGAAGTTTTTGAAATATTATCTAGTGATACAAAATTTTCTCTTTCATCAATTTTAAGTTTGGTACTTACTCCTTTTGCTAACCAAACTTTTGCATCTGGATAATGTTTATACCAATCTAATACATAACTATAATGGTATTTATTAGGAGCAATTATATGCTCGATTTCTCCTAGTTCTTTTATTTTATCGTCTAATTCCTTATTAAAAGCTATTGGTGAATGAATCCATAATTTATTATTATCTAGTTTAACTATTGTCATCCTTGTTGTAAAAGGAACTTTAAAAAGTTTAAAACTCATATGTATTTCATTTCCATCAACGATCCAAATGTCCTCACCAATTTGTTTTAATTCATTAATAGGAGAATATAACTTCAACATTCCTTCCATCAAACATTCACCTTCTTTCAATTAAAATACTTCTATTTCTCGTCTAGATTCATAGCTATTTTTTCATATGTATTTGCATTTCTAATCGTTATTTTCTTATAGAAATCTTGCTTTATTATTTTTTTATGATATGGAGTTTTTTTAATATTCTGACTCATTTATAGTTATTTATTCTAAAAGCAGATCTGGTTCTTTCCTAAGCTCCGGAATAGAATATACCCTACCTCTTTTAAAATATCTATAAGGCGTAGTATTAACTGTAACAATACCAATTTTTATGGTTTCAAACTTACCAAACTCTTTTTCAAACAGCGACTTATTTGAGAGAATTTTTGATTTTAATTTATTTAATTTTGTAAACTCTTTACGTATATGTGAATTAACTATTCTTTTACATTGCTTTGTGTTCCTAGCAAGTCCATAATTTTTTAAATCATAAATATATAAAGTATCATTGTATACAAAGACTAAATCCAATTCCTCAATCAAGGAATCATTTTTTACTAACGTCTTGATTTCACTAATTTTGGACTGATTAAGATAATAATTTGTTTTACAATCTCTGTCGTAGACTTCTGCAATTTTTCTAAGCTCTGGTAATAACTTTTCGTCAAAATTTTCTCGTATTAGTGTTGCCCACTCTCGTCCGTTCTCCTTATTAAGAATATCGCTTCTCAATATTCGATAAGCGAAGTATTTAGAAGACTCTAACAATGAAAATGTAGGAAGTATATCTAATTCTGAAAACTCCAGTATCGGTGCTCTAAACAATCTCATATTAGGTTCACCAATGACACTGTTGATAGGCATACTCTCATAGAAACTCTGATTATTTAAGATTAAATTGTCAATTACTAGCTTAGAATCATCACACGAAAGTGACTGGTTAAGAGAGAAATCGAAAATAATGAGATTTTTTTCACAGATACTTACATAATTATTTTCAAGTCTCAAGGCTCTTTTATCATCTGGCTTCAAAAGATAATCATTTAAAATATTTGGGGATATTTTTTTTACTTGCTGCAAATATTCCATTATCACTTCAATTTTTTTATCACCAATTATTAATTCTTCATCTCGTGTCTCGATAATATATTTTGTGAAATTTTCTAGAATTTTATTTGGTAAGGAAATACCTTTTTCCTTTGAAAATGAAATCTGATTACGCTCATCCTCAGTAACAAAAGGTAATAAATCAAGGTGCGAATCAAGAAGTATCTTAGCAAAAAATAGTTCAAATAGATTGCATAAACCAATATAATCTATCTCCACTTCACTCCAATTTTGAAAATGTTTATGTTCTTCTATTAAAAGAACTTGATTAATTATATGTTCTAATGTTGATTTTAATTCACCCAAAAATACTCGTGGATCAAATATGGTAAATGATTTTATATTATTTAGCATAACTATCAATTTGTCTATTGCATCAGGTACAGTTACTTTATAATCAGTATTTAAATATATTGTAATTTTACTTAATATACTTGCAAATAACGTCAAGTTCAACAACAGACTTTCTTTCCTATATAACGACATTTTATCCAGAATTTTTCTATCTAATTCTACGTTAATATGCCCAACAACTTCCCTAATACCTGAATTGCTCAATGTAAAAGTAGAAGGTATATCTAAATCTAAAAAGTGTAATTCATCTAAAATTTGACCAATAAGCTGTAATCCTCTGTTTTGTAAAGAATCTCTCTTAAATTTTCTATAACTACTTGGAACTGCAGTAGATAAATTTTCAGATACTGAAGAAATGAAATAAGTAATTAAGACTTTATACAATTCATGTTCTTCATCAATAATCTTTTCACAATTATTCACTTTACGACGTAATAACTTTAAGTTAGGTTGATAATATGATAGATTTTCCATTAAATATCTTCCTCCATAAATTTATGTTTTATATAATTAATCTATAATTTTCAAAGAAGAGGTACTTATTATTACAATAACCAATAATTTCACATTTATCACATTGCTTCTTTGTTAACTACTACCATTATGTTTTTCATGATATAATTTATTAAAACTATTTTATCCCACTTTCACTATCTCTTACTAGACTTTATTCTATTTTATAAGGAGGTATTCTTGTAGAACTTCTTAAGATGAACTATCATCATTTTAAAATCATAGCCATAACATCTGTCTTTTTGGTAAATTTGAATCTGATCAAAGTAACTCTCGTAATTTATCAACTAATTGCTCTACAATAACATCGTGTTGTTCTTTATGAATCACTCTAGTTTAGCTTGAATTCAACGCATAGACTCCCTAGTAGCAGATTAAAATGGTGAGATAATACAATTATGACTTGATTGCTAGCATTGCTAATTATTACTTTATATCCTCTTGATTTCAATAGCTAAAGTATTTTTCTTGGCACTTCTGTTGTTCTAAATATTACTTTAACTAACAAATGATAACCTTGTTTATTGAACTCATCAATAAGGTACTCTACTATTTTTCCTACAAAACCTTTGGTATAATCCTCACTATTTTTTCCGTATTCTTCCTGTATAACAAAATTACTCAGGTGTAAAGATTGATAGCTTTTACCGTAAATAAAAATGATATTTCCTTGAGAATTTTCTAGTTTATACGGTTTAGCATTGTTTTCCTGCACCGTTTTGCCCACTAAGTAAAATTTCCTTTTGACTAACTGTGGTCGTTTTACCACGAGTTAAGGAACAAATTTCCATTTTAAGTCCAGGTCAAAGTCATCTTGACAAAACTCTTCTAACCTCATTAAGCAATGTCCTAATTGCCAGCAAACTCCAATATACGCTCAATTTCATCCAAATAACAATATATCTTTTTAGTTCATCAAAAGTTTCTACTAAATATATTTTCGTATTAATCAAATCAGATAAAATCACCATTCATTAAAACCCAAGAATTAGATTCATCATCAGTGTTGATTCCTTGGTTATCTTTGTAATGATAGAGTCGAGATAATAGATTATATTCTATTTCTTTCACAATTTTATTTTTAAAGCCTGTTTATAATTTTACACTGAAGTATACATTTTTTCTCTTTTACAATATCGTCAATAGATACATTAAACTTCTGATAAATGATATTTATTAGCTCCATTGAGACTGAGGTAGTTCCATTTTTAATAACGGCTCAAACTATTTCTAAAAATTCCTATTATTTGGATAAAATCTGGTTATGTTAAGACAATGTGTTTTACACAAGGATTTTTCATTCCTTCAAATCATACTAAGTACCTTTAATTTGATAATACTATTATAACATTTAGAAAAAGGAAACGCACCAAAAATTGTGAATTATTACCTCTTTTCCTAAATTACTCTAAAATCTTCTCTATTGTTACATAATATATTATATTTTTAGCTTCATTTATTACGTCATCAGAAGTTTCTTCTCTGTAAGCCTATATATTTTTATTTATTTAATCTGTAGTTATAATTTTTCTAATAGTAGATTTTATTTTTTAAAAATCTTGGGCTGTTATATCGAATAATCTATTAATCAGTTTCTTAAATATATCATTATTATCTTGGTACTTCTTAAACTTTTGAAAACGCATGTACCCTCTCAAAAAAAACGTTAAGACTGATTAGTGTAATTCTGAAATCAAATTATAAATTGACTGCGAAAATGCAAAAAATCTCTTCAAAAAGAGAACAACAAAAACCAATAAAGGGATTTCGATCGAGTATACCAATTCAAGGAAGGAAAATAAAAATAATACCTATCAATAGTATTCCTTTTTTCTCTCTAACTCATCTAATTTTTTTATGGCAGTAAGCTTTAAAATATTTCTTCTCATAATTTCCTCAATAATAAATAGAGAAATACTCTACTTTTCTTGTACATTCCTGTTCGTTTCAAAAACATTGAATAAAGGCTAATTTCTTAAGTAGATACCCCCTGTAAATTTTTCTTCTTCCACCAATATTTCAGGTGCTTTCAGAAAGTTAAATAGATCTATTTCTCGATTATAAAAATGGTCAACATTCATACAGGATTATCTCTTTACATAAAATTTGCAATGAAAAAGACGATAGTTTTTTCTCTATCGCCTTTGGTAACCATATTATTAAATTTTTTTATTTTATAAATTGGAGTTCTCGTTTAAAACACATAATTTTTACGATAATTTATTAAATCAGATTATTAAGATATATCTTCTATTGCACAGCAAATAATTGAAGCAAGTTGGTTTATAACATTTTCATTCATATTAACATTAGCATTTATATTAGCGGGATGCGCTATCTTATTTCGCAAAGCAGTAAATTGATCTTCTTTCTCATTATGTTTTGCTCCTGGGCGGGTACATAAAGATAGACTTAAATTTATTCCGATCCTAGAACAGTTATCTGATATATATGCTACTACTTGTTTTTGACTTTCTCTTTGACTAGAATTTATTTCCTTTACTAAGCACATCAGATAAGCATACATCGCCATATACTTTTGAACAATATTATCTCCCTGAAGTAATAAAAGCAAAATATCATACTTATCATTTTTTATAGCATAATCTGAAACATTTACTTCCTCTATCCATTGTTTCAAAATTTTATTTCCTTCATCAAACTCAATGCAAGTAACCGAGGAATCAGTAATTTGAATACAGTCATTAAATTGAGTTTCATTTCCTAATAAGTGAAACTCTGAAATACGAATAGCCGGTTTTAGCAAAACACTTGAATATTCCAAACTATTTTTCAATAGAGCAATCATCATATTGCCGAGATACAACGTAAGGTAATTAACTATTACTGAAACATTATTTTTTGAAATCTCAATTGAATCATGTAAATAAAAGATAGCCTTGCTAATATCTGACGATACTTGTATTTTACTTATATAGCTATTATTGTTAATTATACATTCCGCATCTTTATCAAATACAAAAGAATTCTGATAATTGTCTTTCTTAACTCCTAAAATTTCAAAAACAACATATTTACTATTTTCCATTTTCCCTCCTAAAACTTCCAAATTCAAATTTATTACTTCCTGATTCAATCTAATTTTATCGTTTCATTGATTCCTCGTATAAAAGCTATGATTGCATTAAATTTCTTTACTTCATCGCTCAATAACTACTCCAACATCATGCAGCAAATCTTACCACTCCTCTCTGCATGGAACTTAGCCATTCTTGTCCAGTCGGATTCGTTTATAATACTTACGCCTTTGAGTTGATAGCACATCAATGATACTTTATTATCAGCTCTATCCCAAGCAAGTGAAATTCTAAGTTTATTTTCGATTTCATTCTTATGCTTTAATAGTATATCAAAATTATCTTTATTCTTCTTAGCGTCTCCATTACCTAAGTAGAAGGCAATTCTCGCATTATCATAATTTGCGATACAGTTAATACATAAGACGCTAATACCAAAGAAACCTGATTCAGTGTTAGATGAAGTTGGATTACACCTAATGAAGATTCCACGATATAAATGTTGTTCTTGAATAATTTGAAGTGCATATTCCCAATAACGCCTTCTAATTTCACATCTTCAGTCATCGGTTGCTTTCTTAGTTTCTTAATCTTTAAGGTAGAATACCAAATCCAAAGGGTCTGCTTTATACAATTTAAAAATTCTACGGAGTATAGATATCTTAAGTGTTGTACTTGTATTCGTCTCAATATATAAGTTTTCATCAATCTTTAATGCATTACGCAAATCAGATTCATTGTTTGTAACATAAACAGCAAGATCTGTGCTTTCCTTTTTACTGTATGCAAGCGACGTAAGCACAGACTTATCTTTCTGATGAAGGAATTTAACAATGTGTTCTAACATTTCAGTCCAGCTTGTTACTGGCTGCTCCATTGTTAAATAACTGTACTTAGCGATTTTTCTACTAGTTAGGTCAAAATTCTCATCATCTAAAGTGCATAAGTCAAACTCTTTCTCTAATGGTACAAAAGTTGTTTCTGGACAAGCCCAGATTTCCATTGCCAATTCTACTATTTCTTTACTACGCTCTTCAAGCTCTGCTAATCCCCATGTTTCCTTAGTAGCAATCTTCTGATTCATCTTTAAGCCACTAGCTTTGTAACCGCCTTCTTTCTCATCGCGCTTTTCAACAAAAGTCTTATTGCTCAATTTAGGATTATATCCAGTTAAAGTAAGATTCGCTAAACGATGCAGCCACGTTTCATGGATTTCAACAGCATTAACACCTAAGCTCTCATTCCAAGCCGGAGTTAGATGCTGAGGCATGATATGTTCAATAGTATAAACACTATTATCAAGATGTGTGTAAACATCCTTTGTTTCAATGGTTCCGTAGTTCTCAAAGCGTTCAAACAAGTAAGCCTTATACTTACCACGCATTTTGTAGACTTGCTTTTCAGAAAGCGCTAATCCAAATTCCTCATCATCCGGGAATCGACCGCTTTCCTTCTTAGAAAGCAAAGCATAAATGAATTTTGAAACATAATCATCTGCTGTATTATCATAACTGGTGATTTCTTTATTTAAGTTCAAGAAAATCTTATTCAATGCATTAGTAGGCACTTCACAAATATTTCTTCTGAACAAGTAATTCTCTGTAATTAAGAAAATTCTCAAAAGATCAGCATTGGTCAACTTATCATCCTGATGCAATTTCAATACTTCCATCAAAAATGGACGAGTAACAACAATCTCCAGACGCTTCAAACGATATAAACAGTCGTCAAGCGCCTGTTCATTTAATCCGCTCTTACAAGTAAGAAGCTTCTCAAATAATCTTGCATAACGGAGCAAATCTGTAAGGAGTTCATTAATTGGAAGTGATACAGATTCCGCATAGTCTTTGAAAGTCCTATAAACGTTGCTGACAGCAGGGGTAAACTGCTGCTTGATGCTTAAATAATCTCTTACAAAGCCACTTACATCATTTGCAGTACATTTTTCAATTTTAGCCCAATACTTATCGTAATACTTTGCCTGATCCTGAGCTTGAAGGCCCATCAATACATAGTTTCTTATTTTGTCACCTTCAGTAAGCGCAAGACCAGTAGAATTCAGACTCTCAAAAATAAGCTGCGCATTATCTCCTTGGTCTAATGTAATACTGATAATTTCCAGCTTTCCAATAGCTTCATATAAATCTGCTATCGGAACTTCTTCTTTCATCAACATATCATAGAAGTGCTGATAATTAATCGTAAGGTTAGAACCAAGGTCATAGTCCTCATCATCACCAAACAATTTTATGAGAGCCTCTCTGTCACCCTTAACCGGACGAAGCTTAATCTTATCATCTTCACTGGCCCAAGGCGAGATAAGAAAACGCTGGTTTATCTGTTCATCAAGCTTTCCTTCATCTGTCTTTACTTTTCCCTGAGCTATAAGATTGCGAATTGCTAAAAGCAATAATGTAATAGTCGTTAATCTCTGCTGTCCATCGATGATGTGATATTCGATTTTACTACCATTAGGAACGACAGCAGAAACAATGCTACCAAAGAAGTGACTGTTTCTACCACCGATTATTATTTTCTTTAAATCATCATATAACTGGCGGCAGTTTTCATATTTCCAGTCATATTTTCTCTGATATACCGGAATCACGTAACGCTTGTCTACGCCTTCCATGAAACCAGTTATTTTAGCCTCTGAGCCTTTCATCTGTCATCCTCCTTAAACACTATCCACCAATATATACTTTCTTAAAATACCTACATCTTTATAACTACATCTTTTTTTGTATCACATGGTTTAATACTTGAAAGTACTTTTTATTCTACTTCCGGTGTCCAGTATAATTTCAATTTGTTTTGAACTCTTGTAATAGCGTACAAAAGATATTATGTATAATCAACTTGTCTACTTCATCTGTAATAACATTCTTTTCAGAGCTATATTCCAAACCTTGAACTTTAAGTATTGACACAGCATACGCAATTTGAAATAAAACTACGGCTAGTGAATTTGTAGATGTATCCCCATCAACACTTTTCGTCTTATTAATATAGAATCTAATTATAAAATTATCGTATTCAGAATTACTCAGAAGAGGAAAATCATACCCATTACATCTAATCCATTTATCACTTTGTTAATTTCTTCATCAAACACTTCTATACTAACAACCTTACCCTACATATTATTGTAGAGTACTTGCAAAAATCTATCAAAATTATTAAATAGAATCAAATCTCCAACCTTATTTTGCTCAATTCTTCATGCAACTAATAAGTTCGGATTACTTTCCTGAAAAAATCTAGTAATATTATTGTTACCATGAAACCTATCGTGATTTAAGCAAAAAATAATTTCGTCATCTTCTGAAGGAGGTTATATTAATGCATCCAAAAAATTTAAACAATCCAGTCTTGTTATCAATTCTAAAATATTATCATCCAAAAGGTGAACTCCTGACCATAATATTAACAGCCCATCATATTTACTACTATTTTTAATAATTTTTCATCATTAGTATCTGTATATTCTGATATATCACCTAGAACGGTTGTACACTCTTTCCTTGGTTCTTTTCAACTAAAATTTAAAAAATGATCTTTAGTATATGGTATTCCCTACGCTCTGCTATACTTAATACATTAAGTAGATTCTCTTTCATAACTTCTCTTTTCCCTTAGCATCAGAAAAAATGTACTTAAATCTTAGTAATTCCATATTTAAAATAACAATTTTCTGATTCTAGAATGTACCGATCCCAAAAAGTTAGACCAAAAAATATTTCTCTATACAATCTAACGCTTTAGTCCAATCAGTAACCTGATCTTTTGCTTTATCACTTAGTTTTTTAATTCATTCGTGCTTTATTACAATCACCTATCAATTCATCCAGTAGATGTTCATAACAAGTAAAAGCTTTAACCTATACTTTCCACTTGAATAAATCGATATCTTTATACTTTATAATAATATCTGGTTGAGATTGCAAAAAAACATTAAATACTTGCATATCTTGTGTTTACTTATTGATTTATTAATTATTTCAAATAAGTGTTTAACTTCCTTTAAATTTAATACTTGTTCTTTTCCTTTTTTTATAAGATTATCTAGTTCCTTTTGATTTTTTAATGTTATAACCGCACTTCTATCTTAAGAGTTTAATATAACTTCACTATAAACTACAAAAATCTGTTAGTATCCAATGCATTACTTATATTCCCATAGTTATTACGGTCAATAATTCCTTGTTGCGTAAATAAAAACTTGTCAACCAATTCTTTATATTTACTTTCGTGTTCTTCTAATAATTCTCCTGTTTTTCCATTCTTCATCATAGAATATACATTATCATTAATATTGAAGTAAACTCTAAATCATCTTTCTGTAATAAACAAGCCATAATTGAATCATGAACTAACTTTACATACAGTATAATATCTGTTTTTATAAATGTCAAGGTTACTTTTCATCAAATTTATAAATAACACCTCGCATTAAAACGAAGTATCACTGCTTTCTTTTTCTATTGTCACTGACCCTCATCATGGAAATTCTCAAGAACTCGATACAGTACCTTCCCTTCTTAATAAAATCTACATATTAAGGAGAATCCTAGTGCATGCATTTTTTTCTGTTATCCCTAGTGTCAATTCTTGTCTGTGGATATGCTCCTACTCAATCTATCATTCTCTTAAAAAAACAAGACTTATCCATTGACCAATACCTTTTTAGAGTAGCATTGGAATAAGCCTTTGTTTTCTACGCTTTATTTACTTAGTGGGCACAACTCTCTACCCCAGTGCATAAAATCTTCGTCTACTTCTCTAATTAGTTCTTTCAATAAGTGTTACCGCCTCAACATGATACGTTCCCGGGAACATATCCACTGGTTGAACCGCTCCAAGTTTATAACCAAGATCTCTCATAATTTCCATATCACGTGCAAGAGTTGCTGGATTACAACTTACATAAACTATCTTTTCTATTCCCATTGAAGCTAAATCTCTTAAGAAACTTTCTTCACATCCTTTACGTGGTGGATCGACTATTACTGCATCGATTTGCACATCTTTTGAAATTAAATCTTTAATAACATCTTCACTTTTGCCTAGTAAAAACTCTGCATTAGTTATATTATTATTTTTCGCATTTTCACGGGCATCTAATACTGCTGCTTCTACTATCTCTATACCATAAACTTTTTTCACTTTTTGTGCTGCAAATAAACTTATCGTACCTATCCCGCAGTATGCATCTATTATAGTGTCATCTTGATTTAATTTTGCTAATTCTAGTGCTTTACTATATAGTACTTCTGTTTGAATTGGATTAACTTGATAGAATGAGCGAAGAGAAATCTTAAATTCTATTCCTCCTAAAGTATCAGTTATAAAGTCTTTTCCATATAAGTTTTCAGTTTTATCACCAAAAATCACATTAGTTTTCTTATTATTAATATTAAGCATAACACTTACTATTCTTGAATCAAATTCAGTTATCTTCTTAACAAACTCATCAAGACCTGGGAATACTTCTTTTACTATTATCCCAATCATTATTTCAGTTTTATTAGAATTCGTTCTAAACATTATATGACGAATCGCACCTTTATGTGTTTTTTCATCATAAATAGAAAGGTTCATTTTAGCAATTAAATCTCTAGTATAGTTCATAAGTTTATTGTGTTCATCATATTGAATAAAACACTTCTCTATATTAACTACGTCGTGGCTACGTGGCTTGTAGTAACCCATTTTTACTTCATTATCTACTTTTTGAACTGGAATAACAGATTTATTTCTATAATGATATCCATCTTTCATTCCTAGTGTTTCTAATACTTCAACTCTATTTTGTCCTAATGTTTTATTCATAACATTTTGAACTTTTTTCGTCTTAAATCTTAGCTGCTCTTCATAGCTCATATGTACTAAATTAGCTCCTGAAGTTTTTGGAATACCTTCTACTCTATTACTTGATTTTTCAATAATCTTAAGTGCTTTACCATAACCAAGATTCTTTTTTAATTTAATAATTTTAAATTCTACTTCTTCACCTTCTATTACATCTTCAATAAAGATTGGAAAATTATCGATTTTAACAATTCCTAAACCATCATGAGTATAATCAATAACTTTTCCAGTGAATATTTCATTTTTCTGCATATATTCTCCTTTTATAACGAAAAAAGAGAACTGACTAGGAAACTACATTCCTCTCCAGTTCTCCTATTTTTTTATATACTTTATTATATTTTTTACATACTAACGCCAATAACTTTAATTTTATTGACAAATTCAAGATTTTGTATTCTCTTAGTTAGTTTTTCTATATTTGTATGAACAGGATCAATTTCTAGTGAGATAATGATAGTAGCACGAGAATTAATCGGTACTGTTTGGTGAATTGTAAGTACACTACATTTTTCTTCATTTACTACTGAAAGCACTCTTCCTAAAATTCCTGGTATATCATCAACATCTATTGAAAGTGATAATATAGATTGTCTTTGTAATTCTTGAATCGGAAAAATAGTATCTTTATACTTATAAAAAGCACTTCTACTTAAATCAAATCTTTTTGATGCCTCCAAAATTGATAATTTTGGATTTTCTTCTAAAGCTTTTTTCATAATTATAGTCTTCTTTACAGCTTCAGGAAGCACATCTTCTCTAATTATGTAATATACTTTTTCATTATCCATTATGGTATTTCTCCTACTCTACAAATTCAAACTCACCTTTAAGTATTTTAACTGTATCTCCATTTTTACATCCGCGTTCGCGTAAAGCATCGTCTACTCCCATAGAACGCATTTGTTGAGCGAAGCGTCTTACAGATGCATCACGGTTAAAGTCAGTCATTAAGAATGCACGTTCGATACCAGGTCCACTAACAACATATGCTCCTGTATCGTCACGAGTAATTTTAAATGTTTCATCTTTTGGTTTATGTTTATAAATAACTCGGTTTTCCATGCTTTCTTCTTCAGTATCTAATTCGTAAAGCATATTAGGATCTGTGTTATCTAAAATATCACTAATTTTATATAATAAGTTATCTATATTATTTCTCGTAAATGCCGAAATTTCTACGATATCAACATCTTCTCCGCCTTCAGCTAGACGTTTTTTAAATTCTACTAGGTTTTCACTAGCTACTGGAATATCCATCTTATTAGCTACTACTACTTGTGGACGTTCTAGTAAACGCATATTATATTCACCTAGCTCTGCGTTAATTACTTTATAATCTTCATAAGGATCACGACCATCTGTTGCTGACATATCAATAACGTGAACTATTACTTTAGTTCTTTCAATGTGACGTAAGAATTGGTGCCCTAATCCTACTCCTTGGCTTGCTCCTTCAATAAGTCCTGGTAAGTCTGCCATTACAAAACTACGGTGATCTTTTGTTTCTACTACACCTAAGTTTGGTGCTAAAGTAGTAAAGTGATAATCAGCAATTTTTGGTTTTGCTTTTGAAGTTATTGATAGTAATGTTGATTTACCTACTGATGGGTATCCAACTAACCCAACATCAGCCATAAGTTTAAGCTCAAGTGTTAAGTTTCTTTCTTCTCCTGGTTCACCATTTTCAGCTATTTCTGGTGCAGGGTTTGAAGGTGTTGCGAAACGACAGTTTCCACGACCTCCACGTCCTCCACGAGCAACTATTACTTCTTGCTCATGCTCTACTAAGTCAGCTAGTACTTCACCAGTATCTGTATCACGAATTACAGTTCCAGGTGGTACTTTTAGATATAAATCTTTTGATTTTCTACCATGCATTCCTTTACTCATTCCGTTTTCACCATTTGGTGCAACGAATTTCTTTTGATAACGGTAGTCCATAAAAGTTCTAAGTCCTTCATCTACTTTAAAGACAACGTTAGCTCCACGTCCTCCGTCTCCTCCAGCTGGTCCACCTTTTGGTACGTACTTCTCACGCCTAAACGCTACAAGACCGTTACCACCGTCACCAGATCTGACGTATATTTTTACCTCATCTAAAAACATATTAATCTCCTATTATAATTTTCTTTATATTTCTTCTTTTTTTATTAGTATTATCATACTATTCCTATAGACATATCATGATTAATTATACCATAAAATCAGCTTTGATAATACTTATTTATAGCTTTTTACAAAAAAATATACGGCTGCATACACAGCCGTACTTTACTCCACAGGTAGGACTCGAACCTACGACCCTCTGATTAACAGTCAGATGCTACTA